>Ga0114933_10003051_pt1 | contig 16665 bp, 12 predicted proteins | sample 4SBtaG_FD_89691 | JGI IMG/M metagenome (GOLD analysis project Ga0114933, IMG submission 89691) | Deep subsurface microbial communities from Kolumbo volcano to uncover new lineages of life (NeLLi) - 4SBTROV12_W25 metaG | ecosystem: Environmental > Aquatic > Marine > Volcanic | place: Kolumbo... | reverse complement strand
GGGTGCGCGCGTAGCCAACGTTGAGCAACGCGTAGGCCTCGCTCGGCCGGTGTCCGACGCGCCGCACGGCGACGAGCGCCTCCTCGAGCGCCTCCAGCGCGGTCTCGTGGTTTCCGACGCGGTTGTGAGCGTCCGCCGCGTTGACCTTTGCCGCCGCTGCCCTTCGGAGATCTCCGGTGCCGCCGAGCAGCAGGGCCGCGTCCTCGTAGGCTCGCCGGGCCGCCCCGACGTCCCCACGCGCCACCGCCAACCGGGCGCGCCAGCCAGCGAGCATGCCCGCGAGATGAGGGGATCCTTCACCGATGAGCTTCGCGGCATCGTCGAGCTGGGTCTTGGCTTCGTCGTAGCGGCCCAGGCCGATGAGGGCCTCCGCCCGTCGTCCGCGGCTCAGCGCTCCGAGCTCCCGGTCACCCGCGCGGTCGGCGAAACCGATCGCGTTGAGGCCCGCCGTCTCCGCTTGGGCCGCTCGGCCGACGCGGTGCAGCCAAGCGATCTGCTCGACCAAGACGCGGCAGTGCGCGGAGGGGTCGACCGCAAGCGCGCCGGCCGCGTCGAGCTCTTCCCCTTGCTCGACGCGCCGCCCCGCGAAGCGCAGCGCGTCCGCGCGCGCCAGATGCAGCTCGAAGCTGTGTGAGCGCGACACGCCGATGTGCAACGCACGACGAGACGTTCTCAAGACCGTCGAGGAGTCGCCTCGGGTGCATGCCTCCTGCGCGGCCACGACGAACCATCGAGCGGCGTCTGATGCCCGTTCGGCGAGGTCAAAGTGACGTGCGATCTCTTCCGGGTCCAGTCCGGAGCGTGTGGCCGAACCGCCCTCGGCTACAGCAACCCGATGCTCGAGCTGCTCGGCCACGCGCCCGTGCAACTCGACCCGCAGGCTCTCGTTCAACAATTCGTAGGCGACCTCTCGCACGACCTCGCTGGAGAAGCGGTAGCGGGGTCGGCGACCGGATGAGATGACCAGGATCTCCTTGTCTTCCAGTGAGCGGAGCAGCGCCTCTGGGTCCCTGGCGCCCACCACCGCGAGGTCGGTGGCTCGGAAGGGGCGTCCCATCACCGACGCTCTGAGGCAGAGGTCCTTTTCTTCTTCCTGGAGGTGGTCGAGCCGCGATTGAACGGCCGCCTCGACGCTGAGGGGGAGCGGAAGGGAAGCGGGCACCGCGTCGAGCTGATCATCATCGCGCAGGGTGGCGACGATTGGCTCACGAACAGAGGGTTCCCATTGGTCTGCGCGGTCAGGCACTCGACCAGCGCGCTCGGCAGGTCTCGGCCCGCGATATCCGTTGCGAGCTCTTCGACCGCGCGCTCGGTGAGCCCACGCAACTTCACGTGCGTGACGTGCGCTCGTCGCGTCGTGAAGAGGGAAGGGCGACGTTGCTCGAGCTCTGGTCGACTCGTGGCGACCACGAGCAGGGGAGCCTTGGCGTGTCGCCGCAGCAGCTCTGAGATGAAGTCCAAGGACGCGTCATCGGCGAAGTGCAGGTCCTCGAAGACCAGGGCGACGGCTCCTTGCTCGAGGAGGCCGGCGATCAGGTCGTGCAGCGCCAGTCGCAGTCGATCCGCCATGAGCTGAGAGTCCGACCGCGCGGCGCGGAGCGCGCGCCCCTCATGCATCGAGACGCCCAGCAACTCCCCCAGAAAATCAGCACAGACGCGGGCGAGGTCCTCGTTCCGGATGGCCTCGATCGCGAGCTCGAAGACCGCTTGGCGCCGCTCTTCCGGTGGTGCGTCGAGGCTGATTCGCGGGCCCTTGGTCTCTGCCTGAAGCGCGGTCGCGCGTCGCCGGAGCGCCCCTCTCAGGAGGCCGAGCTCCGCGTCTCGCAGAAGCGGTCGCCCTCGGGAAGCCAGGATCGCCCCGGGGGTGCCGGAGGCGCGCAGCATGGCGGTCGTCTCCCGCAGGAGCTGCGTCTTGCCGGCCCCCGGAGGCCCGGTGACCAGCGTCAATGCGGCGCGTCGCTGGTCGCTGACGAGCTTCACTCCGAGTCGGAGCTGTTCGAGCTCGAGGGTGCGACCGAAGGTCCGGATGGCGCGTGGCCCGGCGAGCTCGCTGTCCCGCCGCTCCGCAACCACCTCGAGGTAACCGTCGTCGCGCTCACGCAGACGGAAGCGACCCGCGAGCAGAGCGGCGCTCTCCTGGTCGATGGCCACCCCGTGCAGGCCGGCCGCGCATCCGGACTCGGCGCGCTCCATCGCGACTCCGGACAGGCCCTGGCCGCTGCCCCGTGCCCAACCCCCGGCGATGGCCACACGTTTTGCTCCGTGTCGGCAGCGGAGCGCCGCCGCGGCCGCCCGCGCGAGCTCATCACCGTCCCAGTGGTCGGCTCCGAAGAGGCCCACGGCACGCCCACCCATGAGGGGTGAGAACACGCCCTGTTGAGATGCGACCGCCTCAGCGAGGGCGCTTCGATCGACCACGCTTTCTGCCAGCAGGACCGCAACGATGCGTTTGCCGCTCGGCGCGTCGGAGGTTGGGGGCTCCGCCATGAGGTCTGGCGCTGGTGCATGGATGGAGGGCGTGCCGTGAAGCGGCTCGAGCTGGCGCCGAAGCTCAGCCGCGCTCGCCCACCGCGCGTCGACGTCCTTCGTCAGGCAACGCATGACGATGCTCGCGAGCGCGCTCGGAATCCGTGGGTCCACATCGTCGACCCGAGTTGGCTCTTCGAAGAGCACCGCGACGAGGCACCCCGGCACCGTCGCTCGCGTGAAGGGCGACACACCCGTGAGCGATTCGTAGAGCACCGCGCCGAGGGACCAGAGGTCGCTGCGCTCGTCGATCTCGAGGCGTCCCTGCGCCTGTTCCGGAGACAGGTAGGCCGGGGTCCCGAGCACGGAACCGGCTGTCGTCATCCGGGTCTCGCGGGCGGTCCAGCGCGCGATGCCGAAGTCCAGCAGCTTTACGCCACCGTCGACCTGAAGGAAGAGGTTCTCGGGCTTCAGATCCCGGTGCACGATTCCCCTGCGGTGCACCTCTTCGAGCCCCCGGCAGGCTTGAATTCCGAGGTCGACCGTCTGTCGCCAATCCATGGGCGCGTCCTCGAGGCGGGCGTCGAGGGGCTCACCGATCAGGTGCTCCTGGACCATGAACGGACGGCCGTCGGCCACCCCGTGGTCCATCACCAACACGACGTTGGGGTGCTCGATCCGCAGCGCGGCCTCAGCGAGAAACCGACTCTCGCTCGAGGGATTGCCCAGGCCCCTCCTGAGAACTTTGATCGCGACCGAACTCCCGTCGGGCGCGCGTCCTCGGTAGACGATCCCCATGCCGCCTTCGCCGAGCAGACCTTCCGCCACGTAGGCTCCGATCGCCAGGGGAAACGCGTCGTCCGTGCTCATGGTCGGGCGCGCCAGAGTATCACGCGGCATCCGTGGCGCGCTCAGCGAAACGTGGCGACCGAAGAGGCGACGGTCGCGGAAACCGGCCAGCCTTGTATCTCCGAGGAGCAGCCCCGATGCTGAGATATGGGTTGGTTTCGTGGGGTGAGGACCGTCTTGGTAGGACTGGTTCTTTTGGCGGGGTGCGACGACGGAAGAGCGAGCACCGACGCTGCGGCCGGCGGGGCCGACGGCGGGGACGGAGGCGTCGCCTCGCTGGCGGCGCTGCCGGAGATCCCCTGGCTCATGGCGGGAGCGCCGCCGGTGGCGCCGCCCGTCCTGACACCGTGCCCCACGGGATGGAGAGAGGTGATGCGCGGTGACCTCGCCGTTTGTGAGCCTTATCCGGAGTCGGGGCCCGAGCCGTGCGCGGCCGGCATGGCGCACTTTCCCGGTGGCGGCGGCTGCGAGCCGGTCGGGCGCGCGTGCCCCAGCGGCGACTGGCCGTCCGACCTACCGTCCAGCGGCGTCGTCTATGTGCGAAGTGGCGCGGGCGGTGGCGACGGCTCTCGGGACCGGCCCTTCGGGACGGTGAGGCAGGCTCTGGCGCGGGCGGTTGCGGGCAACACGATCGCCATGGGTCCGGGCGTCTACCGCGAGGCCGTCACGGTTACCGAGTCCATCACCCTCCGCGGCGTGTGCGCCGCGAGGACCTCGCTCGCGCCGGGCTTTCAGATGGTCTACGGAGTGGTCAACGTGCAGGCGGCCGACGTCGGGCTGCAAGATCTCACGATCGGCCCCGCCCCGATCGTGGGCGCTGTCTGGGTCGAAGGGGCCGGGCGTTCGGCCAACCTCGATGGCGTGGTCATCGAGCAGATGGATGTCGTGGGTATTCGCGTGCAGGGGCGGGCCGCGCAGGTTCGCGGAAGATCCGTCGTCATCCGAGAGACGCAGCTCTCGGCCGCGATTGGCTACGGCTACGGACTGCTGGTGGATGAGGCCGCCAACGTGGACCTCTCCCGGGTCATCATCGAGGACAACCACACCATTGGGGTGTCTTTGATCGGCGCGGGGACGACCGTTCGGCTCGAGGATGCGGTCGTTCGAGGCACCCGACCCGCCATGGACGGGACAGCCGGCGTTGGACTCAGTGCGGCGAATGGCGCGAGCGCGGAGCTTGCCCGGGTGCTCGTCGAGCGGAACCGTACCTCCGGGGTCCTCACGATCGGCTCGGGCAGCACGGTCACGGCGGAGGACACCGTCGTCGTCGACACCCTCAGTCAGCAGAGTGACCAGAGCGGCGGCACGGCGTTCTACGCCGAGGGCGGCGCGAGCATCATCGCCACCCGTGTGCGCATGGAGGGCAACCTCGACACGGGAATGACGGTCGTTTCGTCGAGCCTTCAGCTCACGGACGCGCTCATCGGGCGGACCGAGACCCGTGATGTCGACGAGGGCTTCGGTCGGGGCCTCAGCATCGAGTCCGCAGCGATCGCGGAGCTCACGCGCGTCTCGCTCGTCGAGAACCAAGAGATCGGCCTCTACGTCGAGGGGGAGTCGATGGTTCGAATCGAGGATCTCGCCATCCGGGACAATCCTGGCCGGGAGGATGGTCAGGCGGGGCGGGGCATCTTCATCGGGGACACGGCAGATGTGCAAGGGGCTCGGCTGATCATCGATGGGAACCGCGAGGGAGGCGTCTTGACGGACGGCGCGGTCACGGTCCGCCTCGAGGACGTGCTCATCGCCCGAACCGCGAGTCGACAGGTCGACCGGCTCGGGGGGCGCGGTTTCAGCGTCCAGGGCCAAGCGAACGTCGAGCTCGTCCGGGCGTTGATCGAGGAGAACCGAGAGGTCGGCATCGGAATCCTCGAGGACAACACGACGGTGCAGCTTCGAGACGTCGTGGTTCGTGACACGGCGAGCCAAGATGCGGGCGGGTTCTTTGGACGGGGGATCGGGATCGAAGGCGGCGCCGTCGTGAACGGCACCCGCGTGTTGCTCGAGCGCAACCGTGAGGTGGGCCTCTTTGCGGGTGGCACCGGCGCGGTCGTGAGCTTCGAGGACCTCACCGTGCTCGACACGCTCTCCGCCGAGTGCGCTGAGACCTGCGGCGCTGGCGCCATGGGGGTCGGTAGCTACGCGGACGCCTCTCTCACGCTCACCAGTTTTGTCATTCGCCGCTCTGACCTCTGTGGAGCGCAAGTCGCTCTGGCTGGTCGACTCGAACTCAATGACGGCGCGGTCACCGACAACGACGTCGGCGCCTGCGTGCAGGTCGACGGCTATCCGCTCAGCTTGCTCTCCAACGGCGTGCTCTATGAGAGCAATGGGGCTGACGTCGAAGCCACCGGTCATTTTGTGCCGATGCCGGTCGAGTCGCTCTGACGAGGCGAAGAAAGTTCGCGCCAACGGTCACAGTGGGGCTCTCTCGAGTGTCTCCCAGGTACACGGGGCAGATCGCCCCCCGCCGGAGACCTACGATGAAGACCACCCACGAGACGATCGAAAGCTTCTACTCGAGCATCGAGCGCAAGGACTTCGCCGCCGTCCGGAGGCTGCTCCACGACGACCTCGAATTTCAGGGGCCGGTGGAGACGGTCGAGGGCGCCGACGACTTGGTGGCCACACTGGCCAAGCTCTCCAGGTTGACCGAGAGCTTCCGCGTCGAGCAGCTCTTCGTCGACGGTGATCGGGCGTGTTGCGTCTACGACCTCATCACCGCCACGCCTTTGGGCGCAAGCCCGGTTGCTGATTACTTCGTTGTTCGTGACGGGCGCATCGCTTCGATCCGCGCGCACTGCGATTCTCGGCCCTGGGTCGCTCTCTTCGCTTCTGGCGCGTGAATGGGAGACTCGAAGACGGAACCTAGAGCGGCGCCGGGTGGGCGTCAGCTCTGCGGAAGCGTGGCCGTGGGCATCGCGGTCGGAGCGTGCGTGCGACCGACCCGACCGAGATGGGTGTCGCGAAAACCGCTCGCGTATTTCATCCCGTAGCCGAGCGCTCGGTCGAAGCCGATGTGGGCTGTCCAGATGACGGCACCGAGCAGGAGCGCGGGGGCGCCGAACGACCAGCCGGCGCCTGCGAGAAGCGCGGGGCCGATGAAGCTGTGCCCGATGTTGTAGAGCGCGGCACCGAGACGCGGGCCGCCGAGGTAGCCCAGCAAGACCAGGTCGGGCATCAGGAAAAGCGCGGCGAACCAAGCCCAGCTGCCGTCGAGGTGGCTGTACGCCAAGACCGAGAGGCCCAGCGCCAAAAGGCCCTCGATGCGGAGGAGGTAGCGCGGGCCGCCCCGCACCCCCGTGTTGTCGGTCATGTTCGCGGGGGTCTGGCTCGTCGTGGGATGGGTCATGTCGCTTCCTTTCGTCGCTCGCCTCATCGGCTCTGGTGAACACTGTGGCTCCGAAGGTTGCTGGTAACCATTGTCCAAATGCGTTGGTTGGCTCATCATAAATTGATGAGCGATGCGGATCCCTCCTGGGCGCTCCATGAGACCTTCCTGGCCGTCATGCACGGTGGAAGCTTGTCGGCGGCCGCCCGGTCGCTGGGCGTGGCTCAGCCGACCGTGAGGCGTCGCATCGAGGCCCTCGAAGACGCGCTCGGCGCCGTGCTCTTCACGCGCTCGCAGAACGGGCTGCTGCCGACGGCCGCCTCGGCAGCGATGCTGCCCCACGCCGAGACAATGGCGGCCACGGCCCGCGCGCTGGCCCGCTCGGTCTCAGGCCCCACGGACGCGGAACGGGGCACCGTCCGGTTGAGCACGAGCCACGTCGTCGGCCTCGAGGTTCTGCCGCCCATGCTCCGGTCCCTGAGGCAAGCGAAGCCGCGCATTCAGGTGGAGCTCGCGCTCTCCAACACCAACGCCGATCTGCTGCGCCGTGACGCGGACGTGGCGGTCCGCATGGCGGCGCCCACCCAGGCTGCGTTGGTGGCGCGACGGGTCGGCGACGTGCCACTCGGACTCTTCGCCAGTGAGTCCTACGTGGCCACGGAGGGCACACCGATGACGCTCTCAGACCTGACCGAGCATGCGCTCGTCGGCGCCGATCGGAACCGCGCCTTTCTGGAAGGGCAGGCGGCAGGCGGCCTCCCGACCCGGCCGAGCCAGTACACCCTGCGCACCGATCACGACGAAGTTCACCTGGCCGCGATCCGCGCAGGCGTCGGCATCGGCGTCTGTCAGGTACCGCTCGCGTTGCGCGCGCCAAAGCTGGTGCGGGTGCTACCCGAGGTGGCGTTCTCGCTCAGCGTCTGGGTCGTGATGCACGAGGACCTGCGCGGGGTCCGTCGCGTTCGGGCGGTCTTCGACCACCTCGTTGTAGAGCTCGGGCGCTACCTCTCGATCCAGCCGTGAGCACGCGGCTGCGAAGGGCACGCAGCTGGCCACGCGCGCTCGAGGGCCCACGTCACGCCGTGGGTCAGGGGCTCTCGGTTCGGAAGATGAACGGGTAGTTGACCATGACCACGCCGCCGCCGGCGGGCGCCGGGAACCGCCAGCGCCGGACCTGCCGCAGAACGCAGGCCGTCACCGTCGCGTTCTGCAGGGTACTGCCCGGCTGCGCCGTGGCCGACTGCACGGTCCCGCGGGGACCGATGATGAAGCGCACGCCGAGGCGGCCCGTGAGTGAAGGTTCACGACGAAGCTCGCTCTCGTAGCAATAGCGAACGGCGGCGACGTTTTGCCGAATGACGCGCTGGATGACCTCACGGGCGAGGCTCCCGCGAACCACGGGCGCGCCGGGAAGGATGGTGGGCCCCGCCTCGGCAGGACGCGGTGCGGCGCGGCCCGCACGGCTGCCGGACGCGTCCAGCGCACCGCTCCCGAGGAGGCCGTCGACGGACCCCGAGCCTCGGGGGTCGGAGAGGGCCCCGAGGATCGCGGGGCCTTCGATCCGCCGCGGGTTGGCGGCTCCGTAGCTCCACGCGGCGATCACGGTCGTGTGAGACTCGCTGGCCGGAAACCGGGCTCTCGAGATCCGGCGAATGACACACCGTTGGGCGTGCGTGTCCGAGAGAGCACGCTGGGCCGTTACCGCCGTCACTCGGCCTGCGGGGCTCACCAAGAGGCGGAGCTGCAGCTGACCTCGGAGTGAACGTCGGCGCCCACAACGCCGGACGGCGGGGGCCAAGCGATCGAGCGTCGCTTGCACGGCGGCCGACGGGAGAGACCCGGTGGCCGACTCGATGGTCAGCCGTGGATCTTCGACTTGCTCCTGTGCCTGTGCGGATGGGCGGCTGGTGAGAAGCACGAACACGCATGCGAACGTCGCACCGAGCGCCGGGCGCCAAGGAGACGTAAGCCCGGGAGACGCAGGCTTCGCCCGCATCATCGTCCGACGCCCCAGTCTTGGCCGCGGACGACATACCGATGGCCGACCAGGCCGAAGTCACGCATCACCGTGATGACAAAGGTCCTCCTGTGGGCGGCTGGGATGACGACGTCGGCGACGACGGTGTCGTTTGCGCCGTTCCGCCATGCCAGGCGGGTGGGGGCGGTCCCTGGGACGACGAGCTGCGGAGCGTAGACCGCGACGGGCGCGGGCTGCGCGGTAAGCCTCAGGACGAGGCTGCCGTCGCCTCGGCGTGTCACCTGCACATCCACCCCCGGAAGGGACGCATCCGAGCTCGGAGTGACGGCGTGCTCAACAACCGACGCCGACGCGGTGGCCGCGGTGCTGAGCCCCACGAGCGTCAGGGCGGCGAGCCACCGGCGAAGGGATCGGGTCGACAAGGGCCTCATCGCCGGAACCTACGTCGCGGGGGACGTCGATCTTCCGTGCGAGGGATCGACGGACCGAGGCATGGGTGTGCGCCGGCGCAGCTCAAGGCGCCCCCTCGGCTCGGGTGACCCGCCAGGGAATGGCGTGTAGTCGCAGCCCAACGACCACGTAGAGGCGACTTCGCCCGCCGATCGCGTGATCGACGAAGCCGCGCCCGAGGTGCAGCTGCGGGCCGACGCGACCACTCGCGAGGTCCATGACGTTGTAGAGCGCGACGTGGCCCCCGCCGTCGTACGAGTTCAGCTGCCGCAGGCCCACGCGGTCCTCCGAGAGCGGCTGAACGTGCGTGAAGGTGGCGGTGTGCCGCGCGCTTGCGAGGCCACGGGCCCCGTGTGGGCGCACCGCGATGACCCGTGTCCGCGCCGAGGAGGGCATACCGCACGCCCAGGCCCGCTCGGTGCCTGCGCAGCTCCGCGGCAGCTCACCGGGGAGGGCGGCGAGGGCGCGCGTAGCCCCGGTCAGGGTCCACTCCACGACGCGGGCGCCGTCCGCGACCAGGAAGCTCTCGGGCCCCACGCCGAGCAAGCGCGCCGACCCGGAGCCGGACTCGCCCAGGGCGCGGTGATCGAACGTGGTGTGCCCGGGAGCCAGCCAATCCAGTCGCGACGCGCCGACGCTCGCGAAGAGGGTCCCGGACGAGATCGGGCCGAAGTCGCCCTCACATGTCCGCCCGAGGCTCAGGGTGTCGGTACGGGTCGCGCCCTGTGGTGACCAGCGCCAGACCTCCAGGCTGCTCTGCGCGCAGGCGGGTCCCCCGCCCATGTCGTCCTCGCTCTCCCACTCATCGTTGCGCAGCACAAACGCCCAGCCGTCGTCCGTGGGGGTCGCGTGTACGGCGTACCCGCGGGCGGTGATCCCGGTCTCGATCCGAGCGCCGATCGGCGTCCCATCCTCAGCGAAGCGGCGCAGCAGAAGGGCGCCATGGTCGTTGCTCCAGTAGGCCGCCACGCCTTCGCCGTCGCGCGCGAGACGCGGAGACAGGGCGCCGGTCGAGATGGGTCGAGACGCCACGGCGTCCTCGAGCGAGCGCGCCCACGGTCCCAGCCAGAGGCGCGCCGTGCCGGGCTCGAGTCCGACGTAGCGGTGTCGCCCTCGGTCGCTCGAGATGAGCGCGTGCCGCTCACCCTCGGCGACCACCGAGAGCCGCTCGCCCGGAGCTCCGACCACATTTCCTGCGGGCTGCACGCGCCCCCGCCGCAGAACGAAGAGGTCAACGACTGGTCTGCACCCGCCTGATCCGCACGCAGCGCGTGTGGCGGCGAGCACCCTCTGGTCTCCCGTCCGTAGTGCGGCGGCCCAGCGCAGGCTCGGGTCCGCCGCGCGTTCGTCGGCGATCGTCACCCGCCATCCCGGACCGCTCCGCCACGCCACGGCCAAGGCTCGGCTCTCTCCGCGCTCGAGAAGAATCAGCGCGTCCTCGCTCCCGTTGCCGTCGACATCGGCCGGCGTGGAGGCCGTCAATCTCACCCCGGGCCCCAGCGCTGCAGCGATGGATCGCGCCCGCCGGCGCACGGCCCAGGCAGGGGAGGACTGAGCCGCGGCCATGCCCGCCGACAACGCCGCCCACACGAGCACGAGAGCAACCCACGCCCGCATGATCCTCCCCTCGACCCCGAACGATCCTAGCACGCGACACCCGCCTTCGGGTCCGCTCGCCAGGCCGCGCCACGGAGGGCTTGGCCAGGAACAAACCACCCAAGCGACAGCGGGCTGGCGCACGCGCACGCCCCGAGCGAATCTTTGGGCCCGCGCGCCGTCCACCCGGGAGCGATCGGAGCCTCGAACCATGCACTGTCTGCGCCTCACCCTGCTCATCGGCCTCGCGGGCCACCTGCTCTGCCTCGGCTGCGGAGCGGCTCGGGTCGACCCAGCCACCGGCGACGAAGCGCCCCCCCAGGCGTCGTCCGAGGCCACCTCGCTCCGCAGCACCGAAGGGTCCGGATCCTCGCCCGAACCCGAAGCGACGGCGCCGCCTCAGCTCGACGAGGCACCCGCACCGCCGCCCGCCGCGACTCCCGACATCGAGCCTGGCCGCCCTCCCGCGGGCCTACCGGCGCGCTGGCGAGCTTGTGAGGTGGACCAGGACTGCGCCGTGCTCGCCGCGCAGTGCTGTGGGCGTGACCCCTACTACGTGCACCGCCGTCACCTGCGAGCCGCCGAGCGCCGCTTTGGGCCCTCCTGCGCGGACCAAGCGTGCCTCGGCGTAGGCATCGCGTTTCCCAATCCCGCGTGCGTCGAGCGCACCTGCGTCGGGCGACCGCATCGCTGAGCCGGGAGAGGCGGCAAAAACGGCCGAAGTAGACAACGACGTAGTCGCACACCTGCCGACAGTGGCTCGTGCGACTGGACGCGCGTGGCCAGCCCTACGCTCACGACCGGGGACGTAGTGTTGACTCGTTGACCGATTCATTCGTGACCGCAGGCAGGGGAGGGCCGTCGAGGGCTCAGCAGACGCGCAGCTCCCCTGAGCGACCAAGGCCACGCCCCATGGCCCCGGGGACGTAGTGTTGACTTGTTGACTTAGCGACAGGTTGTGTTTCGGATGCATGCAGATGAGAGAGGCCACGCCCCATGGCCCGGGGACGTAGTGTTGACTTGTTGACTTAGCGACAGGTTGTGTTGCGTATGCATGTAGGTGAGAGGGCGCCGCGTGCGAGGCTGGCGCCTATCCCGCCGAGTTCGATGCAGCCACGCCCTACGTCCCCGGGCATGGCCCGGGGACGTAGGGTTGACTTGTTGATTTGGCGACAGGTTGTGTTGCGTATGCATGCAGGTGAGAGGGCGCCACGTGCGAGGCTGGCGCCTACGAACGACGGGAGTAGGCTCGAGCCGCCCGACTGGGCATCGGGCGCAGAGCCGGGCCGCCCCACGCGACGGAGTCGGCGGATGCCGGTCGTCGAGGCCTGGGCCACGTTCATGCACACGAGCCACGTCACCGACGCGTCTCCACGCCGAGGGCATCGACGAGGCCCGCGAGCAGCTCGTTGAGCGCGGCGTCGCGAGCCCGCGCCGACGGGAAGGTGAGGGCCCCAGCAAGACAGAGCGCCGCGAAACCGTGCACGGTGGACCACGCGGCGAGCTCAGCACCCTCGCGTCGGTCCACGCGAATGACCGCGGCGTCGACGAGATCATCGAGCGCCGCGCTCAGCTGCCCGTACGGGTCATGGGATGGACGGTCTGCCTCCTTAAGGTCCGTACGCTCGGCTCGATCTCGTCCGAACATCAGGTGAAAGATCTCGGGCTCGCGGAGCGCGAAGCGAACGTAGGCGCGACCGTTGGCCTCGAAACGGGCTCTCGCCGTCTCGACGTCCGCGCCGGCGCTCCCGGCGCGATCTTGGGCCCGCTTCACGCGCTCGCCGAGTGTGGCGAAGGCGCGCCTCGCGACGGCCGTCAGCAGCGCGGACTTGTCAGAGAAGTGCCGATAGGCAGCGTTGGGTGAGACCCCGACCGCGCGGGCGGTCTCCCGCAGGCTGAAGGCGCCCGCGCCTCGCTCTTGAACGAGCGCGTGTGCCGCGTCGACGAGCGCGTTGCGCAGGTCGCCGTGATGGTAGCCCTTCTTCGTTGGTGACTTCACTTCGCCATGTTGACAGTGTGAACTTGGCGGGTCAACGTGGGTGCGTTCGATGTGTACAGTGTGAACACTGCGGCGCCTGACTGACCGCAGCGAGGAGGAACGATGAGGGGACTCGGGGATGGTTGGAAGTTCGGACTGTGGGCTCTCTGCTTGGCGGCGTCGGGTTGCGTGCCCGCCAATGAGCGAACGGTCCATCGTGTCGAGACGCTTCGCGTCGATACGATTCGACTCGAGTACGCAAACGCGCACCTGGTGCGTTGGGGAGGAGAAGCCTTCTTGGTCGACAGCGGGTCGACGGGGACGGTGACGCAGCTCGACGCGGCCCTGCGCGAGGCAGGCGTCGAGCCGGCTTCGCTGCGCGCGGTGATCGTGACCCACGGCCACGCTGACCACGCGGGCGGCGCGGCGCATCTACGCGGGCTCGGGGTGCCGGTCGTGGCGGGCGCTGGGGATCGCGCGGCGCTCGCGACGGGTCACAACGACACCCTCTGCCCCACCGACGGGGGAGCCCGAGACCGACTCGCGCAGGATCAGTCTGCGCGCTTCGACGGGCTGGAGGCTGACGTCTGGATCGACGCGCCGACACCCTTGGCGCCGCTCGTCGGCGTACAGGGCTGGATTCACCCTCTGCCGGGTCACACGCCGGGATCACTTGTGGTGACGGCGGCTGGCGCTGCGTTTGTGGGTGACCTCTTCCGGGGAGAGATCCTCAGTGAGGGCGCGGACGTGCACTTCTACAACTGCGACCTCGTCGACAATCGACGGGACATCGAGGCGCTCCTCGCGGACGTCGCGCCCCACGCCGCTCAGATCTTCGTGGGCCACTTTGGCCCGGTGCATCGAGCGCACTTGCAGGACCTGCTGCGCGAACCGTGGGGGCACTCCCCGTCCACCGTCGCGGATGCGGCCCGGGCCCTTCCGTGAGCGCGCGTCGTTCGTCGGCCTCGAGCGTCAGCTTCCCGCCGGCTCACTCCCTGAGGCCGCGCGCAATGTCGTCGCCAATGCGCCCGCGCCCCAGCGCTCCGCCGCCTCGGCCGCCGCGAGGTGCTGGCCGCTCATCGCGAGCGCGATCACCTCGGACCGCGGGGAGCCTGTCCGTCGTGCCTGTGCGACCGCCTCGACCGAGCGTTTCTTCGCGGCTCGGTCGCGCCCCTCGAGGCGCAGGCACTCGGCCTGGCCGATGAGCGCGTGGGCGCCGAAGTTGGCGTCGTTCCATTGGGCCCAACCCTGGAGCTTTCGCAGCTTCATGCGGCACCGGAGCAGCCTTCGGGCGTGCTCGCGACGCCCACCGAGGTCCGTGCGGCGCGCCTCCACGAGAAGCTCGAGGAGCGTGTAGTCGACCGCCATGGGGAACGCGAACGCGCGCGCGTTTCTCGGCGCGGCCTCGACCAGCATCCGGTGCGCCCCGGACACGTCTCCGTTCAGCAGGCAGCGCCAGGCGCTGAACACGCAGAACCAGAATACGGCAGCGGGTGTCGATTCGTCGGTGAGCAGCGCGCGGAATGCGTCGTCGCTGACGGCGCCATGCGGGAGCGTCTCGGCGGCGGGGGTCAGATCGCCGTGCCGGAGCGATGCGTGGTGGCGCAAGAGCGCCTCGATGCCGAGGCCAGCGTCGAGGTCGCCGATGGTGTCGGCGACTCGCAGCAGCTCTCGAGAGCGATCCACCGTGGCCTCTAGAGCGCCCCCTTCGAGCGCCAGGAAGAGCGCGGATGAGACGATGGCGTAGGCGACGTATTCGGGGTCGCCGTGCTCGAGGCCATCACGGCAGGCGCGCGCCAGACGGGCCCGGGCGCTCTCCAGAGGCTCCACCCAGCTGTTGATGAAGGTGCCGCGCATCAGGCCGACCTTGGCGTCGAACTGGTGGCCCTCGAAGCGCTCGTTCACCGCGGCGGCGAGCTCGCCGAACGCGCGGGCCTCGTCGTGGCTCTCGAAGACCCCGGAGAGCACGAGCCCGTATCCTGCGAAGCCGAAGCCCGAGCCGGGCGCGAGGCCGTCGCGCAGCGAAATCACGGAGAGCCGCATGAGGAGGAGCGCGAGCAGCGTGGAGTCCACGAAGAAGGCAGGCGCCGTCATGATCGTGATGAGCTCCGCCTCTGCGAGGCGGTGCGGGTCGGTGAGCAGATCGGTCTGGGCGAGCGCCTCGATGGGTCGGCGGCCTCGGTGCCAACGCACGCGCACGTGCTCTGCGAGCGCGTGGGCCATCGTCACTTCGCTGGGCAGCCGGACACCGAGCTCTCGCAGGCCGTCGCGACCCGCCTCGATGGCCCGCTCGCAATAACGTCTCCCGCTCTCGAGAGACGCCCACGACGCGTGCACGCGGGCTCGGTCGATGGAGGTCTCGGCGTGCCGAAGCAAGGACGCGCGGCGCGCTCGTGCCTCCTTCATGTCGGAGACCTGGTACGCACAGATCATGAGATCGCGGGTGAGCTCGAGTCGCAGCTCGTAGTCGGCTCGCCAGGCTTGGGGCGGCAAGAGCGCTTCCGCCGCGCTCAAGTATGCGCTCGCCGCCTCATACGCGGTGGCGGCGAGGGACGCGCGGCCGGCCCGCAGGTTGAGACCTCGCAGCCGAGCGAGCGCTTCCGGTGCTTCGAGCAGTGCGCGGGCGGCGTTGAGGTGGTTGACGACCCGGAAGAGGAGCGTGCCCTGCTCGGCGGCTGACGACGCATCGAGCGCGCTCTCGAGGGCCTGTCCGAGGGCGAGCTCGAGCTCCAGGGCACGGGTCGGAGAGCGATCGGTGATCCGGGGCGCAACGGCCTCCCGCACGCGGTCGTGGTAGGCGGTCGCCACGCGCACTCCGTCGCGCTGATACGCGGTGACGAGCCCCTTCGCGCTCAGCGCCTCGATGCCCCGCACGCACTCGGCTGATGTCTGGTGCGTCGCGGCACGCAGGACTTCGAAGGATGTCGGCGCGGCGGCGATCGCGATGGCCTCGAGCAGCGACCGCTCGTTCGGCTCGAGGTCCTCCACGCGGCGCCAGATGGCGTTCTCGAGGCGGAGCTCGGTGGCCTCTGAGCCGTCGGACGCGGCCAGTCGAGCGAGCTCTTGGAGGAAGAGCGGATGACCGCCCGACTCTTGGGCCATTCGCGCGAGCGCGGGCGCCTCGGGCGCGTCCTCAGAGAAGAGGGACTGGAGCATCGTCGCCGACTCGGACGCGGACAACCCGCTGAGCTCGATGGTCTCGAAGAGCGCCTGCTGCGCGGCCGAGAGCGTCACCGTGTGTCCCGGCGCCGGGCTGCGCGTCGTCGCTATCAGGAGGCAGGCGGGCGCGTCCGGCGGCGCGAGCAGCGATTCGAGGAGGGCGAGACTCTCGGCGTCTGCCCACTGAAGGTCGTCGATGAAAAGGACGAGAGGCGCGCGCGACGTGACGTCGGCGAAGATCCGCTTGAGCCCCATGAACGCCGTGTGTCGCAGCTGCTCGACGTTGTCCGAGCGGCGCACCACCCGCCGCGTCTCGCGGACCCACGGCACGCGCCGAAGCACGGGGAAAAGACTCGCGGCGAGGTGGGCTTCGGCGGAGAGCGCTCTCGAGGAGCTGCGGTGCACGAGGTAGCGGGTGAGCTGGTCGACGATGCGGTCGAGCGCCTTGAAGGGCAGTGACTCCTTCTGATAGCAGCGCCCTCGAAACATGATGAAGGGCCCGGCCGCGCGCCGATCGGCGACAAAGCGATCCACCAGCGCGGTCTTTCCGACGCCGGGATCGCCAACGATGAGCACGGCCTTCCCGCCGCTCTGCTGGCTCGCGTCGAAGGCTCGGTTCAGGACCTCGAGCTCGGCTGCCCGACCGACGAACGAGTCGTCCCGCGCCGAGCGCGGCGGCCACGTCGCAGGGGCCACCGGGAGTTCGGCGGTTGCGCCGAGGCGCTCGAGGATCTCATCGCCGGACGGTCGGTCGGACGCCTCGGGGCGCAGCAGGGCCCGACAGAGTGAGTCCAGGTCCTCCGGGATCCCGCTGACGGTCGCGCTGGGCTCGACCGGCGTACCGCTGCATTTGGCGAG
>Ga0114933_10003048_pt1 | contig 16696 bp, 10 predicted proteins | sample 4SBtaG_FD_89691 | JGI IMG/M metagenome (GOLD analysis project Ga0114933, IMG submission 89691) | Deep subsurface microbial communities from Kolumbo volcano to uncover new lineages of life (NeLLi) - 4SBTROV12_W25 metaG | ecosystem: Environmental > Aquatic > Marine > Volcanic | place: Kolumbo... | reverse complement strand
GGAGGTGTCCGGCAGGTCACCGAGCAAGGTGCAGTGGTGCTTGCACCACGGAGAAACGAAACAACGCCCCCGGGTGTGATCGGCCCGGACAGCGACAGCTGACCGGGTAAAAGATCACACCCCTCGTGCCGCGCGTCTACCAATCGAAGAGCACGAATCGTTTGGTTCGGGGATCCCATCCAGCGTTACGACCGTGGTTGTAGTCGAGCCCGATCTCGCGCACCACACCATCGGCGGCCGCGTTGCCAACCGCGCCTGGAAAATTCGCCCGCGCAAAACGAATCGCGGTCGCGGCGGTGTCCCGGTACATCCATTCAAGGGCACGAACCCGCTCGTCAAAGTCGGCCGGAATCGCGAAATCTCGCTTCAGCGCCGCGCAGAACCGTTTGATCGGAGCCACCGCGCCCAGGCGCCTGCATGCCCTGAAGAATGCCAACGCCTTGTGCACCTCCGGGCCGACTGAACGCACGTCGTGGTAGGTGTCGAAGAAATCCCAGGTGTCGCCGGGAGACACGCCCGCAAACGCCGCTTCCGCCATCGCGTCTTCGCGCAACTTGCTGTTTTCCTTACGCGCCGCGGCCAAGAGCTCGGCGGAGGCCGGTTGCGGTTTGTATGCGATCAGCTCTTGCTGGACGACTCCGAACTGCATCAGCGGCGTCTTCTTGAGCACGGCCACGCGCGCGATCTGCTCGGACTTGCCGCCCTTGCTCTTGAACGTGGCCCACGAAACGACATGCGCGGCAAGCTGGCCCACGGCGATGTCGCGCTTGAGGTCGGACACAATGGTCTCGGACTGCTTGATGCGCTTGGCGACGTCCTTGGTCGGCGGCGTCTTGCGCAGCTTGACGACGACGCACGGTCGCTTCTCCCGGCAGACGCGGTATGCGACGGCGAATCCTCCTTCTCCAAGCTGCTTGATCTGCGCATCGTTGCCGAGGTGCTTTTTCAACCAGTCGACAGCCTTCGCAGCTCCCTCTGCGGTGAAGTTGCCGTCGGGTTTGGAAGGCCACGCGGGGATGCGCACGTCCTTGGCCGCGAGCTCGACGCGAATGCCGGCGATCCTGCGATTGATCGCCGCCGCGACCGACGGACGGAATCGGTATCCCGCTGGCCTTTTCGCCCCGGTCGGTCGCGCGGCGTTGCCCGTGTAATAGACGTCGTGCTTGTGGCCCGCTGGAAAAGCGACTCCCTTGACGTCGCAGACAGGTTGCCACTCATCGGGCTTGCCGGCGCTGGCTTTGTACAACCGCTTCAAAGGCTTGGCAGCGTCGATCGCGCGGCAGCAGGGACCCACCTCGATGATGGGCTTGCCCTTGTGAAACGTGCCCTTATGTTTGGGAGCTGGCGGAGGCGCCTTGACCTCGACGCTTGCGCATCCCGCGCACCCGATCGCAATCGTTAGGAAGCTAACGATCAGCGGCCTCGCCTTCGCGCCGACACCGCGCGTCATGGGAACACCGACCGTCATGGGAATACCGACCGGCGGATAAGGTCGATCGCGCCGACGCCCATCGCGACCCACAGCGCGGTCATTCCCCAGAACCGGCCGACCGACAGCCCACCACGACCGCGCAAACCGAGTCGGTGCAGCACCCGCGAAGCGATGACGGTGCCGCCGAACGCGTGCAGCTCCCAAACCGGCGCGCCCGACAGCTCCAAGGCACCGAGAACCAGGAGCGCGAACGGGACATTCTCCGCAAAGTTGCCGTGCACCCGGATCGCACGTCCGAGGTCCTTGTCGCCGCCAAAGCCCAAGCTGATCTTGCGCGATCGCCGCAGGAAGACGACCTCGTTGCCGAGCACCAGCAGGAAAAGGGTCAGAACACCGACATAGAGACCGGTGATGGGGATCGCCACATCGCCTCCCCGCCTCGTGGGCCCGGGGTTATTTCTTCGCGCAGGATCCGGCCTTGCAGACTTTGCCGAGGCCGCATGTCGTCTCGCTCAGCGGAACATGCACGCATTTGCCGTTTTTGGCCACGCAGACGTCGGATGTGCATGGATTGGCGTCGTCGCAGGAGTCCTCGGTCTTCGAACCACAGCCACCCACGATGTCGCAGTTGCTGTGCCCCCACCCGTCCACGCGAGCAAAAAACGGCGCGATGGAGCCCTGTGCGTAGCCCAGCAGCAGGTAGCCGTTGTCCACGCGTCGGAGGCCGTCTCGGTTCATGAATGCGCCGAATTTCTGGTCCACAAAGCGCTCGAACACGAGGTCGCCGCTGCCGGTGATCCGACCGAGAAACGGCCTGTCCTGGCCCAGCAGTTTGCCGTTGCCCGCAATGGCGTATTGGTCGTCCTTGAGCGGCAGGATCGCCATCAACCGCGCGAAATCGGGCTTGCCCGGCAGCGAATCCCAAACCACTTTGCCGGTCGCTGAAAACCGGACCATTCGCCGTCGGTAGAGCCCGCCCGACCCCGCTTCGGTCGTCCCCACGGCGATGAGTCCACCGTCTTGGGTCTGCAGCGCTGCGTTGAAAACGTCGTTGTCGGCCTTGGCTCCCATCCGCACACGCCACTTCTCTTTGATGTTCACGTCGACGCGCAGGATGGTCGCCTGGTAGCGACTACCCTCACGGAAACGTCCAAACATCGCCGCGCCCTTGTCATCCATGGCCACGACGCCGCGCGCATCGTGCATGTTCGCGCCGCCTGCATAGAGAAGTTGGCTACGGACGCCGCCGTTGGCGTGCAGACCGGCGAGCACGCCTTGCTGAGCTTTGGGTTGCTTGGTCACGACCCAATACGAACCGTCCGATCCGCGCGACGCTCCGGTGCCGTAGGTCCTGAGGTTGAACGGCTTGATGACGGTCTGGAATTGGCTTGTCTGCCAGTACTTGTGCTGAAATCCGCAGAACTTCGCGTGCCCATTGGCATCTGTGCCGTACACGACAAATCGATCGGTTCCCACAGGCGCGCTGCCGGTGATGCTCAGGTTGCAGTTGTGACCGTACTGTAGGTTGACCGGAAACACGTCGTACTTGTTCGTGCCCATCAGCAGCCGGTACCGGTCCGGGCTGCGCAGCCACCCCTCCCAGACATAACGTGTGCTGCCGTAGGGCAACACGTGGGTCCGGAAGCGACCGTTCTTCTCGGGCTCGCACTTGCTCAAGTCGCATACAGCGTTCTGGGCGCAAACCCCCGTGGGTGTGCATAGCGCTTTGTCATCCGGGATGTGGATGCATCCCAGGCCGCTATGGCAGCTGTCGCGCGTGCAGTCCTTGCCGTCGTTGCATGTCTTCCAGCCTTTGCCTGCGCATTGGCCGACATCGCTGCAATGCGCGCGCAGCCAGGGCGTCATGAGCGCGACCAGCGGGCGTTGACCCTTCCCACCGCCGGCCGTGGTCTGCCGCCAACCCACGGCGATCACCGTCCCGTCGGTTAAGGTCGTGGCACCGACGAACCGCTGGTTTAGCGTGGGGTGCTTGATGCTGCGTGCCATTTGTTGGTTGCCCCACTCGTCGCGCAATTCGATGTGGGCGGCTTCGACTGTGCCGGGGACATAGCCGAACTCAAGCGACTTGTTGCCCTCCTGCGAAACATTGAGCGACGCCACGACTTCGGTCTCGATCCGGCGATACTCGAGGCCATCCTCTTTCAGGAACGTGTGCCGCATCGTCTCGAACGCGGTCGGCGCATGTTTGGAGGCCTTCGACCGGGACGATGTAAGGAAGATCCGTTTGCCGTGCACCGCGATTCCTGCGCCGATGGTAACGAAGTGTTCACCGCCGACTCGCGTGTTCCAGCGCACTGTGTTCTCCGGGTTGAACTCCTGGATCATGACCGAACTGCTGGTGGGGTTGTCCATCTCGGCGTTGACTGCGTACATGCCACCGTTGGGCAGCAGACGAAGTCCCACAATCCTGCTGGGCGCGAAGTTGAACGGTCCGTGAACCTGGACCAACGCCGTCTGCTTGCCGTTTGGATCGACCCGCGAGATGGCGGCACGGTGCTTGCCTCCGACCATCAAGTACCCGCCGATGGCGGCCGAACCGCCGGGGTCGCGGACGTAGTGGGTGCCGTAGCTGGCTCCGGCGTAGGAGGCTGGCGAATGCCGGACGATCTCCTTCTTCACGCGCTGCGCTTTGTCATCCACGGACAGCTGCACGACCGTCATCTTGGCAACGCCCTTGGCGTCCGCCATCGTCCCCGCGACAAACACGGTGCCGCCCTCCATGTGGAGCACATTCGGCTGGTTATCCTTGTGGGCCTTCGTCGGCTTGATGACGAACGGGGTGTTCGTTGTCGTCTCGCCATTTTCGTCCAGCCCCCAGGCGATCCACCGGCGCGACGTCACGTTTGTTATCGAGCCGATGACCTTGCTGCCAACCGCCAGCGCTCCCGTAGCCAACTTTCCGACCGCATTGAACCGCATCGAGCCCGCGCCGCTGCCGGGTAGTTTGGTTCCGTAGCGACTGGTCGAACCCTTTGAACATTTGCCATTTTGGCACGTCGAACCGTAGAAGCATCCGACATCGCCGCTCGGGCACGACGTCCCATCTTTCTTGGCCAACGGCGTGCACGTGAACCCTTGTCCCGAGATGGCCGTGCACTTGCTGAACAAGCACGGATTGGCCGGATCGCCGCAGTTGACGGGCTGTCCGACCTTGCACACACCGAGCAGGCACGAATCGCCCGCAGTGCAGGGATCATTGTCCGCATTGCACAGCGTCCCCGGCTTCATCGGCGACGGCTTGGTGCATTGTCCGGACTTGGGATCGCAGGCCTCGTGCGTGCAAACGTTGCCATCGTTGCAGACCACTTTCTTGTAGCTACATCCTTTGCCCTTGACGCAGGTGTCTTCGGTGCATTTGTTGCCGTCGTCGCACGTCGCAGGTCCGCCTTTGCACGCGCCGTCGATGCACTTGTCGCCGCTCGAACATGGCTCGCCGTCGTCGCAGCCTTTGCCGTTGTTGCGGGCCTTGAGCTGACACAGTCCCGTCTTCGGATGGCAGCTGTTGGCCTCGCACGCCCAGTCGTTCTTCTTGCTGCAGACGATCGCTGTGGCGGGATTGGGCTTGCACGTGCCGGTCTTGGTGTCGCAGTACGGGACTCCCGTGCACACGTTTCCGTCGTCATCGGGGCAGTCTGCATCCGCTTTGCACACGCAGATCTTGGTGCCTGACGTGCAGGTGGTACCCGCGCACTTGTCACCCGCCGTGCACACGTCGCCGTCATCGCATGGCACATTGGTCAGCGACGCGGCCTTGGGCGGCTTTACGACGAGGCGACAGGGATCGACCGCAACTTCCGGCGGCACGTCGCACTTCTTGACCACCTCGGCCGATGAAGTCGCCTTGCATTTGCCATCCTGTGGGTCGCAGGCGTTCTTTTCGCAGGCCGTGTCATTCGCGTTTGGGCACACCACGACGCTCGCCGCGTTGTGCTTGCATTTGCCCGACGACTTGTCGCAAAAGAGCGTGCCGTTACACGCGTTTCCGTCCTCCAAATCGCTGCAATCACTATCTTTTGTGCACAGGCATGTGAACTTGCCAGGGCTGCACGTGCCGGCGAAGCAGTAGTCCCCATCGGTGCACTTGTCGCCGTCACTGCATTTCTTGCCGTTGAGCTCGGGCTTGAGCACGCACGCTCCGGTGGGGCCATCGCAGCGGTTTTTCAGGCAGCCGGTGTCGTTGACCGAAGGGCACGTGACGAGCGTAGACGGGTTGACCATGCACAGGCTCGAGCTCTTGTCGCAGAACAGCGTGCCGTTGCAGAAGTCGCCGTCTTCCCACTTCTTGCAGTCCGCGAGCGATGTACAGGTCTTGACGGTGGTGCCTTTGCAAAGCCCCTTGGCGCAAACATCGCTCAGCGTCAGCTTGTCACCGTCGTCGCACGGTAACCCGTCGAACTGCGGTGTCATCTTGCACGCCCCAGACGCCGGTTCGCATTCGTTCTTGAGGCAGGTCGTGTCCTTGTTCTTGGCGCACTTGATCGCCGTGGCCGTGTTCAGCTTGCAGACCCGCGGAAAGCCCGGCGCGCAGTACCATGAGCCCGCACACTTGTTGGTGGCCTTCGCCGCGCAGTCGGCGGACTTGCCGCATTCGCACCACGAATCGTCGCCGCCTTTGCACACCGCGTTCTTGCACGAGCTGTCGACGGTGCAGGCGTCGCCGTCGTCGCAGACCGTCCCATCCGGGATCGCCTTTAGCGAGCATTTACCGTCGGCCGGGTTGCAGAAGACCTTGCGACAAGGCGTGTCGGCGGATGTGGTGCAGGCGACCACTGTTGACGGCTTGATCGAGCAAACGAAGGGCTGCTTGGCTTTGTTGCAGTACAGCGTGCCGTTGCACTTGTTGCCGTCTTCGCGGGACGCGCAGTCTTTCGTCTCCCGACATTCGCAGACGTCGTTGCCGGCCGTGCACTTACCGCCTTTGCAGAGGCTGTTTGTCGTGCAGGGATCCCCATCGTCACAGGTCGCGGCGTCTCGGTCGACGATCGAGCAAGCGCCGGACGCGCACGCCGCCATCTTGCAGATGTCCTTTGCGGCCGGGCATTGGCTTGCCGACACACAGCCCGCGTCTTGCTGCGCGACATCGGGCGCCGCCGTCTTGGTCTTGCCTTCAACCGCATCGCCGCCGTCGCTGCATCCACCGCAACTGATGATGATGGCGGCAGTAAACACGAGCCTCGCCGACAGGCCCCCGGCGGATCGCAAGCTGGTCATTGGGGCTCCACGCGCGCGGTTTCAGGGCGGCCGCGGGCACAGCAAACCGGCTTCTCTGCTTCGAATCAACCCCAGCCGCGGGCGGCGCACCGAAAACCGCGACTCGTCGTCCGACTGCGCGGCGAGTCAACCCTCCGAACGGAACGCCGTGCGATGACGGCGATCCGTGCACCGTCGACAGCGCTTGCCAAAAAGGCTCATGCAAGCCCGGGGCTGCCTCGTGGTGCGAGTGCAAGATCACGGCCGACTGCGGCGCGCACGAAGACGGCGACGCATGCACGGGCACACTCTATTGCGAAAAGAGCGTCTTTCCATGGCGTTGTAAGGTCAATCCGGGGAGCTTGATCAGCTGTCCCGACCCCAAGAAGGGCAGCGTTTGCAAGGTCGCTCATTGCGCGCCCAAGTCCGGCACATGCTCCATCGTCGACGCCAAAGACGGCACGCAGTGCTCCGATGGTGACGCGTGCACCGCAGACGACGCGTGCAAGAAGGGCGCCTGCGAGGGCGGGCTCTTCGCCTGCAGCTGCGGCAAGACGGCCGACTGCGAGGCGCTTGAAGATGGCGACCTCTGCAACGGAACGCTGTACTGCGACAAGGCTTCCAAGAAGTGCCTGGTCAACCCCAAGACGGTCATCTCCTGCCCTTCGGCGGCCAACAGCGCGTGCGCCAAGTCGACCTGCAACATCAAGACAGGCACCTGCGCGCTCACGCCGGTCAAGAACGGCTCGCAATGTGAAGACGGCGACAAGTGCACGGCCGGCGACCTCTGCCTGCAGGGCAAGTGCAAACCCGGCGACACGAACACGTGCCCCTGCGCCTCGGACGCCGACTGCGCGAGCAAAGACGACGGCGACAAGTGCAACGGGACGTTCTTCTGCAACAAGCAGAGCAAGGCGTGCGAGTTCAACCCCGCGTCCTACAAGGTTTGCCCAAGCGTCGACGACACATCGTGTAAACAGAACGCGTGCATCCCCAACACCGGCAAATGCGAAATGCACGCGGCCGCGTGGGTCGAGAAGCTGTGCGACGTCCCCAACCAGAACGGCGCCAAGACGTGCCGCCGGGTCAAGCGCGACACCATCAGCAAGGGCACCGTGCCGTGTGACGACGGCGATAAATGCACAGCCGGCGACGAGTGCCTGGGCACCGCCTGCAAGTCCGGAACGGTGATTTGCTTCTGTGCGACGGACGCCGACTGCGCCGTGAAGGATGACGGCGACAAGTGCAACGGCGTGTGCTTCTGCGACAAGTCCGGCAGCGAGCCCAAGTGTGTCTACAACAAGGCCAGCGTCGTTACGTGCGCCGCACACCAGGACACCGCGTGCCTCAAGAACACCTGCATCAAGCACAAGGGCGACTGCGTGTTGACCCCGGTCGCGCAAGGCAAAGCGTGCGATGACGGAAACAAGTGCACCTTGGCGTCGACCTGCAACAAGGGGGCGTGCGGCGGCGGCAAGAAGTCGGTCTGCGACGACAAAAACCAATGCACCATCGACAGTTGCGACAGCGCGGTGGGATGCGTCTTCAAGCAACGCAGCTGCGATGACGGCAACAACTGCACCGTCGACGCCTGCAACAAGGTCGACGGCAAATGTCTCTTCGACACCAAGCCGCGCGACAGCAAGACATGTACGCGCGACATCTGCTCGCCGAAAGCGGGGTGCAAATCAACCGCTGTCCTTGGCCAGCGCTGCAGCGACGGTGACGGTTGTTCAGCCGGAGGCACGTGCAGCGGTAGTGGCTGCAAGTTGGACGCCAACGGGTTGCTGCACACCAAGCGTGAGAAGGTGCCTGGGTTGGTGTCCATCAGCAGCTCATCGGCGTTGCCCGGTGGTGGCCTGCTGCAGGCAAGCCGGCCTCTCGATACGAGGCCGACACCTGCTCGACAAACCTGCGTGTCGCCATCTCCACCGGCGCCCATTCGACAGCCAGTCGGACGTGTCGCGGCTCAAGCAAGGTCTACGCCGCGTTCACCAACAACCCGCTCTCGGTCTACACTTCAGCGCACATTCCGACGCCGCAACGCTACGTCCACGGTGTCGCCAAGGGACACGTCGAAGTCGGCTATCGGACCGTCACCAAGTTCACCGGTGTCTGCGACAAGGCGCCGTGGGACTGCCGTTGGATCCCGTTGGGCCGAACCGACGGATTCGCGCGCGGTTTCGGCGGGCACCGCGAACAGCGACGGGGGCTACACACTTGGCGGCGTGGGCATCGATCAGAAAGGCCAGAGCCGGCTCTGGATCGTCGGCACATCGACGACCGGAGGGATGCTCTGGGAGCGCTTCTTTGAAACCGATCTCGGCGCCTACCAAGTCCAGCAGCTTCGCGTCGTGCCGGGGGACCAACTCCTCATCGCCGGCGCCCGCATCGATAGCGGCAAGAACAAGCTGTGGTTCTCCAGAAGGTCCAGGTGGGGCGTCGAGCTCTACGAAGGCGCCTACACCGCACCCGGGCTGGCGGCCGGGGTGGGGCACAAACCCCTGGTTCGCTGGGCCGATGGGACGCTCGGGCTGTCCGGTATCGTCACCGAAGCCGGCAAATCCGACGCGTTTCTCGTGCGCGCCAACGCGTGGGGGCAGGGCAGCTGCGCGGACGCCGCCGTGCACCCCGTACAAGCCCTGCCAGACGGCAGCCCCCGAATCCAAGCTCGGGTGCACGTACGCCGCTGACAAGTGCGACGACAACAACGCCTGCACCACCGACAGCTGCGACCCGAAAAAGGGCGGCCTGACCGGTGGCGGCTGCGTGCACGCCAAGGTGACCTGCAACGACAAAAAACCCTGCACCGTCGATAGCTGTGATCCCAAGGCGGGGTGTCAATTCAAGCCGACAACCAATGGCACCGCCTGCAAATGACGGCGTGCGGCACGGGCACGTGGCAGCCCGAATCGTTGGCACGGAGCCCGTCAACAACGTCGGCAATCCGGGGCGCCTGTATGCGCGGCAAGTGCTACCCGGTCCGTGTCTGGGGCAAGTAGCGCGAAATCGGCTATGGTCGCCGCCATGTACGTCGACGCCCACGCCCATATCGTCCATCCGCGCTTCGCCGGCGAAGAAGACGCCGTCGCCGAACGAGCCGCTGCTGCTGGCCTCGATGCGGTCATCGTCAACGGCCTCGAACCGACGTCCAATCGCGCGATCCTGCAGCTCTGCGCCCGCCACGACCACCTCTATCCGGCGCTCGGCATCTATCCCGTCGACGCCATCTGCAACCAGATCGACGCGAGCAACTGGCCCCACGACTGGACGCCGCCCGCGAAATTCGACGTGGACGCGGAGATCGACTTCATCGCCAGCGAGGCCGACAACATAATCGCAGTCGGGGAATGCGGGCTCGACCAGCACTGGGTCAAGGACCAGGCCGTGGAGCAGGAACGCGTGTTGCGGCGGCTCTGCGAGGTCGCCATCGCCGCCGACAAGCCGATGATCCTGCATACGCGACGTGCCGAGGCGCGGACGTTCGACATCCTGCTGGAGATGGGCGTCAAGCGCGCCGACTTCCACTGCTACGGAGGCAAGCTCAAGCTCGCCAAACGCATCGCTGCGGCCGGCTTCTACCTGTCCATCCCGCCGGTGGTCGAGCGCGCCGAGGCGTTCCAGGTCCTCGCCCGCCAGCTTCCGATCGACCAGCTGCTCACCGAGACCGACTGCCCGTACATGGGACCCGACCGCGGCGAGCGCAACGAACCCGCCAACGTACCGCGCGGCGTGGCGGCGATGGCCAAAGCTCGCGGCATCGATGAACCCGAGATGGCCGCCGCCATTCGCGCCAATTTCAAGCGGCTTTTCGGGGTCTGAGGGCCTTCACGCGTGGCCAATACCGCCATCCTCGTCGTCGACTTCGGCGCGCCGTTGGCCAGCGCAGCCTTTGTGGACCAGCGCGCGGTGCTCGATCGCTCGTTCGCCTACTCGCCCGAGCCAGGCTGTGACGCCTCGAGGGACGCCTTCGTCGCCGAGCTGGACGCCGCTATTCGACGCATCATCGCCCGCACGAAGCGCCCCTCGACGCGTGTCGCCGTGGTCGTGCATGGCAAGGACCGGAGCGACCATTGGCGCGATGACAAGTGGTCGTTAGCGTCCTTACGATCTCTTCCAAGCCCCATGTTGGTCGCCGCCGACGTCGCCGAAGCCGTCGGGATGCACGCGGATTCCGACCTCGGTCGCATAGACGGCGTGAGCGTTCACGTTGGCATCGGCCGAGCGATCGGCGTTGTCGCCGGGCAGGGTGACGGCTCCACGCCGCGCAGCATCTTGCACGACGTCGTCGACCCGTACGGCCCGATGTGCTCGTGCGGCGGACGCGGATGCCTCGCCGCTTACATCAGCGACCGGGCGCTGCAACGCGGTCGTCGTCTGATGGGGATCGATCACGCCAAGTTCGATCACATCGCCGCCGGTGACCTCGCCGAACACCTTGCGTGGCGCGTCAGAAACGATGCCTGCCTCCTGTCCGCGCACGTCCTCAACGGTGTCACCCGGGCTATCCATACCGTGCTCGGGAGACAACACGGCGCCGTCACCCGGGTCGTCATGCATGGCGGGCCGCTGGCCAGTGAGTACGTCGGCAAGAGGCTGCAGCACCTTGGACACACGCAGCCGATCCGCGCGCCACGTTCGGCATCGGCGCGGTTGGTGGGTGCCGCTCGCCTCGTCATATCACGATGAAATAAACGATCGCGCCCACGATTGCTGCGGCGACAACGATCGCTACGGTGAGGCTGTTTCCGCTCGTCTGCGGCGCCGTCCCGTCGGGCCCAAACGCGCCGCTTGCTGGCAAAGCGCCCGGGCCGCTACCCCCGTCGCTGGAGACGTCACCGGACGCGGAAACTGTCAGCTTGATCGGCGACCGTCCGCGCGATTTGAGCTTCGCCGCGCTTGCCTCTTCGCGGGCCATAGCGGCGGCGAGGAGCTCTTCGTGGATAACCGCCAGCTCCTCGGCTGAGCGCGACCGAAGCGTCTCCGCCGCGATCTTCAGCTGGTCGGCGGACAGCGCCACGGCCTTTTTGCCGCCGCCGAAAGTCGGGGTCCTGGCCTGCGCGTCGCGCGCATGTTGCAAGACGGCGTCAGCGACGTGGGTCAGCCCCGTCATGGTGTTGACGATAGCGGGCAGGGAAGCTTGGCCGTCCAGCCGCCCGCTGTCCTTGAGGTCGTGGGCAAAACGCCACCGGGCCTCGATGTCCGCGAGGCGCGAGCGCTCAACTTCGCTCAGCAGCTCTTCCACCGGCCGACCGAGCAGCCCGGCTTGTGCAGCGTCGAAGTGGAGCCAGTCTGCGCCGATTTGTTTGGATCCGCCGCGCCCTTTCTTGCCCTTTCCTTGCCGCCTGGGCCGCGTCACGAAGCCGCGTTCGCTGATCAGCAGCGCGGCGTTCTCCCGCGGTCCGCACACGATGGCGCCGAGGTAGCGGGCGTCGGGCATCGACCAGACCGCCAAGCAGTCTTCGTCTTCGTCGTAGTAGCGGCTGAAGTGCAGGTCGCCTCCGACAAAGAGCCGATCGCCGTTGGCAGAAAAGCCGACCGCGACCAGCGACCCGATATCGCCCTTGGGCCGATTGGGGTTGCGCGCGGTCGCCACATGCCGTCGCGCCGCCACGTCGAAGATCTCGATGACGTCATCGGTGTAGTTGCCGCCCGCGAGCCACCGACCGTCCGGGCTGAACGCCGCGCGTTTCCATGACTTGCGCATGGGTCCGAACGCCTTGCTGCCGCGTCGCAGCTGGTCGCCCACGAGCTCGCGCAGGTGCACGCCCTTGTCGCCGAACACCGCGACGGTCGCGCCATCGGACGAAATCGACGCCGCGCTCGCGCCGCCCATCTTCAGCTCGCCGCCACTGCCGAGCATGATGCGCGCCGTCGTCGTCCACTGCCAGGACGACTTGCCCGGTCGCGTCGAACGCCGCCGAGATGTGGTCTTTATGAAGCCGCCCGATCTCGCTGTAGTCGTTGGCGTCGAGGACGAACCGATGCGCGCCGATGAGCTCGCCGGACGGTGAAACGGCGGAATGATCGACGCCCCGTACCTGTTCGCTGAACACCGGGATGGCGAGCGCTCTGCCGTCCAACTGCGCCATGCGGTGGCCGGCCTCGCGGATCTGCTCGCTCGGCAGCAGGTCTTCGCCGCTCATCTTCGCCCGTCCCGCGGCCTGCTGCGAAGCCGCATGGTTGTGCGCAACGGCTTGCATGGCCGCGACCGAGACACCTTCACGCGTGGCGTAGCGGTGTACAAGCGGGCGCAGGTGGTCGAGGGCCAGGCGTGCCGAGGGAAGTCGTCGCTCGGGATCGGGCTCGGTCATGCGCTCGAGCAGCAGTGTCAGGCGCGCGTCGAACGACACCAACGACCGCACGTCGACCCGCACACCGGAAAAAGGCATATCGGCGGGGTCTTTCTTGCTCGCGACGGCCAAGCAGGTCATCGCCAGCCCGTACAAGTCACTGCTCGGGAACGCGGCACCAACGAACTGCTCCATCGGCGCGTAGCCAAACGTTCCGGCGCTGGTCGAAGACGCCTCTTCCGCCGACGCGACCGCAGCTTGCACCGTGCCAAAGTCGACGAGCCACGCGCGCTGGTCGTTGTCGATGAGGGTATTGCCGGGGTCGATCAGGATATTGCCGGGCTTGACGTCGCGGTGGACAACAGGCGGTGAAAGGCGGTGCAGGTAGTCGAGGACGCCGAGGATTTCCGCCATCCAAGCCACCATTTCGGCGGTGTCGGTCGGCGCGTCGCTGCGCATCGTTTCGGCGAGCGAGCGGCCGTCGACATATTCTTGGACGAGCACCAACCCGTCGGGCTGTTCGGGATCGGGACCTAGTCGGAAGTCGTCGATGTAGTTGGGGATCTGCGGATGCTCGAGGCGGCGCAGAACCGCGCATTCACGCTCGAACAGCTCGAGGGATTTCCAGTCCTTGAGGCGATGGATGTGCAGCGCCTTAATCGCCACGTGCAGGCCGTCACTGGCCCTTTTCGCCAGCCACGCCGAGCCGAATCCGCCTTCGCCGAGCGGTCGCACCAGCTCGTACGCCGCGCCGGGCCCTTCGACTTCCTGGCCTGCTTGCCACGCATCGGTCATCGGTATTCAACGCAGGTAGTGGTTCGCTTCGAGCTGGGCGACGAGCGTCCACTGCAGCGACCGTAGGCGCGAGAAAACGTAGAGGTCCGGCCCGAGCCGCACAGCGCCCGACACGCGACCACTTCGCACCTGTTCGGCCACCTTGGGCACATCGAAAGGCGATCTCGCGCGGGTCTCCGTCACCACTTTGTCGGTCGCCGAGCGCTTGCCCAGGTCGTCGGAGCTGAACACCACACGCGCCTGCTGGTCGACGATGAATGTGCGCTTGACCGCCGCGATGTCCGGCACTTCCAGCGCAGCGATGACAGCATCCAGGCCCATATCCAGCCCGGCGACGCCGATCAGCTCACCGTTGCGGTCGTACACCGGTTCGTTGCACGGCATCAGGAACCCGGTGCCAGCAGCGTCGGAGTAGATCTCGCCCCACTTCGGACCGATACGGCCGACCGACGACGTGTACCAGGGCCGCATCCGCGGATCGTAACCGCTCGCGTAGATCGCATTGCCCGGGTAGTTGAGCATCGTCCCATCCGCGAAACCAACATACGCCCACGTCAGCCGCGCCTTGTCGGAGATGAGCTTGTTGGCCTTCGCGTCCGGCCACCGAATCGCCTCGGGATTGACCGACCGGACCACGGCAGCGCGCAAGATCCCCTGCAGCTGGCTCATGTGGTGCAGCCGCGGCATGACCTCGGCGCGGTTTGAAGCGTCGGTGGCGAGATAGATGCCGTCGGTAAACGAGATCGCCTGGTCGTACCGCGCATGATGGGTGGTGTCGGCCGGGCCACGTCCTTGCGCCAGGTCGTGATGCGAATACAGGCCGTAGGCGCGCAGGTCCGTTTCCGTCGCGGCGAACGGCGGGGGCTTGGCCGAATCGAACTCCTGGTAGCGGTCGCGGGTGGCCGTCGCGATGCCCTCGAGCAGCACCTGGATGCCAAACAACTCTGCGTCGACGTCGCGCGCATGGCTGCCCAGCTTGGCGATCAACTCGGCGACCGTCTCCTGGTCGACAGCGGCTCGCTTTTGCACGGTGACGACGCGGTACAAGCTCGCGGTGGTAACGAACGAGGCCAGCAGCACAATGGCCAGCAACGTCGACATCGCCGCCACGGGTCTGCGCCGCAGCTTTCGCCAGCTTCGACGGCTCCAATTGTCGGGTCGAACGGAGACCTCGTCGCCGCGCACAAACCGGCGTACGTCATCTGCGAAGGCCTGGACGCTGGGGTAGCGCTGGCGGGGTTCGGATGAGGTCGCGCGGTCGAGGATCGCACGCAAATCCGCGGCGATGGCCGGCTGCAACCCGTCGAAATCCAGCGGCGTCCCCTTGCGCGCCGCCATCAGCACTTCGCCGAGGTTCTTACCCGGGCGCGCCCGTCTCAGCGCGGTCAACTCGTACAGCACGATGGCGAGGGAGTATTGATCGCTGCGCGCTCCGACGCGGTCCGTTTCGCCGCGCGCTTGCTCCGGGGCCATGTACAGCGGCGTGCCCATGATCGAGCCGGCACGGGTCTCGATAAGCGACGCATCGTCAACGCGCAGCGTCTCGGCGGCGGGATCGGCGAGGAACGCGTCGTCATCAGCCGTTCGCACGCCAGCCATGCCCCAGTCCATGACGTAGACCTCGCCAAATGGTCCCAGCATGACGTTGTCGGGCTTGATGTCGCGGTGCATCACCCCGCGGTCGTGGCTGTAGGCGATCGCGTCGCAGACCTTGAGGAAGTGCTCCACGCGGGTCGAGACCGCGAGAGAATCATCCAGTTCATGGCCGTCGTCGGTCGCCTCGCGACACCTCTTTATGTAGTCCGCGAAGGTTTCGCCGCGGATCAGCTTCATCGCCAGCGCGGGCTCGTCCTGGGCCGTGCGTTCCAGCCCGTAGACCGGCACGACGTGCGGGTGTGATAGCTGCGCGGTGACCTGGGCCTCGCGCATGAAGCGCGTCACAGCGATATCGTTGGCCGCCCGATTCTTGCCGAGCACCTTGACGGCCAGGTCACGATTCAGCCCGTCGTCATGCGCCTGGTAGACCTCGCCCATGGCGCCGCTGCCGACGCTGTCGCCGACGGTGAACCGCGCTTCCAGTTGGGGCCCGACCTGGCTGTCGAACCGCGGCGTCGAGCGCTTCCCGTCAGCCGTCCAGTTGACGGTGACGACCACCTCGTTCTTCGTCGTCGCGTTGCTGCCCGATCGCGCGATCACCGGCTCGGTCGCGACGCCTGGGTCCACGGTGTTCTGCCGGTTCAGAGGGTGCCCGGTGACGGTTCGCGCAAACTCGTGCCGACGCGGGATCTTGCCGCCGCTCAACGTAGCCGCATATTCGCGTGATTCCGGAGCGTTGTCGCCGTTCGGCGCCTGGGTGGATCGAAGCGAGGCCGGCTTCTTGCCGCCGGTCACGGTGCGGGCAAAGGACTCAGGGCCGTCTGTGCGCTCGGGACGGTCGCGTTCGGACATGCCGCATTGTGTACATGGGCATCGGGCACGGCAAATCGCCGCGCACGCGTTCTCTCACGTCTGTCGAGGCGCGTCTCAGGTCTGCAGAAGGCGCGTTGCACGTTCGATCAGAGCCGGCTGGGCACCCCACGAAGCCAGCAACGCCTCGGCGATCTCCTTGGCCATATCCACCATCGGCGGCAGGTCGGGGACGCGTTGGTTCATCTTGCCCAACTGCAGCAGACCCTGGGCACCCATCACGAACACCAGCGCACGACGTCGCGCGTCACCGGGTGTCAGGGCCCCGGACTTGGTGGCCCGGCCGAGCAAGCCCATCACGTCCGCGAGCAGCAGCTGCACCGACGCCCAGACCTTCGCCGCGTCTTCGTCCGGAGACAGCGTCCTTGGATCCGCCAGGCCGATCGCCATCAGCGCGAAGCGGTGCGGCTGTTCGGTTGCAAGCGCCGCATGAACCTCGGTGGCAGCGAGCAAACCCGCGAGTGCAAACTCGGCATCGTCGCAGGCGCCTTCAGCGTCC
>Ga0114933_10003043_pt1 | contig 16706 bp, 18 predicted proteins | sample 4SBtaG_FD_89691 | JGI IMG/M metagenome (GOLD analysis project Ga0114933, IMG submission 89691) | Deep subsurface microbial communities from Kolumbo volcano to uncover new lineages of life (NeLLi) - 4SBTROV12_W25 metaG | ecosystem: Environmental > Aquatic > Marine > Volcanic | place: Kolumbo... | reverse complement strand
TCGGGTTCGGCCGTGACTACGTCGAGAGTGAGCTTCGGCACGAGACCGCGCTCTACTCGACGAACGAAGAGGTTCAGGCTCGCGCCGAGGTCGTGCATCAACACCGCACGGACATCTGGCGGCGCGTGATCGAGCAGTGCCCAAACACACTCTTCGTGGTCGCGGCCGGCAACAGCAACCGGGACATCGTCGAATATGGCGACGTGCCCGCCGCGCTCGAGCTGCCCAACCTCCTGACCGTCGGCGCCGTCGACGAGTTCGGCAACTGGGCCACCTTCACGAACAGCAACCCCGAGCTCGTGCAGGTCTTCGACTGGGGCGTCGCCGTCCCGAGCCTGATTCCGAACGGGGACACCGTACCACTCAGCGGTACCTCGATGGCGTCGCCCAACGTCGCGAACCTGGCAACCAAGATTCTCTCGGTCGCCTCGTCGCTGACCCCGGCCCAGGTGATCACGATCATCGGCGAGACGGCCGACCCGATCGAAGCGCCGTTCTACGGCCGCATCGCCAACGAAGAGCGCGCCATCGCGCGCGCTCGACAGGAAAACTGAGACTGCGGCGAAGCGGTGGCCAAGCGACAGACCCTCACCTACCGCTTCGTGCTCTCGGACGAGGAGTTCGGGAGCGCGTGGCTCCGCGAGTACTACCGGCGGCCGGGGTGGAAGACCTGGCGGGTCATCGGTGGGCCCTGCTTCTTCGCGCTGGGGCTCGCGATGAGCACGAGCGGTGAGCTTCTCACCAAGGGGGTGGGCATCGCGACCGCGCTGCTCGGCGTCTGGTACGGCGTGAAGCCGTTCCTCGCGAGACGGTTGCTGACGGCCCAGCGGCGCAAGGCTGGCCACTCCGACCTTCAGTTGGAGCTGCGGCTGAACCGAGAGGGCATCCGCATCGACGATGGCAACGTGCGCAAGCAGATCCCCTGGTCCGACGTCGTGCGCGCCGGCGAATCGAAGGACTACGTCTGGTACGAGCTCAGCGGGGGCAGCCGAGCGACCATCCCGCGCCGCGTGATCGACGATCTGGACGCGCTGCGGGATGAGCTGAGAGAGAACGCGTCTTGGGAAACCTGACCCGCTATGCTCTGTCGGTGTGGGTTCGTAGAGCGCTTCGCTGGCTCCCCTGGCTCGTAGCCCTCGGCACCCTGGCGCTCGTGGCCGACGTGGCGATGGCCCAGTCCACGGGCGGCAGCTTCGGCGGGGGAAGCTTCGGCGGGGGCGGCAACAGCAGCTCGGGGAGCGGATATTCAGGCGGCGGTGGCGGAGAGGATGGGCTCCTCGAGCTGGTCTTCTACGTCGTGTTCAGTCGACTCCCCTGGCCGCTCAAGATCGGGGCGGTCGTCCTGATCGGCGGGATCTGGGGCGGGATCAAGCTCGCCAAGAAACACCGGAAACGGAACGACGACGAGAGCTGAGCCGCTCGACGGCTCCTTTCCGTCAGTCGCGGGTCACGGCGGCGTCCAGGGGTCACCTCCGTCGGTTGACCCGCCTCCGATGGAGCGTCAGACTCCCTAGACACTGAACACCCGCACAGGAGCCATCATGACCGCCGCCGCATTCGAGCCCCGCTTCTCCGTCGACGCCCCGTCGCTTCGCGCCGGCAAAGTCATCGCTGGTCGTCCTCTGCCGGCCTGGTGCGCGGATGTTCTGAGTTTTCCGGCGTGTCTGCTCTTCGAGCTTCCCTCGGCTCCAGCGCTTGGGCTGCACGTGCCCGGGGTGGAAGGCATCGTGCGGGTTGGGGCTGAAGGGGCTGTCTCCTTCGACGGACCGGAGTGGATCAACCTCGTCATCGCGACGGAGGCCGATCGCGTCTGGCCCCTCGATTTTACTGCGCTTTGTCAGAAAAAGGCGGCCGCTGGAGCCCTCCTGACAGCCGAAGACGTGCTCGACGGTGCCCAACCCGACCGCGCGGAGCGATGGAGCGTGGGCGAGGTGCTCGACCGGCTCGGAGTCGAGCTGCTCTCGGTCGATCTGGACTGAATTCGCGTATCATTTTCGAGGCTGCACCGGTCGTGCCAGATTTGATCTCGACAGAAGGGCTCAATCTGACCACAATCCGCGCGCAACGCTGCCGTTCGCGGCCCGCGAAGCACCCTTTTACCGACCCGAGGCACCCGCCGACTGGGTCGAAGCAGAAACAGGAGTATCTCGCGCATGGCTGACACGCTCTCCGTTACCGACAACCGTACCGGTAAAACGTACGAGCTCCCCGTCACGAACGGGACGATTCGCGCGATGGACCTACGAGGCATCAAGGTCTCGGACGACGACTTTGGACTGATGTCCTACGACCCGGCGTACAAGAACACCGCGTCGTGCAAGAGCAAGATCACCTACATCGACGGCGTCAACGGCGTGCTGCGCTACCGCGGCTACCCGATCGAGCAGCTGGCCGAAGGCTCTAGCTTCCTCGAGGTCGCCTACTTGCTGCTCAAGGGCGAGCTTCCCACCGCTCCGGAGATGAAGCAGTTCCAGCACGAGGTCACCCACCACACCCTGGTGCACGAGAACACGCGCGAGCTGCTCGACGGCTTCCGCTACGACGCTCACCCGATGGGCATCCTGATCAGCACCGTCGGGGCGCTCTCGACGTTCTACCCAGCCGCCAAGGACATCTCGGACCCGGCGAACCGCTGGCTCCAGATCGTGCGTCTCATCGGCAAGGTTCCGACGGTTGCGGCGTATGCGTACCGCCATCGCCGTGGACTGCCCTACGTCTACCCGGACAACGAGCTGAGCTACTCCGGCAACTTCCTCAACATGATGTTCAGGATGACCGAGCGGAACTACGTGCCGAACGCGGCCGTGGAGAAGGCGCTCGACGTGCTCTTCATCCTGCACGCCGATCACGAGCAGAACTGCTCGGCGACGGCGATGCGCGGCGTCGGCAGCTCGCGCGTGGACCCGTACTCGGCACTCGCGGCCGGCTGCACGGCGCTCTACGGGCCTCTGCACGGGGGCGCGAACGAGGCGGTCATCAAGATGCTCCAGCAGATCGGGAGCAAGGAGAACATCCCGGCCTTCGTGAAGCGCGTCAAAGAGGACCGAAGCGTTCGCCTCATGGGGTTCGGCCACCGCGTCTACAAGAACTACGACCCGCGCGCGAAGGTCATCAAGAAGCTCGCCGACGACGTGTTCGACGCCATCGGCAAGAACCCGCTCATCGACATCGCGGTCGAGCTCGAGCGGATCGCCCTCGAGGACGAGTACTTCATCAGCAAGAAGCTCTACCCCAACGTGGACTTCTACTCGGGCCTCATCTACCAGGCGATGGACCTGCCGATGGACATGTACCCCGTGCTCTTCGCGATCGGCCGCACCGTAGGCTGGCTCGCGCAGTGGGAAGAGATGCTCAACGACCCGGAGCAGGCGATCGCCCGCCCCCGTCAGGTCTACCTCGGCGAGGGTGAGCGCCAGTACCTGCCGATGTCGGATCGCTGAGCCACACACGCTCGAACTGAGAACCGCTCATGCGCTTGGCGCATGGGCGGTTTTTGTCTTCCGTCGCACCTCGCGCGCACGCCGACCCCAGACCTCGAGGAAGAGCTCGGGTTTCAGCTGATGGTGACTTCGCGGAGCAGGTCGAGGTGGTCGAGCGTCTTGCCGCTCCCGAGCACGACCGCGCTGACCGGGTCGTCGCAGACCATGACCGGCAGGCCGGTCTCCTCTCGGAGCAGCACGTCGAGGTTTCGCAGCTGAGCGCCTCCACCCGTCAGGACGATGCCCTTGTCGACGATATCGGCGCTGAGCTCCGGCGGCGTGCGCTCGAGCGCGCTCATCACGGCCTCGATGATCGTGTTGATCGGCTCGCTGAGTGCGTCACGGATCTCGTCGCTGTTGACCAGCACCGTCTTCGGCACGCCCGCCACGAGGTCGCGGCCTTTGACCTCCATCGTGTCGACGTCGCTGCTGGAGTACGCGTTGCCGATGCGGCACTTCACGCGCTCCGCCGACTGCTCGCCGATCAGGAGGTTATATTTGCGCTTCATGTAGGCGATGATCGACTCGTCCATCTTGTCGCCGCCGACGCGCACGGACTGCGAATACACGATGCCGGCGAGCGAAATCACCGCGACCTCTGTGGTGCCCCGCCGATGTCGACGACCATGTTGCCGCTCGGCTCCGTGATCGGCAGGCCAGCTCCGATGGCCGCAGCCATGGGCTCCTCGATCAGAAACACCTCGCGAGCCCCGGCGCTCTCGGCGCTCTCTTTCACAGCTCGCTTCTCGACCTCGGTGATGCCGAACGGCACGCAGATGATGATCCGCGGCTTCACGAGCGTGCTGCGGTTGTGCGCTCGCTTGATGAAGTAACGCAGCATCGCCTCGGTGATCTCGAAATCCGCGATGACCCCATCCCGGAGCGGTCGGACCGCCTGGATGTTGCCGGGCGTGCGGCCGAGCATCTCCTTGGCCTCTTTGCCGACGGCGAGCACCTTCTTGCTGCCCCGAGCGTCCTGTTGGACGGCCACGACGGACGGCTCACAGGACACGATCCCCCGACCCTTCACATAGATGAGGGTCGTGGCCGTACCGAGGTCGATGGCCAAATCGTTCGAGAAGAGGCCGTAGAGCCAGTCGAACAGCATACGGAGTGGGGTGGTTGAGAGAGGTCTGAGGTGCGACCAGGGACAGGGTGCCTGCCGTGGCTGCGGATGACCTAAGCGCCTGAAATTATGAGAAAGTTATGGGCGCTCGGGAAGGGGGAGTGGATCTATCAGATCGGGTTGAGCCAGGCAAGGCGCGGGTCGAGCCGTTCGATCTATCCCCGCACCTGCGTTAGACCGACGTAACGGGTGGCGGTTTTTCTTCCAAAGGTCGACCGTCCCCGCGCATCGAAGTCCCCAATGCCCAAGCCGGAGTCACTCGAACCTCTCACCGACGCAGCGCTGCGTGGGATGGAGGCGTCGGCCCTGGTCGACGCGGCGAAGAGTGGTGACCAGCACGCCTTCGACGCCCTCGTGCGCCGGTACCGACCTCGCATCTACGCGTTGGCGCTCCACCTCACCGGCAGCCGCTCCGAGGCCGACGACATCACCCAAGACGCCTTCCTGCGGGCCTACAAGAACATCGAGCGCTTCCAGGGCCGGAGCGAGTTCTTCACCTGGCTCTACCGGATCGCCCTGAACCGGGCGCTCAACATCAAGCGCAACCGCAAGCGTCGAATCACCATGAGCCTCGACGACCCCCGCCTCACGTTCGCCATCGCGGTCGACGCGGGGGACGACCCGCGGCGAGCGCTCGAGCTGCGAGAGACCTACAAGACGCTCTTGCGCAGCTTCGACGCCCTCAGCCCCCTGCTGCGCACGACGATCGCCCTGACCTTGCTCCAAGGCCTCTCCTACAAGGAGGCGGCCGTCGTGCTCGAGAGCACCGAGGGCACGATCGCGTGGCGGGTGCACGAGGCCCGGCGGAAAATGAAGGAGACCATGACCAAGCTCCTCAAAGACCCGACGCCGGTGAAGCGACTCGAGGTCGCGGCAGCAAACCGTCGGCGACGGGAGCAGGAGGCGGGCGCGACCCAGCCGCGTACCCTCGAGGGCGCGCTCGAGGCTTTGCTGGCGCCTACCCGCACCGCCAACGCCTGAGTGCCGAGGCGCCCCTGGCGCGCTCGGCTCAGATCTGCCGCGCGCCGACCGGCGGCTCGAAATCGAAGCGGCTGCTGGCGACCTGACGGTTGAAGCGCATCCGCCGGAAGGTGAACCGGTTGAGGTTGCCGTCGTGGTCTTGGACGAGCACCCGGCGCACGACCCCTGTGCTCGGGCCGCTCGCCTCGACGTAGAGGAACATGCGGCGGTAGGCCGGTTCGGGTGTCCGGGGACGGAGCTCGAGCACGTGTCCGTCCCACCGGAAGCGTGAGGCGTCGCGCAGACGGAACGTGAAGTCGCGATCCAACCGGGCGGTTCCTGCGATGAACGCGAGCGCGGACGGAAGGCCATCTTCGAGGCGAGAGCGCATGAACTGGCCGGGTGCGCCGTCATCGCCAGGCTCGTAGACGGTCAGCGTGCGACCGTTGGTCACCACGACCTTGCCGTTTCCTCCCAAGTAATCGAAACGCATCTTGCCCGGTCGATCGATGGTCAAGAGCCCCCTGGATCGGGTCGTGCGGCGGTAGAGTCGGTCGTAGTGGGTCTGGTAGAAGGCGGTCTGGACGGTCCGCGTTTGATCATAGAATCCCTGCACTTGCGCGGCCACGCGGGCAGCCGAGGGGGTCGATTGAGCCTCGGCTCGGGGGGCGATCAGGGCGAGGGCGAGGGCCAAAGTCAGGGCCGCGGGCGTCGTCTTGGTCATGCAACTTCGACCGACCTCTCCTCGCGACTATTCATCCTGCCCCTCCCGGTTTGGTAGGCTCGGCGGGTGCCGCGCCCCATGCTGACGCTCCTGGCTCTGATCGCCGTGTGCTGGACGGCCTCGCCAGCGCTGGCCCAGCAGGCCGAGGGCAGCGAAGATGGACCCGCCACGGGCACTGAGGAGCCGGATCCCACCCGGCTCGATGTGGAGCGTCTTCCCCCGGAGGCGATCGAGGTCAGCCGCGACCTCTACGCGCACGGCGTCTTCGTGGAAGCGACGCTTGGGGGGCGCGGCTTCGTCAACGGCATCGGCGAGCTTGCCGACGGCGGCCCTTGGGCGACGATCGGCATCGGCTACGAGATCCTCGACTGGCTGCACATCCTCGTTTCGGCCGAAGGGTCGATGCACAACACGAGCGCGCCGGCCCCACCCGCGCGCACGGCGTTCGAACTGCTGGGCGGGAACGCGGCGCTCCGGCTGCAAGCAAACTTCACCGAAGCGTTCGCGATGTGGATCAGCGGCCAATTCGGCGTGCTCGTCGCCACCACCGACGTCCTGAGCCTCTACGGCTACCAGGACTCGACCACGATCGGCATCAGCTACGGAGGCGAGCTGGGCATCGACTGGCATTTTCGGGCCCGCCACCACTCGATCGGTCTCCTGGGCGGCGTGCGCCACTTCCCGTCGCTCGAGCGAACGGGCGGCCCCGGGCCGGCGCTCGGCATCCACGGCAGCGCATATCTCCGCTACGCCTTCTGAGCTGAGTGGTTATCTCTAAGCGCGATGAACCAACCGGTCCTTCTCGTTCATGGCATCTGGGATGACGGGACCCGCTTCGATCGGATGCGCGAGGTGCTCGGCGAAGCAGGGCTCGGCCCGATGCGCGCGATCGACCTGGTGCCCAACGACGGCAGCGCCCGCATCGAGCGCCTCGCAGAGCAGGTGGAAGACGCCGCGCGCGAGCTGATGCGAGAGACGGGCGAGTCGCAGATCGATCTGGTCGGATTCAGCATGGGAGCCCTCGTCTCGCGCTTCTGGCTCCAGCGGCTTCGAGGCAAGGAGCGAACCCGACGCTTCGTCTCCATCAGCGGGCCGCACGCGGGCACGGTCACAGCGTGGGCAATGCCCAAGAATGGAGCGCGGCAGATGCGGCCGCGCAGCCAGCTGCTCCAAGAGCTCGACGCCGACACAGACCCCTGGGGACGGTGTGAGGTGCACACCCTCTGGACGCTTTATGACCTGATGATCCTGCCGCCTCGCTCCTCGCAGCTGCCCGGCGCCCACGCCGACCACACCGTGCAGATCCCGCTGCACAGGTTCATGATCACCCACCCGAAAGCGCTCGCGAAGATCACCTCGATCCTGACCCGGCCGTAGCTCCTTCGGGTCACACCAAAGGTCACGACCGCCGCCTCGGTCAGAGTCGACATGCGGCCCATCCATGAGCGCCTCACGTTCAAGTGCGACAACCGCTGGGCCGACCTGACGCCTCACGGTGAGGGGCGACACTGCTTTCAGTGCGACACGACGGTCATCGACCTGTCCCGGCTCACGCTGAAAGATGCGCTCGAACGAACGAGCGACGGCGCCTGCGTGAGATTGCGCCTCGGGCCTGACGGCGCGCCGCTCTTTCGGGGTCCGCCGCCGCGAAAGTCGCTCGGCGGTCTCGTGGTGCTCGGCGCCCTGGCCAGCGGATGCAGCGCACCTGCCGCCGCGAGCCCCGAGACCCCAGAGCCACCTCCGGGTTTGGTCGCCGCCCCGCCTGGTCCGGCCGCCCCGCCCATGCCCGAAGGCGTGGCGCTCACGTCCATGGTGGACCTCGACGCCTACGATCTCGCCCTCGCAGAGATGCGCTACGAGCGTGGACCCACGCGGGAGCAGATCGCGCTGACCCGAGCCAAGAGGCGGCGGCGCACGCGAGCGGCGATCGCTCCGGTCGCCCAGCCGCCCCACGAGTTCCTGGGCATGATGGTCGCTGACGATTGGTGATTTCGGCCGGTCGGGCGTAGGTTGCTGCCCATGAGCGACCATTACGACTGGATCGTCGTCGGCTCGGGGTTCGGCGGGAGCGTCTCGGCGCTTCGACTCTCGGAGAAGGGCTATCGCGTTTGCGTGCTCGAGAAGGGCAAACGTTTTGCCCCCGATGAGTTCCCCAAAACGAACTGGGATCTGAAGAAGTGGCTCTGGATGCCTGCGGCTGGCTTGCGCGGCATCTTCCAGATGTCCTTCATGGAGCACGTCACGATCTTCCATGGGGTCGGCGTCGGTGGCGGTTCGCTGGTCTACGCCAACACGCTGCCCACCCCCACGCTCGGGTTCTTCAAGTCCCGCTCTTGGGCTCACCTCGCGGACTGGAAGACCGAGCTCGAGCCGCACTACGCGACGGCCCGCAAGATGCTCGGTTCAGCGACCGTCCCGGGGGTCACGAAGGGCGACGAGGTCCTTCGGGAGATCGCTCAGGACATCGGGCGGGAAGAGCACTTCCATCCGACCGAGGTCGGCGTTTTCTTTGGAGAACCCAACAAGCGCGTGCCGGACCCCTACTTCGACGGTGAGGGCCCCGACCGCGTCGGGTGCAACCATTGTGGCGCCTGCATGACAGGCTGCCGCGTCGGGGCCAAGAACACGCTCGATCGCAACTACCTCTACCTCGCCGAGGGACTCGGGTGTCAGGTCGAGCCAGAGACCGAAGTGACGCGGGTGAGCCCGCGCGCTGGGGGCGGCTACACGATCGAGACCGAGTCGAGCTCCGACAGTCGGCGCCGCACGTTCACCGCAGACCAGGTGGTGTTCTCGGGTGGGGTCATGGGCACCTTGCCGCTGCTCCTCTCGCTCAAGGAGGACGCGACCGCCCTCCCACGGATCTCGGACCGGCTGGGCAAGGCCGTGCGAACGAACAGCGAAGCGCTCTTCGGAGTCATCGCGCCCGATGGCGACGAGGACTTCTCCAAGGGGGTGGCGATCACGTCGATCCTCCATACCGACGATCACAGCCACATCGAGCCCGTCCGCTACGGAGAAGGCAGCGACTTCTTCCGCTTGTTGACGCTCCCGCATGCGCCCGGAAGCAACGTGGTCACGCGCATGGCGGGGGCCCTTCGCGGCCTCATGTCGAGCCCGCTCAAGTGGGCCCGCGCGCTGACGGTGAAGGACTACGCCAAGTCGAGTCAGATCCTGCTCTACATGCGCACCCTCGACGGCACGATGACGATGGCCCTGGGCCGCAACGCCTTCACGGGCTTCCGACGGGGTCTCGTCACCAAGCTCGACGATCCCTCCGCAGCGCCGAAAGCGTTCATGGCGGAGGCGACCGATCTCGCCAACCGCTGGGCCAAGAAGGTAGGCGGCGTGGCGGCGACGATGTTCACCGAAACGCTCCTCGGCGTGCCCTCGACGGCGCACATCCTCGGAGGCTGCTGCATGGGCGAGGACGCCAGCGAGGGCGTCATCGACAAGAACCACCGGCTCTTCGGATACGACGGGCTCTACGTGATCGACGGCTCGGCCATGAGCGCCAACCCGGGCGTCAATCCGTCGCTCACGATCACCGCGTTGGCCGAGCGGGCGATGACGAAGATCCCCGTCAAAGGCCTGTCGAACTAGCTCCGCAGGCTGGGGCGGCGGCTACTACGGCTCCGTGCCGCCTGGTTCCTCCGGGGTGGTCTCGCCCTCGGGCTCCTGGCCCTGAAGCTCCTCGAGGCGATCCTCGAGACCGGGGATATCGGAGTTTCCGCTGTCGTAGGCACGGGCGCGTGCGATCGCCGTGGCGGCCAACGCGAGCTGCCCGGCGGCGAGCGCCCGGCGCGCCGCAGCGACCTCATCTTTGGCGGCCTCATCGCGGTCGAAGGCGCTCATCGACTCGACGTCGGGCAGATCGGCGTCGACCGACGCTCCAGCGTCCGGGACCGGAGGAGGCGCCGCGTCCGTTCCTGCGTCCACGCCGCCGTCGATCCCTGCATCGGAGGGTCCGCCGTCGAATCCGGCGTCTGCGAGCAGCGGCTCGTCCGGGGTGACCGGCAGCGGGGGTGGCGTCTCAGCGTCGACGAGCGCGATGACAAAGGCAACGCCCACCCCAAGCAGCCCGATGATGGCCACGACAAAGACCCAGGACGAGCCCTTCTTCGAGGGCGGGTCCGGCAGCGGGAGGATCTGGGCACCGGTGGGATCACGGTCGAGCACGCCTGCGCCGATGTAGGCGCTGGCGACCGCGTCCATGAGCGCCATCGCGCTCCCGAAGCGGTTGTCAGGCTCCTTGTCGAGGCCGCGCAGGATGGCCTGATCCACGCCCCTGGGGATGCGCAGGTCGCTCGTCGCCACGGCGCTCGGGGGTTCCGGCACGTCGTGCACGACGTGGTGCGCGACGCTGATGGCGTCATCGCCGGGGAAGACCCGGACACCACTGATCGCCTCGTAGAGCACGCCGGCGAAGGAGAAAAGGTCGGAGTGGGCCCCGTAGATCCCTGACTCGAGCGTCTCCGGGGCCGCGTAGCAGGGGGTGCCCAGGAACTGTCCCTCTTTGGTGAGCGCCGCGTCGGGCACCCGCGCGACGCCGAAATCGGCGAGCTTGGCGCCGCCGCTGACCCCCATCAGGATGTTGTCGGGCTTCACATCGCGGTGGATCACACCGGCGGCGTGGGCGGTGTCGAGGGCGGCGGCGATCTGTCGGCCGAGCCGGACGACGGCCTCCGGCTCGAGCGCGCCCCTTCCCCTGAGGATCTGCTTGAGCGTCGACCCCGCCACGTATTCGAAGACGAGGTAGGGCCCGACCGCGTCGTCCTCGCCCACGTCGTAGACCGCGACGATGGTCGGGTGACTGAGCCGAGCCGCCGCTCGAGCCTCGTTCTTGAAACGCTCCAGAAAGACCTGCAGGCGCTTCTCTTCGAGGTCCAAGTGACGGACCGTCTTGATCGCGACCGCACGGTCGAGTTGGGTGTCCCTACCGAGGTAGACGGACCCCATCGCCCCTTGGCCGAGCATGCGCTCGACCTGGTATCGACCGATCGATGTGGGGATGTCGCTCTGGGGCACGGTGCTACTCGGAGAGGATCCCTCAGAGCCGGTGGAGCTTCACAGTGTTCGTTCCGACGGACGTCGGCCACCCCATTACGATCGCGATGGAGTCGCCCGGGGCCGCGTGCTTCTCGCGCACGAGCAGCGCGCAGCTGATCCGGAGCGCCTCCTCGAGCGTCTCCGGTGGCACCTCGAGGCGCGGCACGACGCCCCACTCGAGTGCAAGCCCGTTCGCGACCCGCGGCACCGACGTGATCGCGATGATCTGCGTACGAGGCCGGTACTCCGCCAGGAGGTGCGCTGATCGGCCGTCCCGCGTGAACGTGACGATGGCCTCGAGCGGTAGGGCGTAGCTCAGCATCGCGCCCGCTCGGGCCGCCGCGTCAGCGAAGGCCCATTCCTTACGGGCGGCGAGCCGCGGGACCGAGATCCCGCGCGTATCGTCGGCGACAACCGCGGTCTCCACATCGCAGATGATGTCGTTCATCATCTGGACCGACTCGATCGGGTAGCGGCCCGCCGCCGTCTCCGCGCTGAGCATCAGCGCGTCCGTACCGTCGAGCACAGCGTTGGCGATGTCAGCCGCTTCGGCCCGCGTGGGGCTCGGGTTGCGGATCATCGAGTCGAGCATCTGGGTCGCCGTGATGACCAGCTTCCCGCGCGCGTTGACCTCACGGATGATGCGTTTCTGAATGATCGGCACCTTGGCGTTGCCCACCTCGACCCCGAGATCCCCGCGCGCGACCATGGCGCCTTCGGCCACATCGAGGATCTCGGCCAGGTTCTCGATCGCCTCCGGCTTCTCCAGCTTCGCGATCACCGGGGTGCCCTTGGCGAGCGCTTGCGCCTGCCGCACGTCTTCGGGCCCGCGCACGAAGCTCAGCGCGAGGTAGTCGACCTTCAGCTCCTCGACCGCAAAGACCAGGTCGACCCGATCTTTGTCGGTCAGCGCCGGGGTGGAGAGGTTGGCTCCGGGCAGGTTCATCCCTTTGCGGTCGCTGAGCGTGCCGCCGACCCTCACCTCACAGATGACGTCCGTCTCCGTGGTCTCGACTACCCGGAGAGCCCTCAGTCCGTCGTCGAGCAGGATGTCGTCGCCGACGTTCACGTCGCGGGGGAGCGGCTGGTAGCTGTGCATCACCTCGTTGACGTCGCCGGGGACCTCGCGCGTGGTGAGCACGAAGCGGGCGCCCTCGACGAGCTCGATGGGCCCGTTGGCGAAACGCCCGACGCGCATCTTAGGGCCACAGAGATCTCCGAGGATCGCGACCGGCCGACGCAGCTTCTGAGCTGCGCCCCGGACCAGCTTCGCCGTCTCCCGGTGCGTGTCGTGGGTTCCGTGAGAGAAGTTGAGTCGGGCGCAGTCCATGCCCGCCGACACCAACGCCTCGATTTGCTCGGCCGTGCAGGATGCCGGACCGAGCGTACAAACGATCTTTGCCCTTCGCATTCCGCGTTTGTACCCGGGTGGCCTTCGCACGTCGAGATGTGGCGGACTCTGGACGCCCCGTGTAAATGTCCAGGCATGCGGACCTGGTTCGGCCTCCTCCTCGTCGTCGCGGTCGCCAGCGGCTGCGTTTATCCACGTCGCGGCACCTCGCTCACGCCTGTGCACAGCGAACGAACCGCCTCAGGAGCGATCCACGCGCCGGCAAACATCTGGCGGCTGACGGTCGTCTCGGCGCACGTGCGACCTCGGATGCGGGGCGATCTCGATTGGGACGACGACGGCGGTCTGCCCGACGTCTTTGTGCGGATCTACCGAGAAGAAGAGCTCGTTTGGGAGTCGGAGACGATCGACGACACGCTCAGCCCGGAGTGGAACGTGGTGCTGCCACGCAATCTCGAGGCGCCGACCCACTCGGCGATGCGCTTCGAGGTGTGGGACCGCGACACCGTCGGCGGTGACCCGGTCGGCATCCTGAGAGAGCGGGGGCTCCCGCCGACGGCGCTGCCGGGGGCGGAGACCCGACTGCTGCTCGAGGGCGGCTCGTACCTCACGATTCAGATCGACAACCCGAGGCCCCACCGCGGCGTGGGCGTCGAATAGTACGAGGTGCGACCGAGCGAGCTGGTCGTCATGCGCGTCACCTCGCACTCGCCAGCCTCTCGAGCGGGGCTCGAGACGGGACAACGAATCGTCGCGATCGGTGACCAGCGGGTCTCGGCGCTCAACGACGCACAGGCGGCCAGCGCGCTCTCCATGGCGGGCACCCGACACCGTGAGCTGACGGTGATGGATGCGACCGAACGCGAGCACACGGTGGAACTCGACTCCGGATTCGTTTGGCTGACGCAGTAGCTCGGGATGTGGGGGCTTCGCGCTGCCCTGATGCTCTCGCTGCTCTGGGCAGCGCCTGCACAGGCCGATTGGGATGTTCAGCTCTCGTCCCGCCTGCAGCTCGGCGGCGGCGCGTGGATCGCTGAACAGAACCCGAGCCCCTGGCCGCTCCTGGAAGTCGGCCTCCGTGCCGATCTTCTCGCCGGGGAGGCCACATCGGAGCGGGTTCGCTTCGGGCCGGCGTTTGATCTTCGCACCGAGGGCTTTCGCACGCTCGAGGTCGGGGGCGGACTCGCGGTCCTTTGGCCCACCGGGCAAGGCTTCGGCTTCACGACAACGCTCGGGGCGGGCTGGGGCGCCCGGCCCGAAGACCGTGACGGGGCGTTCGCCATGGGCCAGATCGCCTTCGGCTGGCGCCCGTACAACTACTTCTCGCCCTATGCCTGGACGGCGGGCGTGTACGCGGCCGGTCGGGTGCAACTGGAGAACGAGCGTGCCTGGGAGATCACCGTCGGGATCGAGTTTGATTTCGAGCTCCTGGTGGCCATCCCCATTCTCTTCCTGGTCGAGCTCATCGAAGCGGAAGACCCCGACGAGCCGGAAGAGCCCGAAGAGCCGTAGCTAGCCCTCGATCTTGGCGAGCCGCTCCTCGACGAGCGTGTCCGCAATCCGGTAGGTGGGCGCCATGGCGCTCTGAGCGCGATCGGCGATCTCGAAAATGGTGTCGTAGATCTTCAGGGTGCGCTCACGGACGATCGCTTCGTCGTATCCGGCGACCTCTTGGGCGACGTTGATGAGGCCGCCAGCGTTGATCGCGTAGTCGGGCGCGTAGAGGATGCCGCGCTGCATGAGGTCGTCGCCATGGCGCGGTTCGGCGAGCTGGTTGTTCGCGGCGCCCGCGACGATCTTGCAGGCAAGCCGTGGGATCGTCTCGTCGTTGAGCGCGCTGCCGAGGGCGCAGGGCGCAAAGACATCACAGGCGGTCGAGAAGATGGCGTCGAGCTCCACGATGCCCGCCCCAAACTCCCGTTGAGCGCGCTCGGCCTTGAGCGGATCGATGTCCGCCACCGTGAGGTCGGCGCCGAGCGCGTGCAGCTCTCGGCAGAGGTGGTAGCCCACGTGGCCGACGCCCTGCACCGCGACCCGCACGCCCTCAAGGTCATCCCGGTCGAGCTCTCGTTTGACGCAAGCCTCGATGCCTCGCCGAACGCCGAGCGCGGTGAACGGAGAGGGGTCTCCAGAGCCCCCATGCTCTGGCTTCACCCCGGTGACGTGACGCGTCACGTCGCGGATGACCTCCATGTCCTCGATTCCGGTCCCGCTGTCCTCGGCCGTGACGTAGTGGCCGCCGAGCCCCTCGAGGAATTTGCCGAAGGCCCGGAAGAGCGCGGCCCGATCGAACTGGGCGCGCGGCTTGATGATGACGGACTTGCCGCCCCCATGGGGGATGCGGGCCAGCGCGGCTTTGTACGTCATGCCCCGCGCGAGCCGGAGCGCGTCGACGACCCCGTCCTCGTCGGAGTCGTAGTGGATGAACCGACACCCGCCGAGCGCCGGCCCCAGCCGCGTGTCGTGGATGGCCACGATGGCGCGCATGCCGGTGGCGGCGTCTCGGCCGAGGTGGAGCTCACCGTATCCGTAGTGCTCGAGCAGCTCGAAGATCCTGGTTCCCATCTCTGTCCCCCTGCGAACGCCGGCTCAAAGGCGCGGCGGACCTTAGCAGAACGGGCGCAACTGCTAGGGTCACGCCGTGCGCCTTCTCGCCCTCGCGCTCGTGACGTTCGTGGTCCCCGCCGGCGCACTCGCGCAGCAGGGGGGAGCCCACGGGCGGCTGGAGACAGATCTCGTGCTCGAGGGCAGCCTCGGGGGCGGAGCGGTCGTGGTCGGAGATCAGTGGACCGGGGCGGTCGTCGCGGAGGGCCGCGCGCGCTACCTGGGCATGGCCGGGCTCTTCTTGGGGACAGAGGTACGCGCCCGCCCAGACACTGGAGACGCGGCCGGTCGCCTCTTCATCGGCGCCGATCTGAGGCCCGTGTTCTTCGCCCGGTTTCTGCTGGGCGCAACGCTGAACGATCGCTACTGGGACTTCTTCTTCGACTCGATCGGCCTCGATCTGGGGGTCGCGATCACGCCGCTCGATGAGGACATCGGAGCGGCGCTCGCCGTGGGCTTCGGCTTCGACGTGCCGCTCGTCTTCTTCGATGAGCCGACCCACCAGAGCCCCGACGGGGTGTCCCTCCGCTTCTTCGCGCGCCACGTCGCCGCCCTCGCGAGCGACCGAGGCGGTCCCAACGGAGGCGTCAACGACTGGCTCATGGGCGCCACGCTGGTCGTTCGTGGCAGCGTTCGCTCGGGGCTGCCGACCTGGGAGCCGCGCCGCTACGAGCTCCCCTGAGCCGTCCGTTTGGCGACAAACGGGGCCTCCGCGGGTCGCCCTGTTATCCTGCGCACAATGGTCTATTGCCAGAAGTGCGGGGCCTCGAACACCGCCGACGCACGCTTCTGCAACATGTGCGGCACCGGCATCGCCAAGGTGGGTGAGCCCGGCGGTCCGATCGCCGAAGAGTCGCCTGCGCACACGCTTCAGGGGCACGAGTCACCGGCCGATGAGGTCAGCGACTCAGCCGCGCCCGCGGAGGCGCCGTCGGAGCCGAGGCGCGACCGTGAGCCGTCCTCCGCCGAGCCGGTCTACCGCCCCCAAGACGGCCCCCTGGACGCCTCGACGGTGAGCCTCGCCGCCATCGGCGTGCGGTCCCCCTCCAGAGCCTGGGCGCTCCTGATCACCATCGCCCTCGCCTTCGTCGGCATGGGCGCCGGCGGCATGTGGGTCGCGCTGAGCGCCGAAGAAGCCCCCGCACCAGAGACCGAGCCGTCCGATCCCGATGAAGTCGAACCCGACCCGATCGAGCTCGGCGAACCGCTCCCCGAAGAGGACCCGGAGCCGCCGACCGAAGAGGCGGTCGCGACCACGAGCCGACGGTCCCGACGGTCACGAAGGCGCACCGCGCCGACGCGCCGAGGTTCGCGCTCGGACACGGGCTCAGGCTCGGACACGGGCTCAGGCTCGGACACGGGCTCAGGCTCGGACACAGGCTCAGGCTCGGACACAGGCTCAGGCTCGGACAC
>Ga0114933_10003042_pt1 | contig 16708 bp, 18 predicted proteins | sample 4SBtaG_FD_89691 | JGI IMG/M metagenome (GOLD analysis project Ga0114933, IMG submission 89691) | Deep subsurface microbial communities from Kolumbo volcano to uncover new lineages of life (NeLLi) - 4SBTROV12_W25 metaG | ecosystem: Environmental > Aquatic > Marine > Volcanic | place: Kolumbo... | reverse complement strand
TGAGGAGCCGCTGATACCTGACGATATCGACGGAATGGCAGATATATCGAAGGCAACCAGTATTCCTATAGCTACAGGTGAACACGAATACACAAAATACGGATTCAGGGACCTTATAGGACGTGGTGGAGCTGACATCGTCCAACCAGATATAGGTAGAGTTGGAGGAGTAACAGAATGGATGAAGGTGGCGCACTTGGCCCATTCTTTTAACCTACCAGTAGCGCCACACGCACTCCAATTAGCCCATTTACACGTAGCTTGCGCGACACCTAATTTAAAGGTCGTTGAATACATGAATGTATCCCTAGATGGCGACGAACTGTGGTATATAGACTTCCCAAAACAAAAGGATGGTTATTGGTCTCCGTATCCAGACAAACCAGGCTTAGGACTAGAATTGGATCACTATTCGGTCGTCAAATATCAAATATAAAGACGTGATTTCACTCAAATACATCTTTGAGCGATCTATTGAACTGAATTTATTCCGCTTTAATATGGAGTATCCCACTCAGAGTCACAAGGCTCATCAAAGCTATAGGAACTAAGATAATCGGACCACCCATGGAGTAGCCTTCCGCATTGGAATATACAGCTACTGAAATAATCATCAAAGCCATGGTCACACCGAACAAAACGGTCATTTTTGCCCTTTGAACACCCGATGTCAAAAATGCTAAGCCAGCGGCAATCACACTAATGCCAGTAAACATAAAGCCATATGTAGTTTCATAATACACGTCGTGGCCAAGAATATTGCCTTCGCCCCAACCTGATTTGGCCAGTCCTTCAGCATCGAAAAACGAACCTATCCCTGCAGCTATAAAATTAATTACGGCGAAAATAATTAACCAAGTAAACGGTTTAAAAACTTTTTTTATCATTCCTTACCTCAACTATTGGAGTTTCCAAATTCCTATTATCAGCTATTTAATTCTTGCCTTCCTTTTGGGCTGAGAAGGTTGTACAGCACAGCTATTTCAACCAATACCGTTAACGGCAAAAACCATATGAACTGGATATCGTTATTCATGGTTGCGAGAAACCCATTGGCGAATGCCAATATACTTAACAGTATTGACACCCAAACAAGTATCTTTACCCCTCTGCCAATAATAATCGGAAGTAATATCCGTACCACACCAACCAATACAAGTATCGGGGCAGGAGGTCCTCCATCATTTACAGTAATAGTGTCGGACGGAAATAACAGCATCAGTCCTATAAAAACCCATATTAATCCTGCCGCCTGAGAAAAAATCAGTCCTGTTTGAAGATTACTTATTTCTTTGCCCGTTAGAAATTTAAACAACATACCAGCAACTCCTCAACCATACTTTTGACCCTGGAGTTCAGTGTAGCTTTCTGGTTGTAATTAATCTATGTCAATTTATCCCCTTTTAATAAGAGGTACAGTAGAAATCAAAAGTCCAGAATTCAAATCAGCACTCATCTTGCCAGACCGTTTTAAAGCTGCTAATTTGTCGCATAAACCAATTTCCTATGGAGAATAAACAGATGAGCGAATGGAATTACACAAAATGCTCAAAACCTTTCGAAAGTGTCGATGAAGCATTGGAATATATGATTACCAACTCTTTTGACGGTCAGGTACTGAAAAGAACCGAAGGTTATTCCGCTGTATGCCCGACATATCCAGAAGGTTTCTATCCTGATGCGACACCAGTAGCAGAATATTCTCCTGAAATCGGTGTAATTGCAGACGCCAGTCTGTTTGGAACCATAATGACACCAGAGAAAACTGAAGAAGAGGCAGACTGCTGCCCGATACCAGTTGTACTAACGACTAGGAAGTCGAAGTGCTGCTAAGTTAAAGATCCCCCTGCCTCGCCTTGTTCCCGTGGTCCCCAATAATCTGCCGATGAATTATTGATGAATTCAAAGACAGAAGTATTAAACAATTGAGGCTCTTCAAGATTAATTGCATGGCCTGATCTTGGAAACATTATTAGCCCAGCTCCCGGTATAGATTCCTTTATGAACAGTGACGGCTGGATACAAGGATCATCCTCATCTCCCGTCATGACGAGCACCGGGATTTTTATGTTTGCCAACTGTGATTGTAGATCAAAAATTGGAGGCCTTTTTGTTAAAACCCCGTAAAAAGTATTCGCTGAACCGATATTGGAATGTTCCATAAATTGATGACAAAAAAGCTCATAACCTTTGGGGTCTTTCAACTCCAACTGAACTCTGTGAGGTCCCTTAAGGTAGTCTGACATAAATGACATTCCTTCTGACCTCATGCCTTCTGAGAACTTCAAAATCCGTTCCCTAAAAGAAACAGGATCATCGGAACCTGTCCCCGTCCCTGCAATTGTCAAAGTCATAGCTTGTGCCGGATATTTGATACCGAAATTCAGTGCGACGTTGCCACCCATGGAAAGACCCACGATATGTGCCTTTTCAATTTTCAAAAAATCCATAAGACTTTTTAGATCATCAACTGCAATGTCCTGACTGTAGGATTCAGGATCTTCAGGAACTGATGTAGGAGGGTATCCTCGGGAACAATACGTTATTACTTTGAAATTCCTGGAAAAGTAATTTACTTGCAAATCCCATGACCGAATATCACCCGCAAATTCATGGCAAAATATCAACGGGTCTCCCTTGCCATGAACTTCGTAATAAATATCTATACCGTTAGAAGGGGCATATGGCATAAAGCTCTCCTTTGCAAAATTATTTAGGAACCTCTGAGTTATAACACATGAATCGGTAACGGGCATGTTCAAATCATCACTACTGTAAGTTTGCTTATGCAACTATAATAGCTGTGATTATGTTCCTCAGGACTTGCCATTTGAAAGTAAGAATAATGTATTGGAAAGAAATCCCGGTACAGGTTCAAGCAACCGACGATTCTGAAACGCAGTCACGTCAGCTAGAACCGAGATTCCAAGAAGCCGTAGATGCTGTTTCCATGATGGAAGGTAGTTATGGCTCCGATGAATATTTGGATGCTTGGGAGTGGGGCGAATACACTGAAATACAAGGAGAACTGAATGAGGTTCTTGAATCGGTCGCAGACCGATACAACAAAGGGATGCCAGGAGATTTTGTATCCAAATTAAGGGATTTACATAACGATGGTACCCGAAACACTAGCCCTGGATCCATAGACGGATGGATAAAATCAGATTAAAAGGTCGGTAACAAAATGACTTCAAAATCCCTTGGGATACTTGAGCGTATTTCAAATGGAGAGGTGCTTATTTCAGACGGAGCCACTGGGACTTTTTTACAGCAAAATGGACTTGAACCAGGAGGATGCCCGGAAGAATTTAATATCAGTCATCCTGAAATCGTTCAGAAAATGGCTAGATCCTATTTCAACGCTGGTTCACACATGGTGCTCACCAATTCCTTTGGCGGCACAAGATTTCGGCAAAATCATTACGGATTTGCTGAAAAAGTAGATGAATTCAATAAGCTGGCTGCAGAACATGCGAAGAGCCAGTCCCCACCTGGCACGTTTGTATTCGGATCTGTAGGTCCGACTGGTGAGTTCTTGGAACCACTTGGATCGGTATCCGAAGAAGAAATGTACAAAGCCTTTTGTAACCAAGTAACATCTCTTGAAAAAGGCGGTGCTGATGGAGTTGTGATTGAAACAATGACTGCTCTTGACGAGGCATCAATTGCAATCAGAGCTGCTAAGGAAAAAACTAATCTGACTGTAATTTCTACTATGACTTTTGATAAAGGTCCTAGGGGCTACTTTACAATGATGGGTGTAACACCTGAACAAGCAGCAGTAGAGTTAGTAAAAGCAGGGGCGGATATCGTGGGAACAAACTGTGGAAATGGAATAGATAACATGATCGAGATAGCATCCATGATGAGAGATGCTACTGACTATCCATTATTGGTTCATTCAAACGCAGGGATACCTTCTCTAAAAAATGGAGAAATACTTTATCCAGAACCTCCAGACTTTATGGCAGAAAGATTTATGATATTGAAAGAAATTGGAATAAACATAATTGGTGGATGCTGTGGAACTGGACCAGAACATATTTCTGCTTTCTCAAAACTAATGGAAGAAAATCAAGGAGTATAGCTATGACCCTCATCTCCTACAAGGGCCCAAGGCCAAAAGATGTGATTACAAAATATGGGCGATGCCTAGAACTAATACCCACAGACAAAAGATTCAATGAAATATCAGTCGGCTTATATGTTAAAAATTCTGTTTTTACCATCTGGTCTTTCAGTACAAAACCAGGTGTTGAAAAGCGAATTGAAGAAATTCGAGATCTATTAGTATCTCTAGGGGGGATGTCTCCCATATCCGGAACTCATAATCAAGCTAAATTCGACTGTGGATTAATCCATAACAGACCAGTGCGATTCCTACTGTCTCAAGCAGTTGGTAAAGACCCTGAATATGCTGCCAGCACTGCAGTAATGGAAATAAAAGATAGTAAATCGGATCTACTTATTAGGGCAGAAGGAGTCGACCGAGACAACATTCGTTACTATCAGATATCTGCCACCGGCGAGGCCAGAAATCCTGCTATGCGACTTAGAATGATCGTGGCAGGATTTTCTAAATACGGCGAAATGGACAAAACAGGAGATCAGGAAGTCGCTTTTGAATGCCGTAGTAACCATGATGGGTTATTGAGAATTTTGTTACCGTATTCTAGAAATGTTAGTAGTGTAGAAACGATGATGCAGGCGGAATCTATGAGGGGTCAAATGACCACAAGCACCCTAGGTTTTAGTCAAACATAATGGAAGGAGCGTTTTAGAAGATGCCTTATCAAGAGACTATGTCACCAAAAGAACGAGTAATGAATGCGTTGACAGGAAAACCTGTTGATAGAACCCCTGCAGTTAATCCAACCAATGTAGCAACAGTTGAGTTGATGGATTTGGTTGACGCCCCCTTCCCTTATGCCTGTCAGGACGGAGAAATGGCAGCCAGATTAGCTGCCACCGGATACACCGAACTAGGTTTCGATTCAGTTTCCCCTTATTTCAGCATAATTCAAGAATCATCGGCACTTGGCTGTGAAATGCAATGGGAAGAAAAAGACAACTGGCCCACGGTCCGTATGTATAACCCAATATGGAAATCTGCTGACGATGTAAAGATACCTTCAGACATTCTTGAACATCGAGATATGAAAGCTATAACAGACTCAATAAGAATGCTAAAAGACGAGTTCGGTGACGAAGTAGCAGTTATAGGAAAAACGATGGGCCCGTGGACACTTGCCTACCATGTATTTGGCGTCGAGAGTTTTCTCTTGGGCACAGTTGATAATCCTGAAGAAACAAAAAGAGCTTTGGAAAAATTAAAGGAAATTTCAGTACTTTTCGGTCAGGCTCAAATAGACGCAGGAGCAGACGCTCTAACATTCCCTGATCACGCCACAGGTGACCTTGTTAGTGGAGCTTACTATAAAGAATTCTTACAAGATATTCATACCGAAATGGTAGATGTTTTGGATGTTCCTCTTATTTTGCATATCTGTGGTAAAACCGTCGACAGAATGCCATATATCGCCAAAACAGGGATGGCTTCTTTTCATTTTGACTCGAAAAATGACCCTCAGGAAGCCATGGATGCAGTCGATGGTGGTATCACTCTAGTAGGTAACATAAATAACCCAGAGACTCTGTATGCGAGAGGCCCGGAAGAAGTCAGGCAAGAAGTATACAAATGCTTGGAAGCTGGAGTGCAGATGATTGGGCCTGAGTGTGCGATCCCTTTGGCAACTAAAATAGAAAACCTAATGGAGATTCCATTAGCGATCAAAGATTGGACGGCAGAGAGGCGTGGTTAGCCTGTATCTGCTTACACTTTAGTCGTATAATTGCTCCGCTTAAACGCAACTCTAAGTTCAATTTACAATCGATTGCACATAGACTAATAAATACCAGAGGTTCCTAGACCATATGCCAGTTACTAATGAAGATTTGGAGTCAGAGTTAGGGTATGTAACTAACCCGTCTGAACAACAACACATTCGTTCCCTTTGGGACGAAGCAGACCCTTTGATGCAAGATATATCCGTCTCCCTAATAAAGGGGGACAACAACAGAGTAGATCAACTAACTCAAGAGGCCTTGGAAGCTGGATTTACGGCCAATACCATCCTCGATGACGGGCTTATAGCAGGTATGGCAATTGTCGGAGTTAAATTTCGTGACAACTTAATATTTGTACCAGAAGTTCTAGTGGCTGCACGTGCTATGAAAGCAGGTATGACCCACATCGAACCGATTTTGTCGGCTTCTGGGATAGAGCCTGTTGGTACCGTAATAATGGGTACAGTAAAGGGCGACCTTCACGACATCGGCAAGAATCTTTGTATCATGATGTTAAGGGGAGCAGGTTTTACAGTCATCGATTTAGGTGTAGACACTTCACCAGAAGAGTTCATAGAAGCAGTTGAGGAGAATGAAGCGGGAGTTTTGGGAATGTCTGCACTACTAACCACCACTATGCCAAATATGGGTAGAACAATTGATGCATTTGAAGAAGTTGAAATGAGGGAATTCGTAAAAATCATGGTGGGAGGAGCTCCACTTTCCCAAGAATTTGCTGATGATATGGGTGCTGACGGGTATGGGAAGGATGCAATATCCTGTGTAGAACTAGCCAAAGCTTTTATGAGCCCTGATGCAGAACATTCAGTAAGCACTATCGGATAAAATTTGACCTAACCTGTGACCATCGAGACATTATTATGGAACCAGTTGATCAAGAAAAATATAGGAAGAGTTTAGGAAAACTAGAGTCGATTTTTAGATCAATATCAGACACGGCCTCTGAAGTGTCGTCATGGAGATGTCCTTACAAGAATGTTGAAGACAGATGCACTGCAAAATTTGGTTGTAGAAATCAAGATAGACCTGGTACCAGCGGAGAACTCTATCTCTGTCTTGGCAGCGATGACATAGATTACCGATCAGCTTGGGAAACCAGCAATTAACCTGAAAATAACCCACTTTTACTTACACCTTGTAAAATACCTACAACCAAATCAAGTTTGAAGGTATAAATTATGTCTCCAGTTTTTGCCGATGGCAAAGAGCATCCTGCATCCCCTGACAAAACTATATTTGATTATGCTGACGACTTGCAGGTAAGAGTTCCGACCGCCTGTGGCAGGAATGGCGAATGCCACGAGTGTGTGGTTGAAATCAAAAATGGTATGGATTCCTTAAACAAATTGAGCGAAGAGGAAAATTTCCTGAGAGGCAATTACAGATTAGCCTGCCAAGCCGTCGTCAACGATTTGTCAGCCGATATTGAATTTAGCACCCTGAGACGACAACCAAAAATTCTAACCTCTGGGATCAAAAGGGAAATAATCCTAGATAGCATTGTCACGACAAACGACGGACGGGTATTTATTGACGGTACGGATGTGGATAAATACCAGGGTCATATTTTAGGGCTTGCCGGAGATATCGGAACCACCACCGTAGTCCTAAGCATAATAAATTTGGAAGATGGGAAGGTCATAGCGACATCATCGTTCGAAAATCCCCAAAGGTTTGGTGGTTCTGATGTAATGAATCGAATTTCCTATGATGGGGGGCCAAATAATGGTGAATTGAAAAAGGTACTAATAGCATCGATCAATTATGAAATAGGCGAAATGCTAAATGATCATAAAATTCACAGAAGAAGAATTTATGATGCAGTATTTGTTGGGAATACTACAATGCGGGACATACTATTCGGGATTGATGTCCAATCTGTAGGCGAAAAACCTTACAAATCTATGATTCAAAACGAGTTTGAGGTCGGGTCCAGAAAATCTACATCCATTAGTGCTAAAGCTAAAGAATTTGGTTTGCGAATATTCCCGGAAGCACGTATATACAGTGGACCTCTCATAGGTTCTCACGTAGGTGCAGATGTAGCAGCCGATCTACTTGCTATCAGAGCAGATCAAACTGAAGATGCCATTATGCTTGTAGACATAGGAACGAACACTGAGGTGATTATAGGGACAAAAGATAAAATGATTGCTGCTTCTTGCCCAGCTGGCCCCGCCTTTGAAGGAGGAGAAATAACCTATGGTATGCCTGGATATGAAGGAGCTGTCGAATCAGTCAAGATTAGAGATGGGATTTTGGAAATCGAAACCATTGGAAATAGCAATGTTCAGGGTATATGCGGCTCGGGATTAATTGATTTATTGGCAGAACTTAGAAAATCTAATTTGATGTCTGAACTTGGGGTCTACTTAGATGGTTCAAACAAATACTCGTTTTCTGAAAAAGAAGACATGAGCCTTTACAGGTCCGATATTAGTGCCTTGGCTCAGGCCAAATCCGCGAATTACTGCGGGCAATATCTAGCATTGAGGCATTTCGGAACCCCCATCGATAAAATAACCAAACTGTTTCTGGCCGGAGGTTTCGCAAATTACATAAATTCCTCAAATGCACGTGATATAGGGTTTATAGCCAATTTCCCGCTAGAAAAAATTGAAAAAGTAGGGAATGCTTCACTCGAAGGGGCCATTCTTATGCTCAAATCAACCAAAATGAGAACAGAAATAGAAAAGCTAGTTTTGCAAATCGAACATTTGGAGTTGGAAACTGTCCCAGATTTCTTCGAGGTTTTTGTCGAAGGGTGTATGTTTAATCCGATGCCTGTAGATTTAACATCAATAAATTCATAAAAAGAGGGAGATTAAAATGGGTTGGAAAGTCCTCATTACAGACCACGTATGGCCAACCACAGACCCAGAAAGGGCTGTTTTAGAAGCTGCAGGAGCTGAAGTAATCGTTGCCCCCAACGGAGACGAAGATACTCTAATCAATTTGGCAAAAGATGTGGATGCAATAATGACTTGCTTTGCAAAAGTTACAGGTAAGGTAATCAGATCCGCTGAAAATTGTGTTGCCATAGGTAGATTTGGGGTAGGAGTCGACAATATAGACGTGGCTACGGCTACTGAATTAGGTATACCGGTAACGTATGTTCCAGACTACTGTGTAGATGAAGTTTCTGACCATGTATTAGCGATGCTGCACACTTGGAATAGGAAAATAGCTTTATTCAGCCAATCAGTCAAAACTGACGGTTGGGGACATTTAGGTTTAACCATGCGTATAAAGAGACTCCGAGGCAAAACAATCGGAATTATTGGGTTTGGCCGGATAGGACAGGCCGTAGCTGAAAAAGCTTCAGCGTTCGGGTTAGAAATACTTGCTTCCGACCCAATAACACCTAAGGAAGTTGTCGAATCCCATGGTGCGAAATTAGTCAGCCTTACAGAACTACTAGAAAAATCAGACTTTGTGTCTCTTCATGCCCCACTAACCCCGGCAACTGAAAAAATGATTGGCTCAAAAGAATTGGATTTGATGAAGGATGATGCCTTCCTTATAAATGCCGCACGCGGCCCATTAATTGATGAACATGCTCTACATGATGCATTGTCAAATGGAAAAATTGGCGGCGCCGGTTTGGACGTGATGGTCGAGAATGAACCAGCGAAAGACCATCCCTTGATGAAGCTCGAAAACATCCTAATAACCCCTCACACTGCCTTCTTTTCGCAAGAATCCACCCTCGAACTAGAGGAACGAGCTGCTAGTGAAGTAGTCAGAGTTTACAGAAATACTATGCCGGAAAATTTGGTTAACAAAGAAGTCCTAGATCATCCAAATCCCAAAAGATCTTTACAAGATTAAGTTCTATATCATCGATACGCTCTGGCCTCCATCAATGACAATACATGACCCTGTAATTAATCCAGATCTATCGGAAGCTAGGTACGCTACGAGATCTCCTAGAGGTTCCGGCCATCCAAACTTTCCGAGGGGCAAATTATCTTTTATAAAGTTTTCTACAACCTCCGTGGTATTGTCATTCTGAAACCTTTCCCAGGATCCTCCTGGATGCTCTATGGAACCTGGAGCAATGGAATTTACCAATATCCCATCCTTGGCCAAAGCAATAGCAGCATGCTTGGAAGCGGCGATTAAAGCTGCTTTCGCTGACATATAGGATATATTCCCACCATATTCTCTCCCCCATATAGAAGCAATGTTGATAATCCGACCCCACCCCTTACTCTTCATCGAGGGAATGACGTGCTGCATGAGCTCAAATGCTCCAAAAACATTCAAATCAAATGTGCCTTTAAAATCCTCTATAAGAGTCGCACTTATATCCTCTCGAGATCTGGTACCACCCGCATTATTTACCAGAATATCTATTGGCCCCAAGGCCTCAGTCACAGCAGTATGTAAATACCCAACTGACGAGGTATCGGAAACATCCGCTACGACTCCTATGCAGACTCCGCCCAATCCTTTAAGTTCATTCACAGTGTCATCCAAGGTGTCTTGGGTTCTTCCACATATAGCGACATTCGCACCTTCCCTAGCCAAAGATAAGGCACTTTCTCTGCCTAACCCCCTGCTCCCGCCTGTTACTAGAGCAACTTTACCGTTCAGTCCTAAATCCATATTTTTCACCCACTTCCTTATTTTTAGTATCCGATGGATATAATTCTGTTAGTTTAATACATTAATTTCTTGACTAGAGTGAAGTGCTGACCTAACATTCAAACCTGTTATGCTCCTTGATTTACACACTCACTCAGTTGCATCAGACGATTCTAGAGCAACTGTAGAACAATACATAAAATGGGCTAATGTGCTAAGGAAGAAAGGTAAATCCATAGATGGATTTGTCTTAACAGAGCACAGGCAATTTAATCATAGTGTCAACTACAGTAGTTTGGCGTCTGAAAGTGGCCTGATAATTTTGAAAGGTGCTGAACTAGACACAGACACTGGGCACTTTTTAGTTTATGGAATTTCAGAAGAACTCACCAACAAAATAGATTTTTCAGATGTTAATATGAGTGCACAGAAACTGGTAGATTGCTGCGATACGTATGGAGCGATTGCGATTCCGGCTCATCCTGGACGAGCTGGAATTGGGTTTGCAGAATACCTAGACAAAGGCGTTACAGGTTTTGAAACTGTTAAGACTGTGGAAAGACTCAACGGATCAAACAGACCAGGTGAAGGTGAAAAAGCGGAGTTATTAATTGATGCTAAGGGATACCAAGGCACCGGTGGAAGTGACGCCCATATCGTTAGTGCAATTGGCACTTGTATGACAAATTTTGAAAAAGACATTTCTGATGAATATGATCTAGTTGAGGAACTCCGAAACGGGTCCTTTAAAGCTGTAAGACTTGATAAATAGAAGGAATTGTGGAGCAAAACATGACCACCGATGAGGGAATCGTATACGACAGAAGTCTGCTTGGGGTAGAAACAGACATAGGAACTTTCGAATTGACGCGTGAAATGTTACTGGGCTTCGCTAAATCAACAGGGGAGACAAATCCCAGATATGTGGGTGATGAGAACGGTGAAGGGGACATCGTTGCTCCTTCGACAATTTGCAACGTTTTTGTTTCGGGAGTTTCGAGACCTGACATAAAACTTGAATTCGGAGAAATAAGTTTCTTCGCAGGCCAATCAATTGAATGTAAGGCCGAAATACGGCCAGGAGACGTACTATCCGCAAGCACCAAGCTGGATAACGTATACGCCAAAACAGGAAGATCCGGAAAGATGGTCTTTGCTGTCTGGGAAACGCATTTCAAGAATCAGGACGATACGACTGTAGCATTAGTGACGGAATCTTTTGTTAGAAGGAATAAAAGTAGATGAGTAAGAATCTGTATTTTGAAGACGTTGACATTGGAGATGAAATTGGACCTATAACTAGGTCAGTTTCAGACGATGATGTAATTCAATTCGTCTCCATTAGGGAAAAAAAAGTCGCTCCTTCACGGTTTACTTCAAAAGAATTCGCCAACAGCGAAGGCCTACCTGAAGCCATTGTACCTGGGCCAATGAACATTGCCTTGATGTCACAAGTACTTACTGACTGGTCAGAAACAGTTTGTCTTTTAAAAATAGATGTTGTGTTCCGGCAAACCGTCCCGCACAACAAAGAACTTACTTTCAGTGGAATCGTGACAGATAAGGACGAGACCGGAGAAAGCACTAAAATAGAATGTGATGTGGTCATGGAAAATTCTGACGGGGTAAAACTCGTCATCGGCACGGGAATAATAGCCCTTCCCAACAAACCTTAGAATATGATCTCCATCCCGTTCGAAAAACACACTCTCGAAAATGGTCTGGACGTAATTACCCACGTCGACAAAACAGTTCCAACTGTTGCGGTTAATGTCTGGTACCACGTGGGATCGAAAAACGAGGTTCCAGGAAAAACAGGATTCGCACATCTATTTGAACATGTAATGTTTGAGGGCTCCAAAAATCACAATAATGATTATTTCGGCCCACTTCAGGAAATAGGTGCTCTAGTCAACGGGTCCACAACTAACGACAGAACAAATTATTGGGAAAATTTGCCTTCAAACTATCTGGAATTAGCCTTTTGGCTGGAATCAGACAGGATGGGATTCCTACTAGAAGCCTTGGACCAAGGTAGATTCGATTTGCAGAGGGAAGTAGTAAAAAACGAAAGAAGGCAGAGTTACGAAAATAGGCCGTATGGAATGGCTTATCTTAAGCTCCAAGAATTGCTTTTCCCAATACCTCATCCATATAACTGGCCTACCATAGGTTCCCAAGAGGATTTGGATCGAGCAGACATCGAAGACGTGAAAGATTTTTTTAGAAAGTTTTATCATCCATCCAATGCAAGTATTGCGATAGCAGGAGACATAGACCCACAGCGCACCCTCAGCCTAGCTGAACAGTACTTCGGGAATTTATCCCCTGGGCCAACAATAGACAGGTTCCACCAAATGGATTCTGCCCTAAAGGGTCAAACATGGGCAACTCTAGAAGACTCCGTAAGCCTGCCCAGATTGTACCTCGCATGGCCAACGAAGCCTGAATTCACTGAAGAACAGGCCGCATTGGATGTACTTTCAGTGATTATGTCAGATGGAAGAAGCTCCAGGTTGGAGCGAAAACTTGTCTACGAAAAACAAAACACCAGAGATATACGAGCCTATCACCATGGTCAAGAAATATCGGGTGAATTTCATATAATTGCTACAGCAAATCCAGGTATCTCGACCGAAGACATTTATTCAGATATACAAGAATCCTTGCGGGATATATCTGACGTACCTCCCTCTGACGAAGAAATGGAAAGAGCTCATAACAGAATACTCTCCTACCATATAAGTCAATTGGAAAAGATCGGAGGTTTTGGGGGTAAGGCAGATCAACTAAACCATTTTAATGTTATGGCCGGTGACCCAAGTCTTATAGAAAATGATCTGGAAAGATATAAAAAAGTAACCGCCCAAGATATTTCGAAGGCGGCGCAACTGTTAAATGACAATTTTGTCGGCTTAAATGTAAAACCACTCAGTGACAATAAATCTATCAGTTCACAAATTGATAGAAGCAAAACACCAGGACCCTCGACTCCAACGGCTTTTGTACCACCCGAGCCGAAAGAAATGTTCTTAAATAATGGAATAAAAGTGTTGATGGTTCATCGTCCTCAATTACCTTTAACTAACATTGGACTTCTCCTAGATACTGGATCAACAAATGATCCTGAAGAAAATTCTGGCCTATCACAATTCATGATAGACATGCTGTTTGAGGGAACTCCGAGTAGAAGCAGCTCACAGATCGCAAATGAAATCGAGTTTCTGGGATCTTACCTTACGAAGGATGTATCCAGAGAGCATACTTTCATAGCTGTTTCAGGAGTATCAGATAATACTAGTAAGGGACTAGAAATAGTTTCAGATGCAATTTTCAATCCCATTTTCCCGACTGAAGAGATAGAACGAATTAGGAATGAGAAACTGGCTGATCTACAGTCAATCCAAGATAGCGCCGATGCGACAGCAGCGATCGCAACTAGATCCATTTTGCTTGGTTCCGAATCATCCTATGGCCATACCATCAGCGGCAACGAAACAAGTGTAAGTTCCATCAATAGGGATGCTATCCAAAGTCAATATCAAGATATGCTTCACAACTCCACCAAAACATTTCTTGTGGTGGGAGATATATCCCCTGATGATGCTATTAACTTACTAAATGAAAAATTTGGAGAACTCCCAAATAAACAGAAAAATATGGTTCCCGAATTGGAACTACAGAAGACGGATCAAAATGGCCCTGTTATTTATCTTGTTGACAGACCTGGTTCAGCTCAATCGATATTAAGAGCAGGTCATATATCGATCCCTAGAGAACATCCTGACTATTATGCCCTCGCTTTTGTGAACTACATACTCGGTGGAGATTATTCAAGTCGCCTAAACATGAACCTGCGACAAGATAAGGGATACAGCTATGGGTTCCATTCCTCTATCGAATGGATGAAGCCATTTTCTATATTCCTAGCAAGAGGAAGCGTACAGACAGAAGTAACCAAAGAGTCGGTTTTTGAGACCTTAAAGGAGCTGGGTGATATTAGGGAAGGTAAAGAGATCGGCCTTGAAGAATTCAGAAAAGCCAAAGAAGGTTTGATTAAGAGCGTCCCATCACAATTTGAATCAAATCAACAAATTGTAAATCAATTGCTCAATATGGCAGGATTCAATCTACCCATAAATCACTTTGAAGCTAATATTAAGAAGATATCTGACCTGACGGTGGATGAAGTGAGAGAATCTGCATCGAAACACCTCTCTCTTGATGAAACCAAAATAATAGTCGTAGGAGACCGGGATAAAGTGGAGACAGGTTTGGAGGAATTAGGGTATCTCGTTAAGCATATAGATATGTACGGCAACCCTGTATAAGGCAATGTCCTCCTGCGAACATTGCAAATTTGAAAATGATCCGACAAGTCTGTTCTGTGGTGGCTGTGGCAACGATTTGGGAATCGAATGTGATCGTTGTGGAGAAATAAACAAAAATCAAACTTTCTGTAAAAATTGTGGCCAAATTGTTTCTAGTAGCCTTGAAACAAGATATGACTCTAAAGATCTAGATGACTCTTCCGCCAAGCTCCTTGAATCTGACAAAAATGCTATTTACAGTGACCAAATACTACCAGAACCTGGAAAACTAGTTGATTTAATTTCTACATCAGTCTCCGCATACAAACAAAATTTTAGAAGTTTCATATTTTTGGCTCTAATTAATGGAATACCAACTCTCATACTTGGAATTATCATTCGAACCTTACTTGAAACTGAATTAATTTCACTATCAAACTTTCAGCAATACAACGACAGTCAAATTTCTGAAAATTTGCTGTCAGAATTCAAAGCAATACCAATATGGAAAATAATTACAATAGTATTTTTTGTAGCGATTGGACTTGTCGCAAATCTCATATCCATCATGTCGATTATTGTGGGGTCTGCTCAATTCGCCAACTCAGAAAAAGTTTCACCCATAATCTGCATCAACTACTCATTGTCCCGGATCGGCAAATTGATGCTACTTTCACTATTCTTGATAGGCTTATTCATAATACCTTTCATATTATCTTTATTATTGATAGGAATACCAATTCTGATTTATTTAGTAGTCCGATGGTATTTCGCTCTTCCGTCGATGGTCTTAGACAATACTGGCGTTACACAATCTATTCAGAAAAGTTGGGACTTAGTAGACAAAAGGTGGTGGGTAACTTTTGGGACCGGACTTGTCATACTGATCCTGATGACAATTCCAACATATGCTCTAAATTTAGTTTCATCAAACCTTAATTCAGATTTCATTCTACTTTTGGGGGATGTTTTGGTCTCAACTCTTATATCTCCTTTTCAGGCTATCGCTACGGGACTTTATTTTCTTTCATTAAAGAAATATCCAAAAATATAAATTGACTATAGATAGCCTGAATGAGTGCCATGTTTATTTTTATGTAGTTATGCTTTTATAATTGAGCCCGATTAGACACAAGTCTAGAACGCCAATCACAGAATAATTCGATATAGCTTCAAAATATTTAAAAGAGGACGGTCACAAAATGGGAAATAGATTAGAAGGAAAGATAGCTGTGGTCACCGGTGGGGGAAGAGGTATAGGTAGGGGTATCGCAAAACTCCTCGCTGAAGAAGGGGCTTCCATTGTCGTCAACGACAAAGGTACGGAAGTCGATGGTACTGGTGCATCAAACATACCAGCAGATGGAGTCGTGGACGAAATCAAATCTTCCGGTGGAAAAGCTATAGCCAATTATTCAGATGTATCTACGATGGAAGGAGGAGAGAGTTTAATACAAGCCTGTGTAGACAACTATGGCCAAATCGATATTCTCGTTAACTCTGCGGGGTCATTAAAAGACCGTATGATCTATCAGATGACAGAATCCGATTTTGATCAAGTCGTACGCAATAATTCTAAAAGTGTTTTCACCACCACAAAATTTGCTGGAATATTATTCCGTCAGCAAAGGTCCGGCAGGGTAGTAAACATGGTTGCAGATTCCGGACTAGGGGATGTTGGACGCTCAAATTATGCAGCGGCTACAGAAGGAATTATAGGATTAACTAGAACGACTGCCAAAGACCTAGGTAAATATGGAGTTACAGCTAATGCTATATCAGCTATGGCCGAAACCAGATTATTTCCTGGGGCAGTAGATCAACACAGAGTTCCTGAAATATCGGGCCCATCGAGGGATGAAAGAGCCGGCATAGGGCCAACACCTGAAATCCCCAGCTGGGCAGGAGAGGGATCGCCAGACGATGCTGAAAATGTA
>Ga0114933_10003040_pt1 | contig 16728 bp, 16 predicted proteins | sample 4SBtaG_FD_89691 | JGI IMG/M metagenome (GOLD analysis project Ga0114933, IMG submission 89691) | Deep subsurface microbial communities from Kolumbo volcano to uncover new lineages of life (NeLLi) - 4SBTROV12_W25 metaG | ecosystem: Environmental > Aquatic > Marine > Volcanic | place: Kolumbo... | reverse complement strand
CTATGGCGCCTATTATTAAGTTTAATATCTAGGTAATATTTTCCATTAGCATTTCTACATACTTTGGGATAGGATAAGCTATTATTTGGCATCTATTTGGCAGTTTACTTAAACATAAATTTTTAAGTAACTACTAAATATTTAATTCTCAATTGGTTAGCATTCAATATATTCCCTATTCAACTCTTGACTGCCAGTCAAGCGCTCTAGCCAGCTGAGCTACATCCCCATAATTATTTTTTTTTATAAATATTTTGATGTGTTTTAAATGCTACAATATTATTGTTTTCATCCCTTAATATTTTTAATTCCTCTCCTAATTCATCATTTTTTAATATTCTTCTAAATGTATCCTCTGCCACCATTTCATATAGTTCTAATTCAGGATTCAATGTGGGCATAAACAAAAACCCTAATTTATCTCCCCAAGATTGAGCATATGTTTCACTATTCCATGGCTGTGAAATATAAGGGCCTTCAATTTCTTTGTACTTGTTAACAGTTGTATTTTTTGAAACAGACACGCTGTTTAAAATTTTATACATTCCTTCAATATATTTGCCAGGATTTGTACCGCTTGAATTAATCATCACTGAAAAGGCAATTTGTTTTGATGGATGAAGATATAGTTGCGATCTATAGCCTGGGCATGAACCGCCATGACCTACCCACGTTTCATTTTCAAAACTATATACCCCAAATCCAAGACCTCTAGTTACGCCTGTTAGCTTGTCTCTCCATTTTACTTGATGCATCTCTTTTAGAGTTTCTGATGAAATTATATTTTTTTCTAATGAATTTAATAATTGGAGTTGCCATGCAGCAAATTTTGATAAATCAATAACATTAGAAGTAAATCCTGCTGCTGCAGAAATACCTTCAGCATTAAAAAATTTTACTTTCTCTCTTAATCTATCTCTAGTAATTGATGAATACCCAATAGTCAATTTATTACCATATTCGTCTTTTGACATATAGGTTTTAGTGTCATCCATGAACAGCGGATCTAATATGTTTTGAGTTACATATTCATCGAAAGAATCCCCTGAGACCTCTTCTACCACATAGCCTAATAGGGATAGCCCTAAATTACTATATTGATAATACTTAGAGGAAGGGTATAGCATTTGTTGATTTTTTAATTCTTCTATTACTTGTTGTTTGGAGGGAAAAGAAAAATCCGGATATGACCAATATGGATGGTTTGATTCTCTAGGCAATCCTGAGGAGTGAGTAAGAATGGATTGAATTGTTATGGGCTTAGACTCCTTAAACTCGTTATCAATATTAAACCAAGGAAGTAATTTTTCGATTGGGTCATCTAGTTTAATTTTTCCTTCCTCTACAAGCCTCATTATAGCAATGGATGTAAATAGTTTAGAAATTGAACATATACTAAATGTATTTTCTATATTCATTTCCTCATTTTCGTTTTGCATTCCAAAGGCTTCTGACCACACCATGCCGTCTTGATCAGCTATCATTGCTGTTAGACCAGGTAAATTATCATAGTCTTTTTGTGCCTCTAGCCAAAACTCTATTAACTGAAAAGCTTCAGAATAATTTTTTTGATCAAAATAAAAAGTTGATTCTATTTTCTTGTCTGGCTGACAACTTAAAATAACAAAAGCTGATAAAAGTAGTAGTTTTTTCATTTCAATAAATTATGGTTTTATATATTGAGTTAATTGATTGTTGTGCTTTATAAACAATGTTATTGAGAACATAAGTCCTAAAGAAAAATATAATAATGCAAAAGATAATAACGTGGGAGTATTAAGGCTATAGAATTCCCACTGTGTCGGTATTATAAAGAAAACTATTCCAATTCCATTTCTAAAGATTTCGAAACTATATGCCCATTTGTATCCATCCATGACAGCAGAATAACTAAAGACACTTATAAAAACTAATCCACTAAATAGTAATGATTGCTCAGTGTCAAAAGATGAAAAGCTTGAAAGAAAGAAAAACATCATGAAGGTCGTGCATAGCCACTGTGAAAAAGCCCAAAATTTTATTAGCAAAGATGCTGGCGGAGCGTATTTGTCAAAACTATACACATCATTAATTGTGTTAGTAGGAAATTTTTTAACAACATCCGCTGGCCTATATCCTGTTGGCATCCACCATAGCAATAATTTGTCCTTCCAGCTATTTGTTCTTATAAAATCTAATATCAAACTCCATAAATGGGTAAAGTTTATTATGATTGGGTTCCATGTTCTAACTGGTTTTAAAACTCCGTAGATCGGGGGCTCATCATCTAATTCTTCTTGAAAAGTTCCAAACCATCGATCCCAAACACAAAATATTGCAGACAGGTTTTTATCAATATATATAGGATTAATCGCATGATGAACCCTATGCTGTGAAGGGGTGACAAAAATATATTCTAAAATTCCTAATTTTCCTATATGACGCGTATGATACCAAAATTGTCCGAAAAGATGTAGGGGCAATAATAAGCCTATCACTTCATGTGGGATCCCAACAACAGCTGCAGGAATTAAAAATAGAGCATAGTATCCTAATATATTAGAAATTGTTTGTCTTAATGCACAGGCCAAATTAAACTCCTCACTGCTATGATGAATCACATGTATATTCCAAAAAACATTTATTTTATGATTTAGTCGATGGTTCCAGTAGCTAGAAAAATCAACGCATATAAATGCTATAACATATACCCAAGAAGTGCTTTCTATTTGAAACAAAGATAGTTTTGATAGAATATATGGATATGAAATTATAATTATTGTAAGCCCTAATATATCTTTTAACATATTAGTAGTGCCAGAACTTAAGCTAGCTATAGTGTCCATTAAATTATATGTTTGGTTATTCTTAAAATGTCCATAGATAATTTCTACAACTATTAGAAGTAAAAATATTGGTACAGCCCATAAAAGAAAACTAGCATACGTCTCCATTACTACAAATATTATATTTTTTATTAATTTATAGGTAAAATATAAAACATTATGAAAAAAGTATTTCTACTAATGAGTCTTTTAGGTATAGTATTACCTTATTACTTTCTAATAAACTATTTACAAGAAGATGGTGCTTCATGGAGTGGTTTTTGGGCTGATCTATACTTAACTAACCCTATGTCAATGGTTACAATGGATATAACTGTTGCAGCAAGTTCATTCTTAATTTTAATAGTATATCAATATGCAAAAAAGCAAATTGCAATAGGTGGTTTAATTAAATACATTGCATGTTTTACTATGGTTGGGTTTTCACTTGCGCTGCCAATATATTTATATGATAATTTTGATAAAATCACTAATTTAGATTAATGAAATTTTGGTCAAACAGCACATATAGGAGCCTTTATTCAATGGCAATATTTTTAATAGTTGTAGGAGGAATTCTGTCTATATTAGACTTTTTAACAGAAAACAGTCAGTCTATATTTTTATCAGGATTAATAATTTTTCTTCTGCTAATTTTATTTAAAAATAGGTTCAGAAGCTAAAATCAATTATTTTCTTAATGATGTGGGATTTGCAAAATCGGTTGTTACATAAGCGTCTGGATTTACAGTCTTAATAACTGTAAGTACTTTATTTACCTTTCTTCTAGGAACAATACACCAACAAATCGTCACCGGACCATCTCTTCCTTCGCCATTAATTACAGTGACCATAAAGTTTTGTTCTCTTAACGCCTTTGCTACACTTGGCGAGTTTGAAGGAGCAAAAACTCTAACAACAGTGCTGCCAATTCCAATAAACCTCTCAATATATGATCCAAGGACAGTTCCTGCAGCAAAGCCGAGGGCATACCCAAAAATTAAAAGGGGCTCATCAATATCATTAATTACTTTAGAAACAACAATTATCCATATTGCTGACTCTACTAAGCCTATGAATGCTCCCAAAAAAGGTTTTTTACTTACCACAAGGCCCCTAATTGTTGTTAAAGCCTGATCAATTAGTCTTAATACAAAAATCACTAATGCCGAAAGAAATAAATTCATAATTCAAAAATAATCTATTTGGAAATTGAATTAATCTTAAATTTGTTTTTTTATTAACCAACTTGCTGTAATGATTCAAGAAGCAAATTCAGATGATATTAAAGCTATTTTATCTATAACAAAAGCTTGCTCAACAGACCTTATTTCTAAGGGAATATTTCAATGGAATGAACATTATCCAAGCAAGGAAGCTTTTGATAATGACCTAAAAAACTCGTGGCTATATGTAATTCTAGAAAACCGTAAAACAATAGGATCCATTACTATCACTCCTGAAATGGATGAAGAATATGCTCCCGTAAAATGGCTCTCAAAAACAAGCAACAATCTATATGTTCACAGGCTTGCTGTAGATCCTAAAATGCAAGGAAAAGGACATGCGCAAAAATTAATGGATTTTGCTGAAAATTATGCTAGAGAAAACAAGTATGAATCAATCAGGCTTGATACTTTTTCGAAAAATTTAAGGAATCAGAAATTCTACGAACAAAGAGGATATATCAGGCTAGAAAACATCTACTTTCCGAATCAAAGTCAAGATCCTTTTTATTGTTATGAATTAATCCTATGAAAAAATGTACATTTGAAATGAAATTATGGGCAAAATAAGAATAACAAAGAGGTTTACATTTGAAGCTGGTCATGCATTATATGGGCATGATGGGAAATGCAAGAATATCCACGGACATAGTTATAAATTATATGTTACAGTAATTGGCGAGCCAATTGCTGATAGCAACAGTCCAAAGTTCGGAATGATAATTGATTTTTCAGATTTAAAATCAATGGTAAAAAAAGAAATTATTGAAGAATTGGATCATTCAATAATATTGAATCAGAACTCACCGCACATGGAGCTTGCTCAAGCATTACAATCTAAAGAACAAAAAGTTGTACTCGTAGATTATCAGCCAACCATAGAAGGCATGGTTATTGATATAGCTAATAAAATTAAAAAGAAGCTGCCTGAAAATATACAACTTCATTCTCTTAAACTAAAAGAGACTGAAACATCTTATGCTCAGTGGTTTGCAGAAGATAATTAATCTTTAAGTATATTTAGGTAATATAATATGACACTTACAGAAGGCAAAAAAGTATATTTCGCATCAGACAATCATCTAGGTGCTCCTAATTTCGAACAAAGCTTAGTTCGTGAGAAAAAATTTGTTTCTTGGCTAGACAAAATTAAAGAAGATGCTGGAGCAATTATTCTTGTTGGTGATGTCTTTGACTTTTGGTTTGAATATAAAGAAGTTGTCCCAAAAGGATTCACTAGAACTCTTGGCAAGCTTGCTGAAATTTCTGATAACGGCATTCCAATTCACTTCTTTACAGGGAATCATGACATGTGGCTTAGAGATTACTTTCAGAAAGAGCTAAACCTAAGAATACATAAAGGAACTGAAGTTTTTACCATTAATGACAAGAAATTATTTGTAGCACATGGAGATGGTTTGGGGCCTGGAGACACTTCTTTTAAATTAATGAAAAAAGTTTTTAAAAATCGCTTCTTTAATTGGTGTTTTAGATGTCTTCATCCTGATTTAGGAGTAAAACTTGGAAGGTATTTGTCTAATAAAAATCGCCTTAAATCTGCTATTGAAGATTTAAAATTCAATGGCAATGAAAATGAGTGGTTAACAAAATATTGCAGAGGAAAATTAGAAAAAGAACACTACGATTGCTTTATTTTTGGTCACAGACATCTGCCACTAGAAATTGAATTATCTAATAAATCAAAGTATATAAACCTTGGTGATTGGATTACTCATTTTACCTATGCGGAATTTGATGGGAACTCAGTATCTCTAAAGAAATTTTAAAAAAGAGCTATTCATTCATGTCTTTAGTTAAATCTAATTTTCTAAAGTTTGGAAATTTAAATGAAGTAAATCCAACAGTTAATATAGTCATCACTCCTCCAAAAACTACTGCCTGAACTGTGCCCATTAGTTTTGCCGTTAATCCGCTTTCAAAAGCACCAAGCTCATTTGACGAGCCTACAAAAATTGAGTTCACTGAAGCCACTCTTCCTCTAACTTCATCAGGAGTTTTAAGTTGCAATATTGTTTGGCGAATAATCATTGAAACCCCGTCTGTCACTCCATATAAAAATAGCGCTATAACTGATACCCAAAAAATAGATGAAACTCCAAAAGCAATAATTGATAGTCCAAATCCAAAAATTGCTATGAGCAGTTTTTTCCCTGCATTTTTAGTCAGGGGAATATATGCTGAAGCAAACATCATTAAAACAGCGCCAACAGCAGGAGCGGCTCTTAATATTCCAAATCCTTCAGATCCAACCTGCAATATGTCTTGAGCATAGATTGGCAAAAGAGCTATTGCGCCACCAAATAATACAGCCACCATATCTAAAGTAATAGCAACGAGTATTGCTTTTGTTCTGTAAACAAACGAAAGGCCTGCTTTTAAGCTTTGTAAAATAGGCTCCCCAATTTTAGGATTAAGTATTGGCTTCTTTTTTATAAATACTGTTAATAGCAGTCCCAACACAATTGCTGCAAGAACAAATCCCATTGAGGCATGAACTCCAATCCATGCAATTGAAAACCCTGCAAACGCAGGCCCTACAACAATAGCTAGCTGCCATGTAGAGCTGCTCCAAGTCGCAGCATTAGGATATATTTTTTTAGGCACAATAAGAGCAACTAAAGAAAATATTATCGGCCCAAAAAATGCCCTAATAAAACCCCCTATAAAAACTAATAGGTATATTCCTATTAGAATTTCATTTGAAGTATATGTAGCGTATACATATGGGCTTGTAATAAAATAATATCCTATTGCAACCAGTAAAAAGGCACTTATTGCATAGACAAATAATCTTTTCTTTTCATTCTGATCTACAATATGTCCTGCAAAAAGAGCCATAGATACTGCTGGGATAACTTCAGCCAAACCAATTAAGCCTAGTGACAAAGGGTCTTTGGTTAGGCTATAAACCTCCCATTCCACAATAATAAATTGCATTGACCAGCCTATGACTAAAATAAATCGGATAACAAGAAATATATTAAATTCCTTATATCTAAGTGCTGCATATGGGTCTAGCTTTTCTTTCAAATTTTAGTTTTTTATATCCATTACTTTTAATTGTAGTTTTTGCTTTCCGTTCCAGTCATTCTGATCTACAGTAAATGCAGCATTGAATAATTTTTTGTTTAAAATATTTGGGTATTTATTAGCAAGGCCAAAACCTATTGCGCTGTATATAGCTGATCCATTTTGTTGAGTTAAACTAAATCTTAAATGTGTATTGTCATTGCCCACAACCTTGGCATACCCAGTATCTCTTAAATTATTAGCGCTAAATATAGGTGTTTTATTGCCAGGTCCAAAAGGAGCAAATTGTTTTAATATTCTATAAAATTTTGGAGTGATCTCTTCCAGCTGAATTTCTCCTTCAATAGCAGCTTTTTTTATAGCTGCTTCATTGGAAATTGTACTACCTACCACCTCTTCAAATTTATCTTTAAACTGTTTGTATTTTGATTTTTTTACTTTTATTCCCGCTGCATATTTATGGCCTCCATACTGCTCTACATATTCTTTACACTTTCCAATAGCGTCATGAATATTAAAGCCTGTAACTGATCTTGCTGAGCCTACAAAAAGATCATCGCTAGAAGTAAAAACTATGGTAGGTCTGTAATAAGTTTCTATTAATTTTGATGCAGCTATCCCTATAACTCCCTTATGCCATTCGGGATTACAAACCACAGTAGTATGGGATGTTTCATTTTTAAATTTTTTAATTTGTTTTAATGCATCTTGGGTAGTTTCTTTATCCAAAACTCTTCTCTCTATATTTAATTGATTTAGTTTTTCTGCCAAACCACTGGCCTTGTCTAAATCTTTCTCAATTAATAGCTCTACAGCTATATTGCCTGATTCCATTCTGCCTGCAGCATTAATTCTAGGCCCAATATAGAAGCCTAATTCATTGATTGTTATATTGTCTTTATCAAGAGTGTCAATTATTGCTTTTAATCCTGGTCGTGGTGATTGATTAATCTGCTCTAGTCCATAATAACATAGTATTCGGTTTTCACCAGTTAACGAAACAATATCAGCTACTATAGCAAGTGCAACTAAATCTAGATATTCTTTTGTACTCTCAATAGTCTCTCCCATTCTAGAAGATAGAGCCTGTATTAGCTTAAAGCCAATTCCACAGCCACAAAGGTCCTTAAATGGATATCGACACTCCTCTCTAAGCGGATTAAGTACCGCAATTGCTTTTGGAATTTCTTTAGAAGGCTTGTGGTGATCACATATAATAAAATCAATGTTTTTTTCCTTAGCATATTTAACTTTATCAATGGCTTGTATTCCGCAATCTAAGGCAATAATTAAATTGATTTTCTTTGAGGCTGCATAGTCAATTGATTTGGCAGAAATTCCATAACCTTCCTGATATCTGTCTGGAATATATGTCAACACATTGTTCTTTGTGTGATTATTTAAAAAAGAGCTTACAAGAGAAACTGATGAAGTGCCGTCAACATCATAGTCTCCAAAAACCAAAATGTTTTCATTATCATTTATAGCTTTTTGAATTCTATCGACCGCCTCCTTCATATCTTGCATTAAAAAGGGGTCGTGCAGCTCATTTAGCGAAGGTCTAAAAAATCCTTTTGCCTTATCAAAACTATCTATACCTCTATTTAATAATAGGACGGAAACTAGCCTGCTTACATTGAGGTCTTCCTGAAGCTTTTTTATTTTAGCTTCATCGTGTTTTTTTTCTAATTCCCAAATCATTAACCCTATGAATTATAATAGATTTCTGTTTTAATTTCTGCAAATGACCTAAACATTTCCATTACCCCGCAATATTTAGTGATGGACAGATTTACGGCTTTATTAATTTTGTCTTTATCCAAGTCATCTCCATAAAAATGATATTCCAAAGAAACCTTATTGTAATATTTTGGATGCTCATCTGTTAAATTTGCCTGTGAAGTAATTTTAAAATCGCTAAGTTGAATTTTCATTTTTTCTAATATAGAAACCACATCTAGGCCAGAACATACGGCCAAAGAAGACAGCATTAATACTTTTGGGCTTGCAATCTTTTCTTCTCCATCTTTTGAAGAGCCCAACATTAATGAAACTCCATTTGGAAGCGCTGTTTCAAACTTCATGTCTTGACTCCATTTTGTAATTACTGTGTTTGTCATATCTTAGTTATTAGAAGCAATCACTATAACAATCTCCCCTTTTGGTTTTTTCTTGCTATAATGATGCTTGATTGATTTTAATGTTCCATGAATTGTTTCCTCATGGATTTTTGTTAGTTCCCTTGAAACGCTTGCTTTTGTTTCTTCACCAAAATACCTGCATAAATCTTCAAGAGTTTTTATAAGTCGATGTGGTGATTCATACAATACAATGGTCTTCCCTTCAGTTGCAAGCTGGGTTAATTTTTTTGTTCTTCCTTTTTTATGGGGCAAAAATCCCTCAAAAAGAAATCTGTCGCTAGGTATTCCTGAGTTAATAAGCGCTGGCACAAAGGCTGTGGGTCCTGGTAAACATTCAACAGGAATCCCATTTTCTATACACGATCTTATTAGCAAAAATCCAGGATCAGAAATTCCTGGCGTACCAGCATCGCTAATAATGGCTATAGAAGTTCTGTTTTTTAATTTCTCTATAATACTATTTGTTGATTTATGCTCATTATGCATGTGATATGAAATCATTTGAGTAGAAATCTCATAATGAGCGAGAAGCTTTCTAGAAACTCTAGTGTCTTCAGCCAAGATTAGATCTACAGAAGAAAGCATTTCAACTGCTCTATAGGTAATGTCCTGCAAGTTTCCTATGGGTGTTGGAACAATATATAGCTTACTCATTGCTTGTTAAAAATAATTTATTTTAATTTGGGCGAAATAGGTATTTGATTTTTCTTAAATTTATTTTTTTAAACCTAATTATTTAAATCAACCTGTAATTTTAAAAATACAAAATGTTTCTTGAAAATACTTTGAAATATGGCAAACAATTTGGATGGATTGAGGTGGTCTGTGGATCAATGTTCTCAGGAAAGACTGAAGAATTAATTAGGAGACTAAAAAGAGCAAAATTTGCAAAGCTTAAGGTGTTGATTTTTAAACCGATTATTGACACCAGGCATAAGAAATCAAAAATTGTTTCTCACGATAAAAATAAAATTAAGTGTAAAACTGTTAAGACTGCCAATGAAATCTATAAACTAGCTCACAAATGTGATGTCGTGGGAATTGACGAGGCTCAATTTTTTGATGATGAAATAATTGAAGTTTGTAATGGGCTGGCAAACAGTGGGGTTCGCGTAATAGTAGCAGGACTAGATATGGATTATACCGGAAAGCCATTTGGGCCAATGGCAAATCTAATGGCAACTGCAGAATATGTTACAAAAGTTCACGCCATCTGTTCTAAGACTGGGGGGCTTGCCCAGTATAGTTATAGGAAAGCAAAAAATGATGATTTAATCATGTTAGGACAAGAACAAGAATACGAGCCATTATGTAGGGCCACATTCTTTAAGCGTATGAATAAAAAAACAAAAAAAATCAATGTCTCTGATGTTAAAAACATTTCCTCAAAAAAGAGCAATAAATGATAGACGCTCAACAATCGGTGCTTGAAATTAATTTAAATTCCCTAGAGAAAAATTATTATCAAATAAAATCTTTTCTTTCTAAAAGCACTATAAAATTAATGGCTGTTGTAAAGGCAAATGGATACGGCGGTGACTCTGTTATTATTGCAAAAAGGCTTGAAAAATTAGGTATTGATTATTTTGCTGTAGCCTACGCATGCGAAGGGGTAGAATTGAGAAATGCCGGAATAAAAACCCCTATTCTTGTATTAATTCCTCAAGCGGTGTCAATTCAAAAAATTGTTAAGTATAATTTAGAGCCTAGACTATATTCATTTAATATTTTAGAAAGATTCTTAACATTCTTTAAAGAAAAAAAACTCACTCAATATCCAGTGCATATAAAGCTTAATACAGGGCTAAATAGAGTAGGTTTTAATTCAGAAAATTATCTGGAGGCAACCAGCAGGGTTGTAAATACAAAAACTATTAGGGTAAAAAGTATCTACTCGCATTTAGCCGCCAGTGAGGATGCTAATGAGCTTGCGTTTTCAAAAAAACAAATAGAGCTGTTTAATAGCATGAGCTCTAAAATAATTTCTATACTGGGCTATAAGCCCATACTTCATCTTTGCAATACTTCTGGATTAATTAATTTTCCAGAGGCCCATTATGATATGGTTAGGTCTGGCATAGGGCTATATGGTTTTAGTGGAAACGAAAAGGTTAAACTGTCTCCTGTTCATAGACTAAAGTCTATTATATCTCAGATTCACAGTGTAAAAAAAAATGAAAGCATAGGCTATAATCGTTCTTATTTTGCAAGTAAAAATGAGAGAATTGCAATTATTCCAATAGGCCATGCAGATGGGCTTACTAGAGTGTTTGGGAATAAAAAAGGTTTTGTCTTTATTAATGGTGAAAAAGCTTTTATTGTAGGGAATGTTTGTATGGATGTTATAATGGTAGATGTTACTAGTATAGAATGTAATGAAGGAGATCAGGTGATTATATTTGATGAAATTCATACTGCTGAGCAGCTGTGTAATTCAGCTGGCACAATATCTTATGAGTTAATTAGTAGTATTTCGATAAATAGAATCTCGCGACTGATTGTTAAATAATTTCTCCTGCTTTTTAAAAAATTATAAGTCCAAAATTAGTTTTTGTACTTTTAGCCGTATTAATAGTGGTAGGAACAAAGATTTATAATAGAATATTCTGCTTTTGTCTTTTATCTTGGTCAATTGTTTTTCTTAATTGTTCAATGGATGAAGAATATGTGCATATTGCATATTCTCCTGTTAATTATGATCTTCAAGCAATGCCATATGAAAACCTATCTGCATACAATTTTTTTCAGGGAGAAATAAAAAATCTTAGCCCTGTTTATGGTGTTCTTCCTTATGATTTAATCAACCCGCTATTTTCTGATTATTCAGACAAAAAAAGATTTATTTGGATGCCTCAAGACCAAACAGCGTACTATATAGATGATAGTGAAGTTTTTAATTTTCCAGTCGGAGCAATTTTAATCAAAAATTTCTCATATAATGGGGTTGCTCCATCAAATGAAACAAAAAATATTGAAACACGGTTAATGATCAAAAAAAATGAAGGATGGATTTTTGCAAATTATGTGTGGAATGATGAGCAAACTGAAGCTGTCTTTAATTTAGATGGGAGCACAGTTCAAATTGAATGGACAGAAAATAATATTACAAATAATGTTAATTATAGAATCCCGAGCGGTTCTGAGTGTATTACCTGTCATAAAGTATATGACACATCTATTCCTAATGGTGTAAAACCAAAAAACATAAATAAAACTTTTAATTATGGCGCCTCAACAATGAGCCAAATTCAAAAATGGATTGAATATGGATATTTAGATAATGCTCCGGAAAATATCCAAACTATGATTGACTGGACAGACCCATCAAATTCACTAGAATTAAGAGTTAGATCATATATAGATATAAACTGCGCTCATTGTCATTCAGAAAATACACATTGTGAGTATCGTCCAATAAGACTTGATTTTGAATCAACTGAAGATTTAACTAATTTAGGGGTCTGCCTTACTCCTGATACGGATTTAGGCAATGGAACAGATTTGATTGTTTCCCCTGGAAACTTTGTAAGGTCTGTTCTGCATTTTAGAATGGCCACTGTTGAAGAAGAATATAGAATGCCTCTGCTTGGCAGAACTCTCGTTCATCAAGAATCAGTAGATCTAGTTGAAGAATGGATCTCATCGCTAGAAATAGATTGTAATTAAATTTTTTTATGAAAAAACTAATATTTTTGTTCGCTATTTATTTTATTTCTTACTCCATATATGCACAAGATAGTGCGGGAGACACTTGTGAAAATCCTATAGAAATAGGCCCAGGAACACATTTGGTTAATAGCATAAATGGAGAGCACTATTCTTTAAACTGTAGCGAATATGATGCTACCAATGGTAATCTTGAATGGTATATTTATACTCCCAACAATGACTACTTAACCACGATTAGTACAGATCTTGAAATTAATGAAGATTTGGACACTAGGGTTCATGTTTACCAGGGGACGTGTGATGATCTTTCTTGTGCTGGAGGAGATGATGATAGCGGTGAAGGCTATTTGTCTGAAGCTTCTTTCTATGCCTATGCTGGTCAAAGCTATTATATAGCTTGGGATGATAGGTGGCAAAATGAAAGTTTTGAATTTGAGCTAACTGAATCTGATCCGCCGCCAACACCGCCTTTTGATTTTACGGTTGCTTCTATTTCAACTTCTGGCTCAGAAAGAGGTCTTGTTGATATGAATAATGACAAATTAGATGATTTAGTCTCAATTCAAAACACAAGTATAAATATTCACTATCAATTAGAAGAGGGGGGCTTTAATCCTGTGAGTATTGAAACTACATATGCTGATTATCCTCCTAGTTGGAGTTTGGCTGCTGGGGATTTCGATAGAAATGGATATAATGATTTGCTTTATGGAGGTGGTTCTGGTGTTACATTTATGCAAGCTAATGCAGATGGAACTGCTTATACTGAAATTTCTGGTTCCGAATATGTATTTTCTCAAAGATCAAACTTTGTTGATATTAATAATGATGGGCATTTAGACGCCTTTGTATGTCATGACGTACAGCCTACAGTATATTATATTAATGATGGCAATGGGGTTCTTGAATTCTTCCAAGGCCCAAATGACGAAGGGATTTCTTCTGGTATTGGTGGTGTAGCTTATGATCTTGCTCCATATCCTGGAGTACAAGAAGGAGGAAACTATGGTTCAGTTTGGATTGATTATGACAATGATCGAGATATTGATATGTTTATAGCAAAATGCCGTGGAAATGATGTACAATGGAAATATAATGAACTTTGGAGGAACAATGGAGATGGAACTTTTTCAAATGTAGCGGATGTTACTGGCTATTATCAAGGGTTTTATCCAGACGGCGGACATAGCAATGAGTCAAATCTAGGAGACCCAGTTCAAACATGGTCGTCAGCTTGGGGAGATTTTAATAATGACGGGTTTATGGATGTTTATGTTGGAGCAAGTGCTACTGGCGATGGTGGACATAAATTAATGAAGAACAATGGAGACGGAACATTTACAGATGTAACTTCAGGATCTGGAGCTGAAGAAGCTCCGTGGGGAATTGAGAACAATTCTGCAGATGTAGACAATGATGGCTATATTGACATTTTAACCAATGGCAATATTTTATTAAATAATGGAGATTTTACATTTACATTATACACCGCTGACACGCCTGGTCCTGGGGCTATAGGGGATGCAAACAATGATGGGTTCGTAGATGTATTTAATGGGTCTAATCTTTATCTTCAAGAAGGTAATAATGGTAATAATTGGCTTAAAATTGCAACTCATGGAGTCATAAGTAATATAAATGGCATTGGCGCAAGAATAGAGATTAACTCGCCTGGAATAGGCGCTCAAATAAGAGATGTCATTAGCGGTTCAGGGTTTAGATATATGAGCTCACTAAACACTCACTTTGGTATTGGATCCGATGCATCAGTGAATTCTATAACAGTTTATTGGCCTTCAGGAACAGTTGATGTTATAAGTAATCCTGAGATAAATACAACCATACATGTGGCAGAAGGCGAAACACTTTCTTTAGAAAGTTCCTTTATCGAAGACCTTATTATTTATCCAAATCCCGTTAAAAACATCCTAACCATTGATTCATCATTCAATTTGGCTGAAGCTATAATTAGTGTTTTTGATATTGCAGGAAGAAGGGTGATGAATTACAGATTAGCTGATGGAATTAATTCAGTGAATGTGTCTGAATTAAGTGTGGGAGAATATGTTTTAAGAATTATTACAAACGAGGGGCAAATGAGTTCTAAAAAATTCATTAAACACTAAATTAGTTCTGGCAGGAAAAATGAATGCGAAAGATGCTTTTAAAAGAATAGATTATTATAGAGCCTCTTTTTTTACATTATAAATTACGTTTCTATCATTTAGGTATTTACTTACCTCATCAAAATGATCTCCTAAGAACTCTGGAGGAGATATTCCTGTTCTCTTATATTTTCCTTGAAGGACAAGATTGGTGACAGCTGTACATGTGTACCCGGTTGTTCTAGCCATTGAAATAGTGTTGTCTTGATATCTGTCTAATAAACTGTAAGTATAGCAAACTTTGTTTCCATTTTCATCTCCAGAAATTTTAATTCTCATTACTGTATAATCTTCGTCTCCTTCTTTCATCTCCCACATTGGAAATAATAATTTTGATGTTAAATCAATCGGTCTAATTTTATTTCCTTTTACCTCTATAGTATCATAAGAAAAATATCCACATTCTCTTAAAACTTTTAAATACTCTACACATCCAGGATAGCGCAATGTTTTTTCAATCATATTTGGGATATGACTCATTGTATTTATAAGTGTTCTTAAGCCATCTGAATTCCAGCTTTCAAGTGTACCAATGTTATCAAAATCTACTAATTCAGTGTCCGACAAAGCCTCTCTAACGATAAGCTCATTGTTTTGGACATATCTTGCGGGGCGAATATATTCTTCGATTACATCAATTGGAGAAAAAACTGCTTGATATTCAAAAGGCCACTCTCTTTTAACTGGAAGGCCTCCCACTAAGCATTCATAGTCAGAAATTTTCATTGTATTGTTGTGGTGGCCAAAAATAATATTTCCCATTCCAGGAGCTACTCCACAATCCATAACCGCCACAACGTTGTTGTCCTTAGCTATTTGATCTAGGCCAAAAGGATCCTCAGGATAAAAAGAAATATCAACAATGTTTTTTTTTGCCAAAATCACTCTTTTCATTATATCATACCCCATAAATCCTGGAAGAGCTCCAACAACTATATCAAAATCTTTGATTAAGTTCTCTAAAACATTTTCTTCTAAAATATCTGTGCAAATTTTATTTATTTTACTAGAATTTATTTTTTCTAAATTCTTTGATGAAATGTCAACGGATGTTACATCATGGTTTTCTGCTAAATCTTTAGCGATAGTGCCTCCAACTAATCCTGATCCTAAAACTATAATTTTCTTCATATTGTTATTCTTCTTCTTGGTCATACATTGAAAAATCTTCCATAAACTTAGTAGTATACTCCCCTAAGTTATATGCAGGATCATCCATTAGTTTTCTATGAAAAGGGATTGTTGTTTTAATTCCTTCAATTATAAATTCATCCAACGCCCTCTTCATTTTAGTGATTGCCTCTTCTCTTGTTTGGGCAGTTGAAATTATTTTAGCAATCATAGAATCATAATTTGGGGGGATGGTATAGCCCGCATAAACATGGGTGTCTAGCCTAATTCCATGGCCTCCTGGTAAATGGAGCGTGGTTATTTTTCCTGGCGAAGGTCTAAAATCATTGTGTGGATCCTCTGCGTTTATCCTACACTCTATTGAGTGTAGCTCAGGCATATAATTTTTCCCTGATATTGGCTCCCCTGCAGCAACTAATATTTGCTCTCTTATCAAATCATAGTTAATGACCTGCTCAGTAATTGGGTGTTCCACTTGAATTCTTGTGTTCATTTCCATAAAATAAAAATCCCGATTCTTGTCAACCAAAAACTCAACTGT
>Ga0114933_10003039_pt1 | contig 16730 bp, 12 predicted proteins | sample 4SBtaG_FD_89691 | JGI IMG/M metagenome (GOLD analysis project Ga0114933, IMG submission 89691) | Deep subsurface microbial communities from Kolumbo volcano to uncover new lineages of life (NeLLi) - 4SBTROV12_W25 metaG | ecosystem: Environmental > Aquatic > Marine > Volcanic | place: Kolumbo... | reverse complement strand
ATTAAAATTAATTCCGCACTTGTAAGTGGTTCATCTACTTCTACAGGTTCATTTGCAAATGTATTTGTAGCAAATAGATTATCCTTTAATGACCATAGTGGAAACGCAACAGGTGAATATATAGAAAGTGATGGAACTGATTTAAGTATTAATGTAGGTGGAAGTGGTGATATTAACATACCAGCAAATATAGGAATGACTTTCGGTAATGATGGTGAAAAGATTGAAGGTGATGGTACTGATTTAACTATAACAGGTAACAATATTAATCTTACAGGAACTGCAGACGTTAAAGTTCCAGCTAACGTAGGAATTATGTTTGGAACGCATGAAAAGATTGAATCCGATGACACCGATTTAACAATTACAGTAGGTTCTGGTGGAGATATAAATATACCTGCAAATATAGGAATGACTTTCGGTGATGATGGTGAAAAGATAGAGGGAGACGGAACTGATTTAACAATAGCATCAAGTCGTTTATTAAATTTAAGTGCTACAACTGATGTTGTGATTCCAACTAATGTTGGTTTACACTTTACAGATTCAGCTGAAAAAATAGAATCTGATGGTACTGATTTTACTTTTAATTCTGGTAATGATATTAATTTAACAGCAACTACGGATGTTAATATACCAGCTAACGTAGGTCTTACATTCGGAAACGATGGTGAAAAGATTGAAGGTGATGGAACTGATTTAACAATAGCAGGTGCAAAAATAAATCTTACTGCAGAATCAGATGTCTACATACCTCAGAATATTGGATTAGTATTTGACGCTAATGGAAGTGAAAAGATTGAGTCAGATGATACAGATTTAACCATAAACTCAGGTGCTAAAATCAATCTAACAGCAACTTCGGATGTTCATATTCCAAATAACGTTGGTATAGTCTTCGGTGGAGCTAGTGAGAAGATTGAGGGTGATGGAACTGACTTAGTGATATCAGCAAACAATCTAACAGTAGATGCAGCTGCAGATATTATATTAGACGCTGGTGGTAATGATACTGTAATAAAATCAGGTGGAACTACAATCGCTTCGTTTAAGAACGCTTCAAGTGATTTCGTAATTGTTACGGATGTTGACGATAAAGACATAATATTTAAAGGACAAGATTCTACTTCTGAAATAACAGCTCTTACATTAGATATGAGTGCAGCAGGACTTGCAAACTTTAACAATGACGTTGTGGCATTCTATTCTTCAGACGAAAGATTGAAAGATAATGTGGTGAAAATTGGAGATCCATTAATGAAACTTTCAGAACTTCGTGGTGTAGAGTTTGATTGGAATGATAACAAAGAAGTATTTGCAGGTGAACATTCTTATGGTGTTATAGCACAAGAAGTAGAAAAAGTTCTTCCTGAAATCGTAACTGAAAGAGGTGATGGATATAAAGCTGTTAAATATGAGTTAATAGTTCCATTATTGATAGAATCTATCAAAGAATTACACAAAAAAGTTGAACATATTGAAAAAAATTGTGAATGTTTGAACAAGTAATTAATACTTATTAGTAACATAAATTAAGAGGAAATGTTATGGCAGAAGAGTCAAAATTGGTTGACAAATTAGAAGATTCAACCAAAGAAATTAAGTTTACAGATGAAGAGTTAGAGTCTTTGAAACAAATTCAACAAGACTATCTCGAATGTCAAACTGCATTTGGTCAAGTAGCAATTCAAAAAATCGCACTTCAACAACAGATAGATGGATTAGCAAAATCTGAAGAAGAATATGCTAAGAAGTATTCTGATACTCAAGCAAAAGAGAGAGAAGTTGCTAAAGAATTGAATGACAAATATGGATCAGGTAATTTAGACCCTGAAACTGGTGTATTTACACCAAATAGTTAAAAAAAACTTTAAAAAACGAAGAAAAATCCCCACATTGTTGTATTTGGGGATTTTTGTTTATACTTATAAATAACTAATTTTCTTTATAAAATTAAAACTCATTTAGGAGAAACTCAATGGCTGAAAGAATCGTAAGTCCTGGTGTATTTACACAAGAGAAAGACTTATCATTTCTTCCACAGGGTATAGCAGACATTGGTGCGGCAATTATAGGTCCCACCGTTAAAGGTCCAGCTTTTACACCTACTATTCTGAATAACTATTCGGAATATGAAGAAATGTTTGGTGGTCTCGACAGACGTTATTATACACCATATACTGTACAACAATATTTACGTTCCGCTGGTTCGGTAACGGTCGTGAGGGTTTTGGGACTAGGTGGATATAAACCTGATATAATTACACTATCATCAAATGGCGCCAATGAATGGGGTGATACAACATTTGCCGTTTTAGCACCATCACGTGGTGGAACAAACGGAACTGCTGATTTGACACCATCAACGGGTAGTGGAACATTTGCAGCATATACGTTAACAGTTAGTGGAAGTGGTATTACTACTTACACAAAAACTATTTCGTTTAGTACTTCAAGTGCAAATTATATTGGAGATGTCCTTAGTACAGATCCTCAGATAGCAGATGATGGAGCGGGAACTACAGTTCCAGTCTATCTTTACAAAAACTTCAAAGGCATACAATCCGCAAGTGGTTCAGGTGCTTGGACAGCAATTAGTTGTTCAACAAGTACACTTGATTTAAATTCAGGTGTAGCTACATATGATACGGATGGTAATGCTGATTCGTGGACTGGTAACAAAGATTATAGTGTTGCTAGAACACCTTACATACAATCACAGTTGGTAGCTGGTGCAAGATATAACTTATTCAGAGTTTATACTCGTTCACATGGAACGATTATGAGTAAGAGTTATAAAGTTAATGTCTTGAATATAAAAGCAGCATCGGCTGTAGCAGGTAGTGATTATGGAACATTTTCATTACAAGTTCGACATCATGCACCAAATAAAACAAAAGATAATCAAATAGTAGAACAATATGACAACTTGACATTTGATCCAGAAGCAGCAAATTATTTCGCTAAAGTAATTGGTGATAGATTTGTTGAAATTGATTCAAATGGTAAGTTAACATATAAAGGTGATTATCCAAACATGAGTAAACATATTCGTGTTGGTGATTACAAGAATTTAGAAAACCATCCAACGACAGTTGTTCCTATGGGTCATGGCGCGGTAAATATACCAGTAGCTAATGCACCAAGTGCTTCTTTCATTAGGACACAGGAAAATTCTAATGGTGATTTTGATTCAAATATATTCTACGGATTTTGCTTTGATATGGATAAACGTCCTGACAATGCAGAATACTTATCACCAATTTATAAGACAGCAGCTACAACGGGTAATGTCTCTATGTCTATTGAAAATATGTTAGGTCACGCTGATGCAAGTACATTAGCATCTACATATTCAGACGCTACAGAGAATATTACATTAGCATTGTCAGCAATCCAACAAAGGAAATTTACAGTTCCTTTCCAATGGGGATTTGATGGTGATAATCCTGGTAATCCAAAACTTACAGGTAATGACATAAGTGCAACAAACACTATGGGATTTGATATCTCAAGTGCTACAGCAAGTGGTTCAGTAGCTTATAAAAGAGCAATTAATGCAATAAGTAATCCTGATGAGTTTGATATCAACTTGTTGGTAACACCTGGTGTGATACATAGATTACATCCAAAAGTAACGAATCATGCAATATTGAAAATTGAAGCAAGAGCAGACGCTTTCTATGTTATGGATTCAGCAGCATACGATGATAGTATTGCTGTTACAACAAATACTGTAAGTGCTTTGGATACTAATTATGCAGGAACATATTACCCCTGGGTTAAGATAGTTGATGGAGATACAAACAGACCAGTTTGGGTCCCACCATCAGTTGTATTACCTGGAGTAATCGCATTTACTGATAAAGTCGCACACGAATGGTTCGCACCAGCAGGTTTGAATCGTGGTGGATTAACTACAGTATTAGAAGCTAAAACAAGATTAACACACGCTGAAAGAGACGATCTCTATGAAGAAAGAGTTAATCCAATAGCTTCATTCCCAGGTCAAGGTGTTGTTGTCTTCGGACAAAAAACATTACAATCTAAACCATCAGCATTAGATAGAATCAATGTTCGTAGGTTATTGATAGCAATGAAGAAATTCATCGCATCATCTTCAAGATACTTAGTATTTGAACAAAATACAGTAGCTACACGAAACAGATTCTTGAATATTGTTAATCCTTATCTTGAAAGTGTACAATCCAATAGTGGTTTAAGTGCATTTAAAGTAGTAATGGATGAAACTAACAATACTCCAGATGTTGTGGATAGAAACAGATTAGTTGGACAGATATTTATTCAACCTACAAGAACTGCTGAGTTCATTGTGTTGGATTTTGTTGTTCAACCTACAGGTGCATCGTTTCCTGAATAAGTTTAACTTATAAATAACGCTGACGTATAATGAAAACCCCGACTTCGGTTGGGGTTTTTCTTTTTGTATAAAACTTCTATAAAACTAATAAAAAGTATATAATATACATATTACTTATTTTTTAATTTTTTGATATTTATATTAGAAGATACAAAATGCTTTTAATGGAGACAATAATGCCTGACATTTTAGATACTAATGAAATATTTTTTACCCCGTTTGAACCGAAAACAAAAAATCGGTTTATTATGTATATTGAGGGTATACCATCTTATTTAGTCAAAGCAGCTGCAAGACCTCAGATACAGTTTGAGGAAATGATTTTAGACCATATCAATGTCAAAAGACATTTAAAAGGTAAAGGAACTTGGCAGCCAGTTGATATAACATTATACGATCCAGTTGTTCCAAGTGGTGCACAAGCAGTTATGGAATGGGTTCGTTTAGGACATGAATCCGTAACAGGTAGAGATGGATATGCAGATTTTTATAAGAAAGATGTTACATTCAATATGTTAGGTCCAGTCGGAGATGTAGTTGAAGAATGGACTTTAAAGGGTGCTTATGTAGCAACAGCAAATTTTGGTGAGGTGGCTTTCGAATCTAATGAGCCAGCAGACATCACCTTAACACTACAATATGATTACGCAATATTACAATTCTAATTAATAGGAGTTAAAAATGAGTGAATGGATAGCAGCAAATTGGGAATATGTACTAGTCGTTATTTACGCTTTAGAAAAAATCGTGAAAATGACCCCGACAAAATATGACGATATCTTATTTGATATGTTACTTAAACCAATTAAAGAGAAATTCTCACCATCAAAATAAATTGTAATTTCAAAAATTACTAATATAGTTATAATAAACAGGTTTTAAATCTTAATGATAACAATCAGAGGAAACGCTTATGGCGCAATATAAATTTCCAACGGAAGTGGTAACTCTTCCGTCTAAGGGAAAGTTGTATCCCAAAACAAACCCACTTTCAAAAGGTGAGGTTGAATTAAAATATATGACAGCAAAAGAAGAAGATATTCTTACTTCTATAAATCTAATACGAAAAGGTATCGTGATAGATAAAGTTCTTGAATCACTTATAGTAGATAAAAAAGTCAAGATTGATGATTTACTAATAGGTGATAAGAATGCACTAATGATAGCTGCAAGAATACTTGGTTATGGTAAAGAATATAATGTAAAAGCAGGTTGTTCAGAATGTGGTGAATCAGGTGATTTAAAAGTTGATTGTACACAACTAAAAGATACAGAAATTCCAGATAATGTAAAAGAAAATAAGTTTTCTATGAAATTGCCAACTACTAAAGTAGAGATAGAATTTAAACTATTAAATAGTGGTGAAGAAATGTTGGTAGATAAAGATGTAGAAGCTATGAAAAAAGTTCAACCAGATGTAGATTATACGAATTCATTTAGATTTAAAAAAATGATTACGTCAGTAGATGGTGATACCACACAATCAGTTATTAATGACTTTGTTGATAATAAGTTTTTAGCAATAGACTCTCTTGAGTTTAGAAAACATCTTAACAAAGTTACTCCTGGAGTAGATATGAATTATCCATATATTTGCCCACATTGTTCGCACACCCAGGAGGTGGTGGTCCCGTTAGGGACAGGGTTTTTTTGGCCTAACGCATCATAATAAACTTCGAGTCCACGAAGAAATATTCACATTACTAAATTACGGAAATGGTGGTTACACTTTTGATGAAGTGTATGCTATGCCCGTACATCTCAGAAAATACTATCTTAAAAGATTAGCTAAAGAGTATGCAGATATCGCTAAAGAGCGACAAAAAGCATACGACCAGGCTGTGTCTTCCAATCGAAAATCCTAATTTTTGATATTTATTTATAACTAAATCCAAACAATTTTCAATGGAGCAACAATATGTCTAAAAAAGTAAATGAGGGTGTTACTGATTTTATCATCAAAAAGATGATAGGTCTAATAGCAGGTGGTAAATATCGTCAAGCTATGAAAGCAGCTCAGGGTAATAAAAAATTACAAAAAAACATTAAAGACATGAACGATTCACTCGCTAAGTTTAAAGCGACTGTAGCCAAAATGGAAAAGAACCAATTTAAAGACATTAAATAGTAATGGATACATGATATGCCATCGTATCAAGAACAACAAAAAATAAATGAACAACTAAAAGTAGCTCAAGAATTAATTGATGCCATCAATGATAGTTACGATAAGATGGCTCTGCGCCAAAAACCCATTTTGAACATGACAAAAGAGTTTACGGATGGTATTGAAAAAATGGCCAAAGGTCGTGCTAAGGCTGGTTATTATCAAAAGTATGAAAAACAAGCTACTGAAGAAGTTTTAGGTTTTTATGATGATATTTCTGATAATTTAGACGACTTTTTATCTGGTAAAAAAGAATTAGCAATTACAGATGCATATATAAACAATTTAGGTGCACGTAGTGCAGGACATTTAAAGGAAGCTGCTAGAGGTGCTCAAAGAATGGGTAAGGCTCTTAACGATCCATCTACAAGAAAAATATTTGATATAATTGATGATGGTGCTGATAGACTTGAAAGTATGGTTAATAATTTACCTGGAGGACAATGGTTAGCTAAGCAATTCAATCTTGGAGGTGAAGAAGGTAAGATATCTCAAATGGCAGGAGAACTTAAAGGTGATTTTTTAAGGAGTGTGAAAAATGGTGGAAAGGGAATGACAGGCATTCTTAAAAGCACAAAGTTACTTAAACTTGGTTTTGCAGCATTAGCAGTAGCTGCGATAGGATTTGGATTAGAAGTAAATAAAACTCAAAGAGATTTAGGTACTTCCTTTAAAGAAACCTCAAAAATATTAGCTACTTCTAAATCAATAGCAGCTGTTAACAAACTTAATGGAATGACTCAAGAAGATACATTGAGTATTATGAAAGGTATAGCTTCAGAGTTTGGTAGTTTTAGTAAAGCAACAGCTGCAGCCACATTACAAGCTAGTAACTTAGTAGCAAACTTTGGATTGAGTGCAGATAGTGTTGGATCATTAGCAAGAAATATACAATCAGTTGGTGGTGGTACATTAGAAGCCTCTTTAAATTCAGCTGAATTATTTGGTAATATGGCGAGAACAGCAGATGTTCCTGTCGGTGAGGTGATGAACGATATAGCGAAGAGTACAGAAATTTTTGCTAAATTTGGTCAAGATGGTGGAGCAAATATAGCAGCAGCTGCAATATCGGCTAAAAAATTAGGTTTAGAATTGTCTAATGTAGCTTCCATAGCAAATAGTCTTTTAAACTTTGAAGATTCTATACAGAAACAAATGGAAGCTGAGGTTTTATTAGGTAAAGAATTAAATCTTGAAAAAGCAAGGGAAATGGTATTTAATAATGACATAGCAGGAGCTATGGAAGAGATAAGTCAATTGGTTTCACCAGAAGAATTTAACGCTATGGATGCAGTTAGAAGAGAAGCGTTAGCTGCAGCAACTGGTTTAGATGCAGCAGCTCTTTCAAGAGCTATCACCGCTGGTGGAGCAGGTGGTGGTGGAATAACAACTGCTATGAGAACAGGTGGAGCACCATCAGGTGGTGGTGGAACTGATAAAATGGATATGTTGATAACAACAGTTCAAGAGGGTAATGCAAATATGGTTAGAGCAGTACAAGGATCAGGAGTAGGTTAATGGCACTTAAAGAAATGAAATCAAATTTAGCTATTGGTGTTGGTTCAAAACAAACACCACAATCTTTTCAAGATGGTCACTCATCTACTATTGTTACAGGAGCAAAAACATTTGAAACACCACCAAGATTTCAAGTTGAGAAGAGTAAGTTTACTTCTATAAGTCGTCAAAGTGAAATATTGACTCACGAATTCAATGATAATTTTACACCAATAACTATAGTAGAAATGCAAACACCTGATTTACAGAAGTATTATGATAGAGCATTTAATAACGCTGATAGATTAGGTGCAAGAAATAATGATAGATTTGGTTTTGATGAACCATTTATTATTAAAGGAATAGGTGATAGATGGGGACCAGGTAATTTAGGATCGTTTGATGGTGGTATAGTAAGAGCAGGTGCAGTTACATCAGCAGCAAGAACTGCAGCTGACGTTCAAAGAATTGGTAAATTTTTACTAACACCAAGAGGTGTTGGTTTTATAGCAAAACAACATATATTACAAGGTTTAAATGCAGGTGGTCCTGTTATGAGATCAGATATGCCTCCTGTAGATGGAAGTTTACAAAAAATAATTAGTGATAGATTAGGACAAAATAACAAGTTTTTACTTGAACCAAAACAACAAAGATTTTCTACAGGAAGAGATATATTTGGTAGTACACCACCAACAGTAAATGAAATGAAAGGTAGTGATATCAGATCTTGGAGAGAAAGTTCAATTATAGATTCGTTACCTCTTACTGCACATTACGTTAGACATAAAATTCCTGCAGGTTCACCAAGTATTCAATTAGTTAAAAATGTTGGTAATTTTGTTATTGATATGGGTGGTGGTACATTATCATTTATGGATGGTATTGATGTGGCATTTCCTCACGTTAGTTTGAATCCAAGTTTTCAAGCAGGTGATATATTAACAGGAGCAGGTAGAGCAATTAAAAATGCTGCAAATGGTATAGTTGATGTTTTCCCTAATGTTCTTAATGCAGCAGCATCAGCAGGACAAGCAATTGGTGATACAGTTGGTAATTTGATAAGAGGTATAGAAATACCAAGAATTCAGTTGGGTAATTTAAATGCATTTACATCCTTATTTCCAGATTTAATATCACTTCCTAAAGTACAAACTCCTGATTTTAGTGGTTTGAAAAATATTTTAGGTGGGTTAGCTAATACTGCGGCATCTCTTATATCTTCTATACCAGTACCAGGAGTAAAATTACCAAATATTAGTTTACCGAAGTTACCAAATATGAAACTTCCAAAATTACCTAATATAAGTTTACCAGATATTAATATTGGAAATCCATTTGATGGTATACTTAATGCGGTAAAAGGAATAGAATTAAATTTCCCTAAGTTTAGTGGTAAAGGTGGATTAGGTTTAGGTTCTTTTTCTTTGCCAGATTTGTCAAATGCATTTCCAGCAATTAGATTAGGAGCTGAGATATCTAAAGGTTCACTTCATTTTGATATGGTTGCTTTTGATGTGGGTAGAGCAAAGTTTCAATCAGCATTAGAAAATTTAATACAACAACCAGCTGCTCTTAATGCAGTTGGAACTAAATCTTTTGGTAAAGATGAAGTAAATCGTCCTGATTGGATTAACAATGGAATGAGATATGGAGTATATGCAAACATAGCAGGTTCAATTCTTGGTGATAGAGGAACAAGAGCAAGTGGTACAGAAGATACACCATCACTTTATTATACAACAGCCAATCCAAGTGTAGCTCAAGATAACAAAGGTGGTTTGACTAATTTATACAGTAAAGAAAATAGTTATGTAGAGTTAGTCGCTCCTCAAGATGGTGCAGATGTTAATGAAGCTAGACCAAAATTTGGTATAGGTTTTGATTCAAAGAAAAAAATGCCTTATGCAGTTCAAGCAGGATTTTTAAGTGGTGAAAGATATGGTGTAGAGGATAAAAACTTCCCATTAAATACGGAGAAAAGAGCTCCTTTAAATTCAAATATATATCCAAAAGACATACCAAATGTAGTAGAAAAAGCTGGTGATAAAGCAGGAAAAAGATTACAAAAATATCAAATGTTAAGTTATGGTCAACTTTCTGAAGAAAGTAGATATGAAAATACAATTAGTAAAGCTGCTATAGAAAGAGGTCTTGGAGATTCAGGAGCTCCTGGTAGAACTGCAGTTGACGAAGCTGGTAATGTAATTCAAGTTGATGCAGGTGGTGGATTAAAAAATACTTTAAATGACCATGTAAATCTACATCCATATGGTGGAACTACAGCAGATGAAATTGCAAATGATGAAAATAAAGATTTTATTCCATTTAAATTTAGAGATATGGTGAATGGTAAGTGGATTATATTCAGAGCAATTATTGAAAGTGTTTCAGACACATCTTCACCTGAATATGCAGAAGAAAGATATATTGGTAGACCAGATAAAGTTTATGTTTATCAAGGTGCTACAAGAAATGTTAATGTTACATTTAAAGTGATGCCAAAATCAGCTCAAGAATTAATTACACTTTGGGATAAATTAAATTATTTAAGAGGATTAGTATATCCTACAGTACAAAAAAATCGTATGATATCACCATTTTTCAGTTTTACATTAGGTGATATGTTTGATAAACAACCAATGATTTTTCAGAGTTTAAATTTCGCAGTAGATAATGCATCATTATGGGAAATTAAACCAGGTTTAAGACTACCAAAATTAATTAATGTTTCAGCAGACATGAGAGTTATTGATAAGAGAACTCCACAAACTACAGGTAAACATTATGATTTACCCTGGCTTGATGGTGATCAAGAATTTGGAACATTTGATAGAGATCCTGCATTAGCAGCTTCAATAAGACCTAATAGAAAAGCACATCAACAATTATTTGATTCGTTAGGTATTAAAGGAGTTGGTAAAAAAGAGTTTGATAAATTAGTAAAAGGTGATAAAGCAATTATGGCTCAAAAAGCATTGATAGAACAATTAAAATCTGAAGGTGTATCTGCAGCAGACATACCAAAAGCAGTAAATATTCCATTTCCAGGGTAGGAGTTTAAATTATGGGAAGATATGATGATATATTATTAAAATTTAATAAAAAAGGACAGAGAGTTCTTGTTCCTGCTATATATCCTACAATACCAATATCAGATAATGATCAATTTGTTTATCCACAAGATGGTGATAGATTAGATAATTTAGCTTATAAATACTATAATGATGCGTCTTTGTGGTGGGTTATCGCACAAGCAAATGAATTAGGTAAAGGTAGAACCATATTAAATCCAAACTTTCAAATAAGAATTCCAGGCAATATTACAACTATAATCGCTAATTTTAACGCACTAAATGAGTAAAAAATGATTCAGTTAAAACCAATTGATTCAGAAGTTCAAAAAACCCTTATTGAAAAGATAAAACAATCTGGAAAAAAAGAACGTCCAGTTAGAGAACCTCTATCAGGTGATAAGGGTAACTATATGCAAGCTAGAACTACTTGGGCTAGAATGATTTCATTATCAGTTCCTAAAGATGCACCAGACCAACCCGTAGTGATATCTGCAGGGGAAGAAATGGTTGATGAATCAAGATTGAGTGCCGGAAAATTAAGTTTTACAGATCAAGTAGAAACAACTAAACAAGTTGGTAATGTATTAAAAACAGTAAATCAAAAAGTAAGTGGTAAAACCTCAAAAATTAATGGAGCGATTCGTGGTGATTTTTATGATGTATATCAAAAAGATAATTACAATAGACCAATTGCTGGGTTAAAAGGAATAAGTACGCGAATACAAGGACAATCAAAAGCTATAAGAAGTGCAGAAATAAAATGGATATGTTGGGATTTTGATACATTAGAGAGATTAACACCATATTTTCTTTCTCCAGGAGTTTCAGTAGCATTAGAGTTTGGTTGGATGTGGCCTGGTCACACACCAGAAGAATTTATCTATGACAATTGGATGAAAATGGATGCAAAAAAAATAGGTGATTTGAGTAATGTAGTTAGAAAAAAAGGAAAAGGTAATCAAGAATTAGTATATGGTATAGTTAAAAATTTTACTTGGACTGGTAGAGATGATGGTGGGTTCGATTGTGTTACAGAAATAGTATCACCATCTTCTAATGTTTTTAAAACACAAATGGGTGATTCTGAAGAAACACCATCATTTGAAATCCCAGCTGATATAAGAAATCAAATCAGACAAGAGAGATCTGTTTTAAAAAGTAGAGAGGGTGAAGTTAAAAAAATAAGAGATGATGATCAAATACAAAGAGCCTTAAAAGAAGAATTTCCTAAAGCAGATAAAGAGGGTATACAAAATATGCCACCAAAAATATTATTTGAAAATTTTAGAGAAATTTTATTAAATATGAAATATATCTATGAAGATGGTGGAGTTTTAGGTGCAGGTGGAGACGCTGATTGGAAGAATACAATTGAAGGTGAAAATGAAGAGTTTAAGGATACTATACTTGTAGAAAAACTTGGACTTTTCACTAGCAATAGTAATATTGATGAAAGATATCTTGGTCCTTATATAACATATGGTTGGTTTGAAGATAATATATTAAGTCGTTTTATATCAAAAATTCATGATAATAATAAAATAGGTTATCAAATACGTTCTGTAGATAAATTATTTACTGGAGTTGATGGAGCAAATGTTTATGAAAGTGTTAAAATAAATAATGATGTTGATAATTTATTAACATTAAATGCGAATGAAGTTATCATACCTGGTCAATGGCCAATGGATTTAGATTTTGCAACAAAAGAAATATCAGGAATGTCCGCACCACCACCCGCAGGTGAACATTTTCAAGGATATTCAACTACAAGAGCGGCTTATGTAAGTTTAATGAATAAAGTTAGAGAATTAGCACCATTTAATGTAGAACCAATAGATGAAGATTCATTGAGAGCACAAGGTGCGGTAGGTAAATATAAAGAGTTTATGACGGGAACTTCGGATAGGATGGGTATGAGTATAGGTGGTGGTTTATTAACAGGTGGAGTTAAAGATACAGTAGGTTCTAATATCCAATTTCGTAAATTACAACAGAGAGATGCTAATAAAAAATTAAAAATATCTCAAGCAAAAGATGGAGAAGCACCACCACAAGGAAAAGGTTATTTAAGAAATTTACTTATAAATTCAAAAATTATAGAAGAAGAAATGAGTAATGCTAATACACTTGAAGATGGTTTAATGAATTTAATGAAAAGAATAAGTGCAGCTTGTGGTAATATTTGGGATTTTAAATTAAGTTCAGATCCTGATAATGAATTTCAAGTTAAAGTTATTGAAGATAGTACTACTGAACAACCTGTAAGAAATTTATTAAATAATAAGAGTATTGATTTAGCTACGGGTGATATAACAGAGGGTTATGTTGATGGTAATGGTAATATTGCAAATCCAGGATTAATGGTATTTCCAACTTGGCAAGTTAATTCAATAGTGCATAGACAGGATATGGTTACTAAATTACCATCTCAGATGGCTACAGCAGCAATTTATGGAAGAAATATAAATAGTACAGAGGCTGCATCAGAAGATTTATCTTTAGAACCAGCAGGTAAAGCTATAGGTAAATTATTTAATGCAGGAATGGAAGAACCAAAAAATCCTAAAGATGCAATATTGAAGAGTATGGAAAGAGTATTGGGAAATTCAAAATATAAAACTTGGGGTTATAATTTGAATACTACTTTAGTACCAGAGTTAAATGTACAAGCTTCTTATTTTGATGGAAGTGTAACGGGAATTGATTTAGATTTTGATAGGATAGTACAAATTTATACTGAAAAGCAAATTATGGAAATTTTAGAAGATGGTGTTCCATCACTAGATGAAGAGGGTGAACCTGAAACTTTTACTAATAAACTTAAAAAAGCTTTTAAAACTATTTCTTGGGCTAATCCTGGTCTTTTACTATTGCGAGCTCAGTATGCTATATCACAAAAAGCACACGCTGCTGTTGCAAGTTGGTGGGAAAAAGGGTTAGATTTTAGATTCTTATATACAAACAATGGAAAAATGAAAAAACATTTTAAAACTGCATTGGTATATTTTTTAAAACAAGCACCAACTTCTTTAGAAAGAACAAAAGACGTTATGACACCAATAGAATTATCTGTAACTATTGATGGAACGGGTGGTATATTTGCAGGTGAAGCATTTTCAAGTTCGTATATTCCTAAGAGATATAGAGAAGCTTGTGTGTTTCAGATAATGGATGTAGCTCACGAATTAGATTCAGCAGGATGGAAAACAACATTAAGAAATTTAATGAGAATTGATTATGGATTCGGTGCAAAGAAACCAATAGTTAATGTTTTAAAAGATATGTTAAAAAAACAAGCTGATATAGTCAATGATGATGATCCAAATACTGATCCAAACGATCCACCATATCTTACTTTTAGCGATTATTTAACTAAGACTAGAGGAAGGAAATCACCTTATAAACAAGGACCACCTGAAAAAGAAGATACTCGAACTGATAAACAGAAGAAAGATGATATGTATCGTAAAAATGAACAAGAGAATAGGAAATCAGACTAATGGTTATTTTAGAAAATGATTTAATAATAGAACAATTAGAACCATCAAGTGGATTTACAGAGTATGAAGAGTTTGTTTATGCTTATAATAAATCTATATATGTACCAACTGGAATAGAATACCATAAAATTATAACAAAAACTAAAAGACTTGTTTATCAAACAGGAAATAGACCACAACAACATTCACAAGAATTGATAAGAGTAAAAAACATATCTGCTTTTGAGGGTTATTTGGAAGCTAAAAGTCATAATGCAAAAAGATCAAAATATTTTAAAAATACAATGGTAAAACCAAAGAAAGAAGATTATAAAAAAGGATTTTTTATAAGACATTTTATGCAGTTAGCTTCTGATGATAAAGCACCAGTTATAGAAGTACGTAAGAGTAGTTATGAACAAGCAGATGGATTATATGCTAAAGTAAAAATTAAATGGTCTTTAAATAAAGATGAGATAAAGCAAGAAGAATTGAATATACACAATATCATGGAGGCAGAAAAAACATTTCCACAAATTAGAATGAAGATATATAATTTTGTTGAATTTGGGAAAGAAAGTTGATATTTATAACCAAATTAAGGTTATAAGTGAAATTCATAGAGAATAGTTCGGAATTTAATGCTTTTTTGTACGAATATGAAGAAGCAAATGAAATTATCGCAATCCCCATTCCTACCGATCATAAAAAACATCCAGTAGAAACAAAGTTATCCTTTCTTTTTTTATTAGTTGATGGTAGTGCATTTCTATTACCATACAATCATACCGATGCTATGTGTCTACAATTTGGTGATTTGAGGATACTCAATAATAAAAATAAATCATTATATACTCTTGATAAAAAACACACATATCATCTCACAAAATTAAACAATCTTATTGATGTAAATCTACTTAATTATTGGAATACAGGTGAGAAAACTGATTTCGATTTGTATTCTGATGATATAATTCGCCATTATCATATGAAGCATCATGAGAAAAAAGATATAAATGCGTCTATTCCTATAATGAGATTTACCTCACACCTGTACAAGATAGCAACAGGAATGCAGGTTATCGTCTCAAAATACGACACTCCTGACATCTTGACATACAATGATGATATGTTTGACAACTTTACATACATTGAAAAAAATGGTTTACAAACAACCGATGGAGTGGTATATTCAGAGTACAATCCATTCACATCTACAGGTCGTCCATCCAATAGATTTGGTGGAATTAACTTTGCGGCACTAAATAAGAATGATGGTAGTAGAGAAAAATTCATTAGTAGATTTGGTGGTGAGGGTAAATTAGTTGAGTTTGATTATGATGCATATCACTTGAGATTGATTGCAGAGAAAGTGGATTATAAATTTTCAGATGAATCAGTTCACCAACATTTTGCGGACAGATTTGATATAAGTTATAAGGAAGCAAAAGGTCTTTCATTTCAATATTTATATGGTTTTATTCCTGATGATATAGCAGAGAGTATAGATTACTTTGGTAAGGTAAAGGACTTCACTAATAAACTATGGCAACTCTATAAGCAAGAGAATTTTATCAAATCAGATATTTATAGTAGACAAATAAGAGGAAATGATTTTAACGCAAATAAGTTATTTAACTATTATATTCAGTTACTTGAGACAGAATCGAATGCATTAGTTATAAAGGATGTAAGAAAAATAATGGAAAAATATAAGAGTAAGTTTGTATTATATAGTTATGATTCGTTTCTGTTTGATATGCACATTGACGATGGATTACCACTTCTTACAGAAATAAAAGAAGTTTTAGAGAGAGGTAAGTATCCAGTTAAAGCTGCGTGGGGAAATAATTATGATGAACTTATTGATATAACGGAGAAGTTTGTTGATTAAACTTAAAAATTTATTGATGGAATCCACTTATGCACCCTCTAAACAAGCTGGGCCGAGTTGGATAGATAATAAGTGGTATCCTGCTCATACAAAATCCGTATTAAATTGGGTACGTAGAAAAGAATATATACCTCTTACACCTGCAGTTGTGGAGAAAGCACTTGGTAAAAAGATACCTGTAAAATCATTTCACATTACAGGACCAGATGGAATAAGACAACTCAAAAATGTT
>Ga0114933_10003038_pt1 | contig 16733 bp, 5 predicted proteins | sample 4SBtaG_FD_89691 | JGI IMG/M metagenome (GOLD analysis project Ga0114933, IMG submission 89691) | Deep subsurface microbial communities from Kolumbo volcano to uncover new lineages of life (NeLLi) - 4SBTROV12_W25 metaG | ecosystem: Environmental > Aquatic > Marine > Volcanic | place: Kolumbo... | reverse complement strand
GTCGCCGTCATCCTGGGCAACTCCATGGGCGGTGACGAGGCCCGCGACCGCAACGCCCTGCGCGTCTACACCCCCGTCATGCAGGCCGCGCTGGCCGAGGTGCCCGAGTTCAAGGCGCTCCCGGCCGAGGTGCGCGACGCCATGCTCCAGGGCTGGGAGACGCGCTTCAAGGCGGACTACGACGACATCACCGAGGACTCCATGCCCGGTGAGCTGTCCAACGTCATCGCCGGACGCATCGCCAACGCCTTCGACCTCGGCGGGCCGAACTTCACGGTCGATGCCGCCTGCGCCTCGTCGATGGCTGCGGTTCAGGCCGCGGTCAAGGGGCTCCAGGACGGGGACTTCGACCTGGCGGTCACCGGCGGCTCGGACCGCACGATGGAGGTGCCGACCTATACGAAGTTCTCGAAGATCGGCGCGCTCTCGCCGAGTCACTCGAGCCCCTTCGACAAGACCGCCGACGGCTTCGTCATGGGCGAGGGCTGCGGCATCCTGGTGCTCAAGCGACTCTCCGAGGCCGAGCGCGACGGGGACCGGGTCTACGCGGTCATCCAGGGCTTCGGTGGCAGCTCCGACGGCAAGGGCAAGGGCATCACCGCGCCCAACATCGAGGGCCAGAAGCGCGCCCTGCGTCGGGCCTATGCGGACGCGGGCATGGACCCGGTCGAGGTCGACCTGATCGAGTGCCACGGCACGTCCACGGTCGTCGGCGACAAGATCGAGGTCGAGGCCTTGACCGAGGTCATCGGCGCCGGACGCCGGGGCGGCCGCGGGCCCATCCGCATCGGCTCGGTGAAGAGCCAGATCGGCCACCTCAAGAGCGCCGCCGCCGCCGCGTCGATCATCAAGATCGCGCTCGCGCTGCACCACAAGACGCTCCCCCCCAGCATCAACTTCCGCTCCCCGCGCGAGGACGTGCCCTTCGCGGCGGTCCCGCTTCAGGTTCAGCAGCGCTCCGAGCCCTGGGCGGCCGAGGGCTGGCTGCGCGCCGCGGGCGTCAGCGCCTTCGGCTTCGGCGGCACGAACTTCCACGCCGTGTTGGTCGAGCACGTCCCGGGCTCGGTCCCGGCCGCCGCCGCCCGCAAGAAGGCGCCCAAGGTCGAGATCGTCGAGCGCGACCTGCCCCGCGGCATCTGGGCCGTCAGCGCCCAGAACCTCGAGGGCCTGTCCCGCTCCCTCAGCCGCCTGGATCGCGGGGAGTCCGTGGCCTGGAAGCCCTCGATGCCGGTGCGCATCTCGGCCGCCGCCGACTCCGTCGAGGAGCGCCGCGACCAGATCGCCAAGGCCCAGAAGGCCATCGCCAAGGGCCGCGGCTTCGACCTGCTCCGCATGCGGAACATCTACCTCGAGGACGGCCCCTGCGACGGCAAGCTCGCCTTCCTCTTCACCGGCCAGGGCAGCCAGTACCTGGGCATGGGCCTGGACCTCGAGGACCACTTCCCCGTCGTCAAGCAGACCTTTGACGAGGCCGACCGCATCTGCGTCGGCGAGCTCGGCCACAGCATCCGCGACTTCATCCGCGGCCTCACTGGTGACGAGGCGGCCGACTTCGAGCGGCTCCGCGCCACCGAGATCAGCCAGCCCGCGACCCTGGCCATCGACATCGCGTTGTTGCGCCTGCTGAACGCCTACGGGCTCTTCCCCGACGTCGTCGCCGGCCACAGCCTGGGCGAGTACGGCGCGCTGGTCGCTTCTGGCGCCATGACCTTCAAGGACTCGCTGCTGGCGGTCACCGCCCGCGGTCGCGAGATGGCCCACATCCAGCTCGAGGACCCGGGCGCCATGGCCTCGATCGCCGCAAAGGCCGGCGTCGTGGCCGAGGTCCTGGCCGAGATCCCCGGCTACGTCGTGGCCGCCAACAAGAACAGCCCGAAGCAGACCGTCATCGCCGGCGCCACCCACGCCGTCGAGGCCGCCAGCGAGGCTTTCCGCAGCCGCGGCATCACGGTCTTCCCGCTGCCGGTCAGCCACGCCTTCCACAGCGCCATCGTCGCGCCGGCCAGCGAGCCCCTGGGCAAGGTCCTCGCGAAGCTGGACATCCAGTCGCCGACGCGCCCGATCACGACGAACGTCGACTCACGTTGGTACCCCCAGGACCCCGACAAGATCGTCGAGCTGCTGGCCCGCCAGGTGGCCTCGCCGGTCGAGTGGGTCAACCAGGTCGAGCGCATGTACGCCGACGGGGCCCGCGTCTTCGTCGAGTGCGGCCCCAAGCGCGCGCTCACCGGCTTCATCAGCGCCATCCTCAAGGACCGGCCCCACCGCTCGATGTCCACGAACCACCCCAAGACGGGCGGCCAGCGCTCCTTCCGCGACTCCCTGTCCGGGCTCATCGCGATGGGCTTCCCCATCGACGCCGAGCCGAGCGCCGAGATCCCCGAGCTCCTGAGCGACCCGCGGCCCCGCTTCGCGACCTCGCTCGCGATGTCCTCGACGATCGACGAGGAGCTCCAGGCCACGCCCTACGTCATCGAGAACGTGCTCGAGGTCATCGGGGACCGCGCCGGTGTGGACGGCGAGGACCTGGACATCGACATGGAGTTCGAGGCCGACCTGGGCATCGACACGGTGCGCCAGGCCGAGCTCGTGGCCGAGCTGCGCTCGCGCTTCCACCTGGAGCGCGAGGCCGGCTTCCTGCTCTCGGATCACGCCTCGATCCGCGCCCTCATCGACTACTTCGCGGCGCGGTTGGGCCAGTACGAGCCCCACTTCGATCGCTCCAAGCCGGCGGTGGCCACCCAGCCTCGCCGCAAGGTGGAGTCCGAGCTCGTCCCGGCAGCGCCCTCGGGCCCGAGCGTCGGCCCCGACGCCGTGCAGAGCTTCCTGACCAGCGTCGCGACCGCGGGGCTGGACGGCCTGGACGCCGGTCACTTCGCCCAGTCGCTCCTGCCCGCCGTCCAGAGCCTGCTCCAGGCCAGCTGGGCGGCCTTCGAGGCCTCGCGCGTCGAGCCGGAGCCGGTGGTCATCGAGGCCCGCGCCACCCAGCCGACCTCCTCGGCCCGGGTGGTCTGCACCGGCGCTTCGATCGGTCTGCCGGGCGGCGAGCGCGTCTTCGACGAGGACAACGTCCACTCGATCCTGCGCGGCGAGCAGCGCATCACCCGCATCGACGCCAGCTACCGCGAGCGCTTCCTGGCCAAGAACCTGGTGCGCCTGGTCAAGGACGAGGCCGGCCAGGGCTCCTTCCTGCCGGTCTCCGAGGACGACGAGGTCATCCAGCTCGCCGGACGGGCGCGTCACTTCGACCTGGCCGAGTACGGCGTGGCCGAGAGCTGGATCAAGGCCCTCGACCGCACCACCCAGCTGGCCTTCGCGGCCGGACTCGAGGCCCTGCGTGACGCGGGCATCCCGCTGGTCCGCACCCACCGCGAGACGAGCACCGGCAAGAAGGTCGCGACCGGCTGGGCCCTGCCCGAGTCCATGCGCGGCACCACCGGCATCGTCTTCGCCAGCGCCTTCCCCGGCTACGACCAGCTCGTCGAGAAGGTCCTGTCCGGCGGCGTCGACGGCGAGGGGCACTACGACCGCCGCTTCCTCTTCCAGGTCCTGGCCATGGGCCACTCCCAGTTCGCCCAGTTCATCGGCGCCCGAGGCCCGAACACCCAGGTGAACTCGGCCTGCGCGAGCACCACGCTCGCCGTCGCGGTCGCCGAGGACTGGATCCGCCTCGGACGCTGCGAGCGCGTGCTCGTGCTCGGCGCGGACGACGTGACCAGCGACAACCTGCTCGAGTGGATCGGCAGCGGCTTCATGGCCGCCGGCGCAGCCACCACCACCGCCGAGGTCGAGAACGCGGCCTTGCCCTTCGACCGCCGTCGTCACGGCATGATCATCGGCATGGGCGCCGTCGCGATGGTGCTGGAGCGCCACGAAGACGCGCTGGCCCGCGGCACGGTGCCCATCGCCGAGCTGCTCGCGACGCGGGTGGCGAACTCGGCCTTCCACGGCTCCCGCCTGGACGCCGAGCACATCGCGAACGAGGTCGACCTGCTGGTCCAGGCCGCCTGCCAGAAGGAGGGGGCGCGCCCGGAGGAGATGGCCCGGAAGGCGATGTTCATGTCGCACGAGACCTACACGCCGGCCCGCGGCGGTTCGGCCGGTGCCGAGATCGCGGCGCTGCGTCGGGCCTTCGGCGAGGCCGCGAACTCCGTGGTCGTCTCGAACACCAAGGGCTTCACCGGCCACGCGATGGGGGCCTCCATCGAGGACGCCATCGCCGTGAAGGCGCTGCAGTACCGCACGGTCCCGCCGATCCCGAACCTCAAGGAGCGGGACCCGGAGCTGGGTGACCTGACCTTGTCCGAGGGCGGCCACCACGAGATCGACTACGCCCTGCGCCTGGCCGCCGGCTTCGGCTCGCAGCTCGCGCTGAGCCTGTGGAAGAAGGTCTGCAAGGGCGACGAGCGGACCTCCGATCGGTCGGCACGCGAGGCCTGGCTCGCCGAGGTCACCGGCATCGAGTCCCCCGACCTCGTCGTGGAGCAGGGCACCCTCCGCGCGATCGGAGAGGCCAGGCCTGTTCGGGCCGCGCCGGCGCCGGCGCCCACCCCCGCCGCCGTGAAGACCACCGGCTCCGACGACGTCCTCGCCCACCTGGTCAAGGTCGTGGCCGAGAAGACCGGCTACGAACCCGAGGAGATCGAGCCCGACTACGAGCTCGAGGCCGACCTGGGCATCGACACGGTCAAGCAGGCCGAGATCTTCTCCGAGGTCCGCGATCACTACGGCGTGGAGCGCGACGACAGCTTCGTGCTCGCCGACTACCCGACCATCGCCGCGCTGGCGGCCTGGTTGGCCTCGAAGAGCGGCTCGGCGCCCGTTGAGGCGGCCCCCGCGGAGGCGAAACCCGCCGTGCCCGAGGCCACCCTGGTCCCCGAGGCGACGGTGTCCTCGGACGAGGTCCTCACCCACCTGCTCGGCGTCATCTCCGAGAAGACCGGCTACGACCTCGAAGACCTGGACCCCGAGTACGAGCTCGAGGCGGACCTGGGCATCGACACGGTGAAGCAGGCCGAGATCTTCGGCGAGGTCCGCGCCACCTACGGCGTCGAGCGGGACGACGGCTTCGTGCTGGCCGACTACGCCACCATCGCCGCGCTGGCTGGGTGGCTGGCGTCCAAGGCGGGCCTCGACCCCGACGCGCCCACGCTCGACGCGCCGGCGTCGCCGGACATCACCCCGGTGACCCAGTCGAACGAGGTCCTGGAGTACCTGCTCGGCGTCATCGGCGAGAAGACCGGCTACGACCGCGACGACCTGGAGATCGACTACGAGCTCGAGGCCGACCTGGGCATCGACACGGTCAAGCAGGCCGAGATCTTCGGCGAGGTCCGCGACCACTTCGGCGTGGACCGCGACGAGGGCTTCGTGTTGGCGGACTACCCGACCATCGGCAAGCTGGCCGACTGGCTGGCCTCGCGCATCGGCGGCGCGCCTGCGGTGCAGCACTACGAGAACGCCGACGAGGAGTACAGCGAGCCGATCGGCGACATGGTCAGCGAGCTCCCGCTCAGCTTCTGGATCCGCCGACCGGTGCGGGTCGCTCGCCCGACCGACCTGGAAGGGACCGTGAAGGGTCGCGCGATCAAGATCCTCGGCGAGGGACCGGTGCAGGAGGCCCTGGTCGCCGAGATCGCGAAGCAGGGCGGCATGCTCGCGATGGGCTCGCTCGAGCCCGACGCCGTGGTCGACGTGGCCAGCGACGTGCTCGAGGCCTTCGGCGAGGCCAAGAAGCTCGTCGACGTGCCCGTGCGCGACTGGATCTGCTTGACGATGCTCGGCGAGCACGAGGGCATGACCCCGGAGCAGGCCTTCTTCGACGGCAGCCGCTGCGGCTTCACCAAGGCCCTGGGCCGGGAGTGGAAGGGCTGCGCGGCGCGGGTCGTGGACGTGGCCCCGGACGTGGACCCCGACCGCATCGCCCGCATCCTCTGCGCCGAGCTCGGCGCCCCCGACGGCGCGGTGGAGATCTTCCACGCCGACGACCACCCGCGCGAGGTCATCGAGCTCGCGGTCGAGGCCCACCCCTCGATCGGGCGACGTCCGGCGGCCAACCAGGTCGTCATCGTCACCGGCGGAGGCCGCGGCATCACCGCCTCGGTGGCCCAGGAGTTCGCTCGTCGGGCTTCGGCGACCCTCGTCCTCGTCGGTCGCTCCCCCGCCGGGGAGAGCCCGCTCGACGTCAAGAAGGAGAAGGCCCGGATCAAGAAGGAGCTCCTCGACGAGAACAAGAAGCCGAGCCCTGCGGCGGTCGATCGGCGCCTCTGGCCGCTCCGCAAGGCCGAGGAGATCCGCGTCAACATCGAGGAGCTCCGCGCGATGGGCAGCACGGTCGAGTACCGCACCTGCGACATGGCGGACGTGACCGCGGTGAGGGCCCTCGTGGCCGACGTCGAGGCCCGCTACGGTCGCGTCGACGGCTGCATCCACGGCGCCGGCGTCGAGGAGAGCCGGCTCATGCAGGACAAGGACCTGGACGCCTTCCACCGCGTCTTCGACGGCAAGGCCCTGGGCGGCCTCGCGCTGGCCGAGGCCCTGCCGGAGGGCGCCTGGATCTTCTCGATGGGGTCGGTCGCCGGGCGCTTCGGGAACGAGGGCCAGACCGACTACAGCGCCGCGAACGAGGCCCTGGCCCAGGTCTGCATGGCGCGGCCTCGCTCGCTGCACGTCGACTGGACCGCCTGGGCGGACGTCGGCATGGCCGTGCGTGGAGGCATGCAGCACCTGCTGGAGTCCCGCGGGGTCGAGCTGATGCCGGCCATCGCGGGGTCCTCGCTGGCGGTGGACCTGATCGCCGCCGGCACCACCGGCGAGATCGTCGTGGCCGGCAAGCTGGGCGACTTCGTCCCGGCGCCGAACCACCCGAAGCTGGACAGCATGGAGCTCGACGGCGACACGGTCGTCGCCCGCTACACCCTGGACGTGGAGCGGGATCCCTGGATCCACGACCACGCCATCGACGGCAAGCCGGTCCTGCCGGGAGTCGTCGGCGTGGAGCTGATGGCCGCCGCCGCCCGCCTCGCCCGCCCCGGCCTGGCCTACAGCGGCGTCGAGGAGGTCCGCTTCGAGCGCCCCGTGAAGCTCTATGGCGCCGCGCCGACCGAGCTCGAGATGCGGGCCCGGCCGCAGGAGGACGGGCGGGTGCTCTGCACGCTGTCGTCCGAGCGCATCAGCCGCGCCAAGAAGGTGATCCGGACCGAGCACTTCTCGGCGATGGTCCTGCTGGACCACCAGCCGGAGTTCTCCGAGCTGCCGCCGGCCTTCTGGCCCGAGGACGTCATCTCGCGCGGGGACATCTACCGGCGCTTCTTCCACGGTCCCGCCTTCCAGGTCCTGCGCGGCGCCGAGGGCGTCACCCGGGACGGGCTCCAGTGCTCCGGTCGGGTGGACCACGCCTACATCGCCGAGGGCTTGTTGACCTCGCCGCTGGCGCTCGAGGCGGCCTTCCAGGCGGCCGGGCTCCACGCGATGGTGTCCGCCGGGGCGATGTCCCTGCCCGAGTCGATCGAGTCCTGCTGGGTCGCTCGCAAGGTGCGCGACGGCGAGGACCTCGTCCTGACCGTTCTGCACCGCGAGGACGGCGCCTACGACGTCGACGTCGACGGCGAGGACGGCCGGCTGATGAGCCTGCGCGGCTTCCGCATGGTCGAGCTCGGCCCGCTGCCCGAGGGCCGGGAGTTCCCCGAGCCCGAGGATGGCTGGGTGGACACCGCATTCGGCACCATGACCGTGGTCTCGACCGAGGGCGTCCAGGCCTGCCTCCGCTCCGCCGAGGTCGGCGAGGATCCTTTGGGCTGGCTGAGCGACCAGGAGCTCACCGAGCTGCGGGCTCGCGGCAACGAGAAGCGCATCGCGGATCGCATCGCCGGGCGCATCGCCGCCAAGCGCGCCGTACAGGCGCTGACCGGGGCCGATCCTGCCTCGCTCTACGTCTCGAACCTGCCCTCGGGCGAGCCGATCGTGGCAGTCGACGGCCTGGAGGGGCCGCGCATCTCGATCAGCCACTCGGGCGGTCGGGCGGTCGCGCTGGCCTCGCGCGCCGAGCGCGTGGGCATCGACCTGGAGCAGATCGAGGAGCGCCACCCGGCGTTCCTGGAGGAGTGGTTCAGCGCCGAGGAGCAGGAGCTCTTCCTGGGCGACGCCGCGCGCATCACGACCGCATGGGCCGCGAAGGAGGCGGTGCTCAAGGCCCTGGGCCGGGGCATGGCGCTCGATCCGCGCCAGATCGAGGTCCGCGCCATCTCCGGTGGTCGCGTCGAGGTGCTCTTGCGCGACGACGTCGCCGCCACGCACGCAGCGCTGGGGGGTGGCGAGATCACGCTCTCGGCCCGGATCGAGAACGGGGCGGTTTTGGTGGAGGCACGAATCGCGGCATGATCCTTGGCTGAGGAGAGGCCGTGGAGACCCGCACCTTCGACAAGGACGTCTCGCTCATCCGCGTGGCGTCCCCTCGGGAGCTGCTGCCGTACCGGGCGAGCTTCGTCGGCTGCTACCAGACCGTCTGGAGCGAGCCGCCCTACAACGAGGAGTTCTACCCCTACGAGGCCGAGGCGGTGTTGCGCCGTCAGCTGCAGTCGCCGGGGCACATCACGCTGCTCGCGGTCCGGGGGGTCTCGACGGTCGTGGGCTTCGGATTCTCGACCCCGCTCAAGAGCCGCCCCGAGGTCGCCCGCCACATGGCCGGGCTGTTGCCCGCCGAGCACACGATGTACCTCGCCGAGCTGGGCGTGCTGCGCGCCTACCGCGGCCTGGGGCTGGGCGGCGCCATGGTCGAAGAGCGCATCGACGCTATCGACCGACAGGTCTACACCCACGCGCTGTTGCGGACCTCGGCCTCGAAGAACGCCGGCTACGAGATGTACCTGTCGCGCGGATTCGACGACATCGGCGTCTACATGGAGGTACCGTCGAGGCGCGTTGGCGGCACCGTGCGCACCGACCGTCGGTTGTTCTTGAGCAAAGTCCTCTGATCCGACCGGACGATCCGCCCGAACCGGGACTACCGTTCTCCCCTTGCTCACCTTCCTGCTCGCATCCTGTCTCTCCGAGATCCCCGTGGCGGCCGGCCCGAACCGTCCCCCTCTGGGCGACGCCGACGTCGACGTCGACGCGGACACGGACACCGACAGCCAGGAGGACTGCACCAACGGCCTCGACGATGACGCGGACGGCCAGGTCGACTGCGAGGACAGCGACTGCGTCGATGTCTGCTTCGAGGACTGCGGCGACGGCGAGGACAACGACGGCGACGGGGCCGTCGACTGCGAGGACGACGAGTGCGCCGGGGCCGAGGGCTGCGGCATCGTCTGGACCATCACGGCGGAGACCTGGACCGAGCGGGCCTACATCGCCTACGGCCCGGACATCATGGAGTGGCACGGCTACCCGGCGCTCTTGTGGATGCGCGGCGAGATCGGCATCTCCGGCACCTCCAGCGAAGGCGGCAGCTTCCAGTGCGAGGGCGACTTCGACGTCGGCCCGCCGGCCTGGGACCGCGACGGCACCTGGTGGGAGGAGGGCAGCTGCGAGGACTGCGACTTCCGCTGGGTCATGCGCCCCAAGGTCGAGGACGGCACCCTGAAGGTCAACGACGACTGCCCGGTCGAGACCCTCCAAGCCACCCGCATCGGGGCCTTCCGCGGTCGCGACGACCTCACCGCCATCCTGGACGGCGACTGGCAGGTCCAGTACCTCAGCGAGCAAGCCGGCTGGGGCTGGGACAACAGCGACGGCCACGAGTTCAAGTGGGCCGGCTTCTGGTACATGGAGCAGGCCCAGCCCAGGTCCTGGCAGGTCGAACTCGAGTAGGCCCGCGCTCGGACGCGACCTCAGCCGCCCGAGTAGATGTAGACCGCGCCGGGCCCCTTGTCGTTGGTCGAGGTGTCGTACTCGAAGCCGGGGGCGCCGATAGCGATGTCGGGGATGCCGTCCCCGGTGAGGTCACTGCCAGCACCCAGGCTCCAGCCGAAGAGGCTACCCGGGTGCTCGCAGCCGTCGGTCTCGCAGAAGTCAAAGGGCTCGATCGAGCCCTCAAGCACGCCGAAGGCGTCTTCTTCGATCACGTAGCTGCCGGAGAGGGGGCCGAACAGGACGTAGGTCGAGCCTGAGTGCTTCTCCCACCAGTTGTCCTGTAGGCTCATGACGAACTCGACGTGGCCATCTCCGTCCAGATCGCCCGCGGTGCGCATCATCACTCTGGCGGCCGAATCCGATTGCGATATCAACACGGCCGAAGCGTCGTCGTCGCTGGCCGCGGACGAGACGGGCCCGTCGAAGACGAATCCTCGGATTGCCCGCGAACCGTCGGATGCACCGGAAGTGCCCGCTACCATCGCGTCGGAATAGCCGCTGCCGTCGACGTCCCTGATGTCAAGGGAGATCGGGAGAGTTGATGGCGTGACGTCCCACCGGTATACAGACTCAAACCGGATGCTGTTGTCTACGTTGTCAGTCTCGAGACATGTTGTCAGTGGGCCGTGTGCAACGTACAACGCCGGAGTCTTGGCTGCCCACTCGTCGTTCCAAGGATGGGTGGATGGCGTGGACAGGTCTGCGATGCCATCTGCATTGACGTCGGCGGTGCTTAAAGTACGGCCGACGTCACCACGCCCGGAGTGTTGGAGACCGGCTGTGGATGTACAGGCCGCGGGCGTCCCATCGAGAGGATCCGCAATCACGACTTCGCCACGATACGTTTCGTCGAGGTCGCCCGCTCCTGGTGCGCCTAGGATGAGGTCTAAGGCCGTGTCGCCGTCCATGTCCGCAAGTCCGACCGATGCGCCGAGCTCTGCGGCATACCAGGCGTCGTGTTGCGCTGAATAGTCAGACTCGCCGAACCATCCTTCAATCGGCCCCAGGTATACCGAAGCGGTGCCTGTCGGCGAGCGGGACTCGGCGAGGACCAGATCGAGGTGTCCGTCGCCGTCAATGTCGCCAAAGGCGGTGCCGAGGGCGTCGTGCGCGAACCCCTGATCGTTGAGTGTGGCTGTGGCGTCAGATGCGTATAGTTCGCCACTGAATGGCCCCTGGAACAACTTCAACTCCGTGCCGTCGCTCTCGCTCCACATCAGGATGTCGGTGTATCCGTCCTGGTCGAAGTCCGCGTCGGCCCACAGGTGCCACCCCGCGGCCGAGCCGCAACAGTCGATCGACTCGTCGTCTCCGTAGATGACGGCCGCGGGCTCCGAGGAGACCACCCCGCCGAAGTACTGGCAGTCTGTGTCGATTTCGTCGTCACAGTCGTTGTCGATCGCGTCGTCGCAGATCTCGTCGAAGCCCTCGCCTCGCGTGGGGTCTTCGTCGTCACAGTCGTCGGGCCAGGCCGAGCCGTCGCCGTCCAGGTCATCGAGGTCGGTCCCGTCGCAGTCCTGGTCGATCCCGTCATAGGGCACCTCGTCGGCCCCGGGGTAGATCGTGTCTTCGGTGTCATCGCAGTCCGTGGCGTCCTCGACGAAGGCATCGCTCGGGCACGACTCGATCGCTTCCCCTGCACCGAAGCCGTCGCCGTCGCCGTCCGCGTAGACTTCCGTGAGGTCAATCGCGTCCTCGTCGATGTCCCCGTCACAGTCCTGGTCGACGCCGTCGCAGATCTCGTCGGCGCCTGGGAATGTCCCAGGGTCCGAGTCGTCGCAGTCTCCGTCCTGGTCGACCTCTCCCGACTCGCCATCGCAGTCGGCGCGCCCATCGCCGGCGCCCCAGCTGTCGCCGTCCGCGTCAGCGAACCACATCCCAGCGTCGGTCGCCTCTTCGTCGACGAGGTCGTCGCAGTCCTGATCCTGACCGTCGCAAGACTCCGGAGCGCCTGGGTAGACCTCGGCGTTCAGGTCGTTGCAGTCCTCGCTCGCCTTCCATCCGTCCCCGTCGGCGTCGACATTCCGACACGCGAGCAGGAGCCAGATCACTCCGCCCTCTCGAAGCGGTAGACCCGGTGGCCGCCGGCGTCCATCGAGAGCCCTGCGTCGGTGGACGTCAGGCGGTAGTTGGCGCCCTCTTGCGTCACGTCCAGGGTCAAGCAGTCCGGGTCCACGGGCGTCAGTATCGCCGCTTCGACCGTCGGCGCGCCGTCAAGTCGGTATCCGAACCCCGACTCCTGCAGCGCCAGCCGAGCGTCGCTGCCCTCGGCGATGACCGCCCCTCGAAACTCGGTGCGGGTCTGGCGCCAGTCCCCGTAGGCCCAGGAGCAGGGGTCCGAGCCGCACCCGATGGCGACGAAGAGCGCGATCATCGGGCGTCGAAGGTGCGGGTGTGGACGCAGGGGGATGGCAGGCCCTTGCACGCCGTGGCGGTGGAGTCGTTGCTGTCCGTGCTCGTCCACTCCACGTCGATCGACAGCTCTATATACGGGTAGGGGAAGTCGATGAACGAGAGCCCCTGGTACAGCGCGGGGCTGTCGAGCGTGGCCGCGTCACAGTCGTTGAAGCGGACGTGAACATCGACCTCCAGTCCGTCGAGGAAGGGATCCGTAAAGGTCATCTGCGGGACCGGAGCTCGGGCGCTGACTACCCGCGTGTCGGTGGCTCCTGCGAACGACGATGGCGCTGGGGTGACGGTGGCGCTCGTGATGACCGGCGCGGTCGCGTAGTCGCCATCGAACTCGAACTCGACCTCGATGTCACACTGTGCGGGGATGGTGACGTAGCTTCGGAGCAGGACCTGCGCCCAGGGCGCCCAGTCGGGCTGCCAATCGCCGGACGGCCAGAGCAGGCTCCACGGCGGCTGCAGTTGATCCGTGTCCAGTGGGACGGCGCTCGCGGTGCCCCAGTCGGGATAGCCGGAGTTCGCGACGAGTCGCTGGCCGAAGTTCGGCCTCACCACGCCATCGTCGGTCAGCCCCATGTCGCTCGCCCACCACTGGGTGCGGTCGTCTCCGCCGGGGTTGCCTGGATTCGACGACAGGAACCAGTGCTGCAGGAGCTGCCACTCGGGCTGCCAGGAGTATTGGCCGGTCTGGGCCATGTATTGGCTGCCCTCGGCGTCGGTGCCCCAGCCGTAGTGCGCGACGCCTTTGACGAAGGGGTCGTCGGAGCGGGCGCCAGCGGCCGCCATCGCCGCCCACATGCGCTGGTTGTCCGGGTCGCGGGCGGGCGCGCCGATGGTGTCGAAGTCCCACAGGCCCAGCTCGTAGACCAGGCCGGCCGCCATCTCCTGCCCGATCACGTCGCTGCCCGCCTTCTTCGAGTCGAAGTGCCACCACGCCAGGAAGGTCGTGTCCGGCGGCATGTACTGGAGCGCGTCCATGGTATTTCCGGCGAAGCCCCCGTAGGGGACCTGGTAGAACTCCTGGGCGCCGTTGTGGCCGAGGGCGAACATGTCCGCGGCGATCAGCAGATCCGGCCCGTTGACTCCCGTCCACGAGCTGCAGTCGCATGGGGCCCACGAGGGGTCGGTGGGGTCGCCCCACATAGACGAGCAGTTCGACGCGTAGGAGCAGGTGAAGTCGTCGTAGGCAGTGCATACGCCAGCGCGCAACTGGCAGTAGTAGCTGGCGAACTTCTCGGCGTTCGTCACGTCGGCCTCGGTGGCCGAGGCTCGGTTCAGGCCCCTGATCTCGCCGCCGAGATCGCTCACCAGGATGAACTCGTCCGCCTTGTCCGGATCGCTCATCGGCTTGTGTTTGTGGCCCAAGTCATCGGCGAGCGATCTCATCTGCTGCGTCGGGCTCCACCGATCCAGCCAATATTGGTTCTGAAAGATGTTCGGGGAGTAGACATAGTGCTCCTGGGTGGAGGCGGGCTTCGGCCACAGTCCGGCGTGTGTCCAGCTGCGGTAGGTCAGGAACACCGGATGCGTGCCCACCCAGTTGCCGGAGCCGTCGAGCCGCGGGCAGGGGTCCGTGAGGACCTGTATGCTGGCCCGGTAGTCGGTGACGTCGCCGGCGCTGTCCAGCAGCGCGTGCCAGCCCAGCCACTCCTGGTTGGAGGAGGGGTCGTCCTCGAAGTGGGAGGGCAGGACCACGCCGGTGGGCGGGCTGGAGGTCGAGGTCAGTCCGTAGGCGTCCTCGAGGATCTCGAAGCAGCTGGGGTCGAGCTCGTCGCCGACCTCGTCGAAGAAGCGCACGCTGTCCGCGTCGACGTTCCGCAGCATCCCGTCCAGCTCCAGGATGCGCAGATCGTCGAGCCAGACCAACGGGTCGGTGCCATCGTGGCCTCCGACGAGGTCGAGGGTCATTGCCGTGATGTCGTCGACGCCGTCACCGTCAGGGTCCGCCGGCGGGATGCGCAGGACGATGGAGAAGTTGACCCAGTCGTGGTCCGGATCCGCGCTCGGAGTCGTCTCGTGGTAGCCGGTGGTGTCCGTCAGGGTCTTCTTGAAGGTCATGTCGCCGCGTTCGACGACGGTACCGGTGGTGTCGACCACGCGGAGTATGCCCTCAAGAGCCTTGAGGTCCCCTGCGTCTTTCGCCACGCGCGCCTGGAACGTGACCGCGTAGAGGCGGTTCTCGGTCGTCGGGTCAAGGGGCAGTGTGATCGTGAGGTCGCAGTTATCAGCACTGGGTTCGGCCCTTTGTCCGGAATGGCCTGGTGAACCACGCCCCCAGCAACCGCCTGGGTCAGAGAGGGCGAAGCCTTGTGCGGTCGGAGGATTGAGACCGGCGCCTTCGAATGAGTGGGTGAGGGCTGCGCGTTGCGGGGTCGCAACTGCCGCCCCGTTGTATGAGTCCAGGTAGTCCACGCACGCATCAAGGCTCCCGTCGGGCGAGAGCGGCTCGGGCGTCGGAGCCAGGAAGTCCCCGAAGCTCGTCGAACATACCTCGAACTCCCGCTGATCGATCGACAGGCCTTCGCTGTGCTTGAAGTTCCCGTACTTGCCCCACTGGGAGGCGTGCCACGCGGTCGCGTCGTCCTTGAGGCGTCCGCCGACCGGCTCCTCCTGGGAGCGGGCCTCCATGCCGAAGGCGCTCGGAACCAGGATCACGCGCCGCTGGCGCAGGTACTCCCAGGCCTGCTCGTAAAGCTGAGCGCTGTCACACTTCGTATCGTAGGCCAGCCGATCGCTCTGCCAGAGGGCGTAGCTCTCGTCGATGGCATGCGTGAACTTCCCCCACACCAGCGCGTCCAAGCGGAGCCGGGCGGCCTGGCAGAGCGGGCCATTCGAAGAGGTGCCCACAAATCCGTTGCGGTCGCAAGACAAGAGCGTGTTCCACCAGTCCGTCTCGGTGAACGGCGGTGACGCCGTCGCGTCGCAGTCGGAGGGCCATTGCTTCGCGAGCACGCGGGGGAGGAAGGTCGCCTCACCTCCAGCGAACCCGGGAAAGCCCAGGCGCTTCGGGACGTCGGGGTAGTTGACCGCGGCCTCCGGGCACCACTCGATCTCATTGACGGCGTCCCACGCACCAGCGCCCCAGCAGGCCACGTCCTTGGGTCCGGGTCCCGACGTCCCTCGGGCGCAACCGGCAGTGCCATAGAGCTGGCACTGGTTGGGAAGACCGAGGCTGGCTGCCGCAACAGGGTCTGGAGACCAGACATTGCCGACCGTCGCTCCCGCGAACTCGACGCGCTCGAGGCTCTTCAGCCAGTCGATCACGCCGTAGTGCAGGCCGTCGCGGGACGCGCCTACGATCAGGACCTTCGGAAAGACTCCGGACGCCGGGTTCGCCTCCACGTATGCGATGAAGTAGTTCTGCTCATCCTCCGGATCGTCGACCGCGTCGAACCACCCGTTGGGGAAGCTGTAGAACTTGCTGAGCCCGGTCGTCGGCGAGAGAGCATCGGCGCCGAGCTCGCCGTAGGTAGCGAGGCTCACCGTGGGCGGGAGCCCGGTGGCCTTGTCGGTCGCGCAGACCAGCGAGCCGAAGCACTCGGAGGTGGCCGGCGCCGTGATGCCGGTTGTGGGCCTCGGGTATTCATCCTCGCAGCCCATGAGGAAGGTCCCAGTCGAGAGCAGTTGAGCGACCGCCTCTGAGTCCGCGCCAGGACTGTTGTCCGGCACGTACAGATTCCACGCAGAACTGACCGTGAACCCGCCGCCCTCGCAGTCTCCGGGCATGTGCTGTCGGACGGGCCGCAGCGTCTCGTTTGCGTCGGCGGTCTGCGGCCATGCGCTGAGCACGCAGAAGGCCATACAGATTGCGGTTGTAATCCGTCCCACGATCCCTCCTCGCCCGTCCTAGTCGGACTGTATCGGGAGGGGGGGGGGGCGGTCGTCAAGTAGAAACTTCAGTCGATCGGGGTGTCTTCACGGCGGCTTCTTGGGGCTCTTCCGTTCCCGTCGAGCAGCGGCGTGGCCGGCGAGCGCGCTACGGCAGCCGGATACTCGCCACAAAGTGTGGCGAAAACCACGAGGCTGCGCCGCAGGGTCGGCCATTTCGCCACACTTTGTAGCGAAACGGCCGGGCCTGGCTCAGCGACCCAGGACAAACGACATCGAACCGAGTCGCCGGGCTTTGTTGTTCGATCCCGATCTGTCCGATCCCGATCCCGGTGTCGGCTTGGCGCCGCCCCGGGTGCCGGGGCCACCGTCGGCGTCTTCGATGAAAGCTCTGCCTCGCTGTGGAGGTGGTGTTGTCGGCGGCGGCCTGCGCCGCCGAACGTCGCGTGTCCCGCGCCCGTCGTTGTGCGGCTCGCCCGCCGTCTGGCGACGGACGTGCAGGCGAGCCGACAACGGGCGCAGCCGACGACCCGCCTCGTACGCTCCTCGCGCTGCGCGCTGCGGTGCGCCGTGCCCGTACCTTCGATCGACTCGCGCGCAAGCGCGCTTCGTCGACGAAATGGGCACCAGCGGGCCGCGAGCGG
>Ga0114933_10003036_pt1 | contig 16738 bp, 17 predicted proteins | sample 4SBtaG_FD_89691 | JGI IMG/M metagenome (GOLD analysis project Ga0114933, IMG submission 89691) | Deep subsurface microbial communities from Kolumbo volcano to uncover new lineages of life (NeLLi) - 4SBTROV12_W25 metaG | ecosystem: Environmental > Aquatic > Marine > Volcanic | place: Kolumbo... | reverse complement strand
TCAGACGTTGGGTATGATATATTTCTTGCCAATGGTAAAAGAGAATCTTTTATTAGCGAACAAGCAAACAAAACAATACGCATTCGCCTTATTAATGCAGGGGCCTCTAGCTATTTTAATGTAGAATTTTCTGGACAACCTATGAAAGTTGTAGCATCTGATGGTGTTGATATTGAACCAATAACAGTAAAACGTCTACTTGTGGCAATCGCAGAAACTTACGATATTATTGTTCATATTCCTGATGATAAAGCCTATGAGTTAAGAGCAACTGCAGAAGATGGAACAGGGTATAGCTCTGTTTTTATTGGAACAGGTAAAAAGGTTTTTGCTCCTGATGTACCAAAACCTAATATTTTTTTAATGGATCACCGTCAACATGCTGAACATACAGCAATGCCTAAAATGGATCCCTCCAGTAATAAAATGCAGCATAATACAGAACCTATGGTAATTAAACACATGACAGATTACAATGCACTGTGTGCTACTTATGACACTACCCTTCCTAAAAGGAATCCTATTCGAGAAATTGTACTTAATTTAACAGGAAATATGGAGCGCTATGTGTGGAGTTTTAATAATAAAACGCTCTTAGAATTCAGTAAAATTTTAATTAAAAAAAATGAAACAGTTCGTTTTGTATTACAAAACAAAACAATGATGCATCATCCTATTCATCTACACGGCCACTTTTTTCGTGTTATAAATGGACAAGGAGCAAGAAGCCCTTTAAAGCATACTGTTAACGTGCCCTCCATGGGCACAGTTATTATAGAATTTGAAGCGAATCAAGAAAAGGACTGGTTTTTTCATTGTCACAATCTCTATCATATGGTAGCAGGGATGGCACGTGTAGTTGCCTATAAAGAAACAACACAGGCAACACAAAAAATTATTAGAAAGCTAGCTCATGATAATTGGTATTTTAATAATGACATTGCAGTACTTTCAAATATGATGCTAGGAACTAGTATTCTTTCAAATACACGTAATTCATTTGAATTAGAGTATGACCACAATCATAAACAAGAATATGATATAGAAGCATTCTATGCTCGAAGCTTTACTCGTTATTTTAATGTTTATGTTGGTGCAAATTTTGAACAAAATAAAACTAAAAAACATAAAGCAGCTATTTTTGGTATACGTTATATGCTGCCACTACTGGTTGAATCAAATATCCGTGTTGATTCAAAAGGAAAATTTCTATTTTCCTTACAATCTAATTTACAACTTACCGATCGTAGTAATTTTGAATGGAAATATAATACAGACAAAGAATATCGATTCATACTTTCATATGAAATAAATAAAAGAGTTCTACTCTCTACTATTTATGATTCTGCCTTTAAATGGGGCGCTGGACTTCGTATACTATTTTAAATTTATTAAGACCAGTCTTTTTCTGTTTTTATAAAAATATCTTATTTTTTTAGATGCATCGTATAGGCAAATCTGTTTCCAAAGGTACGTACTTCTTTAAATCCTATTTTAGCTGCTAATTTTTTAACAGAAGATTGTGTTTGAAAATGGGGATCAAAGATAACCTCAGTAATAGACAGGATACCATCTGGTTTAAGAGTATTGTATATTTCTTTGAACGCACTTAGTTGATCGGGTACTTCTCCTAAAACAGAAACAAGAACAACTCTATCAAATGAGTCTTTTGGTAGCTTACCTTCTCCAATGCCTGCACACAAAAAAGTTATAGTATGCTGGTTTTGTTTCTTCGCTTTTTCTTTAACCTTATTAAGCATCTTTTCTTGTATATCCATTGCAACAACTTTACCGTCCCTTCCAACGGCTTGTGCTAAAGGTATAGTTACACGCCCCGGACCACAGCCAATATCAACTACAGACATTCCTTTTGAAATATTTAAATTCTCAATAATCGTTTTTGCTCTATTAGCCTTAGTAAACGGATTTTCTTGCTCAACCATCCATCCCAACCATGAAGGACATGGTAAAGATCTATATTGGGAAGCAAATCGCCAAACAAGCATTATCACTAATAATACAATTAAAATTCTTGATAAATAAAAAAACATTATTTTCCTTATTCCACTAATTAATAAGCTTTATAAGTATATCATAAAGCTTATTAAAATACCCTGTTGCACTTTCTCTTTATATATAGTAAACTGCTTTACTATATAACAATTTACTAAAATACGGGGCTTTTTTATGTGGAAAAAATCTTATACCAAAACATTTAAAAACATCGACAAAGAGAGTATTTGGAATTTGTGGACCGATATTAATAATTGGCCAAGTTGGAACCCTGGCATTGAATCTTGCACTCTAGACGGAGCATTTAAAGAAGGTGGCACCTTTACTTTAAAAGCTCAAAAAGGGCCTGCTGTAAAAATAACTCTTATTCGTGTTGAGCAATTACAACGTTTTACCGATTGTACCAATTTTTTGGGGGCTAAAATGTATGGGGACCATATTGTAGAAGATACTCCTGATGGGCTAAAACTAACAACAACAGTAAGTATTTCTGGACCACTTTCATTTATATGGCGTAAACTTGTTGCAGAAGATGTTGTTGCAAAACTACCACAACAAACTGACGCATTGGTAACTTTAGCAAGAAAGAACGTATGAAAAAGAGATCTCTTTTTTCTTACCCAAAACCAGAGCATAGTCCTGGATACTTGTTATGGAAAGTAACAACGGCATGGCAACGGTTATTAAAAAAAGTATTTGAGCCTTATAATATTTCCCATTCTCAATTTGTTATTATGGCGGTTACAACATGGCTCATAGAACACAAAGAACAGGCAACACAAGTAGCTATTGCCAGCCTTTCTGGGCTGGATAAAATGACCATTTCACAAGCACTAAAAAAATTAATTGCTCTTAAACTAATAACACGTAAAGAGTGCCGGTCAGACACACGGGCAAAAGTAGTAACATTAACCCCAAGGGGAAAAGACGTTGTCAAAAATCTAATTCCATTAGTTGAAAAAACCGATGAAGTCTTTTTTGATGCTCTTTCAAAAGAGGAATATAAATCGCTTATTACCATTTTTAATATCCTTAACCAAGAAGAAACTCTTTAAACCTCCCTTGGTTTAGTGCTACAATAAGATAGTGCTTTTGGTCACTACATTAGGGGTAGGTGTTATGCATATTAAAAACTACATTTTCATAATTTGTGTTTCCGCTTTAGGGATTTATCTTTTTAGAGAACCTTCTTACAATGCTTCTTTATTCAACAACTCCCAACTTAGTACACATTTTCCAAAATATATTGCACATCGTGCACTCCTTAAAAAAAATGGTGATATAGCCAATACACTTGAATCAATACAAAAATGCATTAATAGCCCTATTGAAGGAATAGAAATAGATATACGATTTTCAAAAGACAATGTTCCTTTTCTTTTTCATGGCCTTCTTTTAGAAGAAGAAATTAGTAATGGAACAGGAATTCCTGAAGAATATACATGGGACCAATTAAAAACATTTATATATAATGATACAAAAAATTCAAACATTATATCTTTGGAAAAAGCCCTACAAATTATTGGAACAAAAAAAATAATATTTCTTGATATTAAAGACGTAAATCTTTGGAATAAACCTTTTGCACAATCAATTACTAAACTTATTGATCATTATGATTTAGCAAAAACTGCCGTTGTGGAAACCTTTAACCCATTCTTTCTTTACCTAATGAAAACTATTGCTCCACATATTATGACTGGCTACGATTTTACTACAAATAAAAATGCTTTAACTCACGATGTACAAGTTCAATTTGATACAATTCCCTGGATTTTGACATTACCTTTTGTTCAAAAAATAATAAGAAGAATTGTCAGGCCTGATATACTAGTACCTCGATGGAATATAAAAGAAAGCATTTTACAATCTCTTATAAAACATGGATATCCTGTTACAGCTTGGACAGTTGATGATTCCAAAAAAGCTCAACACCTTCTTAATTTAGGGGTAAAAGGAATTATTACTAATGAACCCCTTAAACTTATGCAAAATACCTAATCCATACCACTCTTTAAACTCGTTTAGTTTGGTGATACCCTATAAAGGATGGTAAACCACTAAGTTAAGGAACGTATGAAAACGCATAAATTTTTGCTTGATAAACTGGGTAGAGATAAAACAGCAGAGCGAATGAAAAAAAGAGGTTGCAATGCTAAGTACCATACTTTAAAAGATAATGCAGCATACCTTGATGCATTAACACAAAAAATTGTTGAAGAACTAGAAGAGGTATTTGAGTGCGACAGTAAAGAAGATGTTATTAAAGAATTAGCAGACCTTGAAGAAGTACTTGCTGCGTTTAAAACTCTTATTCAAGTTGACCAAAAAGATGTCGACAAAGCTCGTAAAGAAAAATTGGAAGAAAGGGGTGGTTTTACCAAACGTATGTATTACGAATATGTTGAAGTTCCTGAAAATTCCTCTGATCACAAGTACTTTGCATCCAACCCCGAAAAGTATCCTGAAATTATTGAAGAGATAAAAGATTAATAACCAATTCTATTGCCCTATAAATCTTGACTTGCTCACTTTCAAAAGCTAGCCTCATTAAAAACTCATTTAAAAAAGGAGTTGTATGAAAAGAAAAAGTAGGCTAAAGAAAAAGGACCTCCAGCAGCGAACCGCGCGGATTGTTTTAACCATTGGTGGGATTCTTTTTGCGCTTGGTCTCTTCTCTTTTGTTGCGGCAAATTGGGAAAAACTTCCTGCTCATTTAAAAGTAATCGGCATTACAGGTCTTATGGCTCTTTTTTATTTTGCCGGTTGGTATGTTGCAACCAAAACAAAACATCTTCAAACCGCTCAAACATTGCAATTTTTAGGATTTATAACCTACGGCATGGCACTCTTTTATGCCGCAAAGATTTTTACTATTAATATTGGCTATTTTGATAAACAACTACTCTGGGCTTGTGGTGGGCTGTATGTAGGAAGCTTTCTTAACTACAAAGCAATTCTTTATAGTTCTCTTGTTCTTCTTATTTTTTCTACTATCACACGTATGCCATTTGCCATTAAAGGTGAATCATCAATACTCGTACTTGGCATCGGTATCTATACCGCCCTTTTTATAGCTCATAAATTTAAAAATAAAATGCCTGTCAATTCAAAAACGTTATACTAGGAGCGTTGCATGTTTGAAATTGGAATAGTCTCTCTTAAGAGGCTTGCTCTCTCTTTGGTTTTTTACTATCAACATTTGCGTTATCAAAAAGAGTATAAAAAAATACCTCTGGGTCTTGCGTATTCAAAAGAAGATTTTATTAGTCAGGCGCTCGCCCTTGTTAGTGTTGGCCTAACCTATTTATTTTTCACAACAAATGCTGCTACCGCTGATTTACCTCCTTACGCTCATCTTTTGATTACTGCTGGCACAGCATTAATTGTCGGCTGGAAATGGTATTCTCCCTTTTGCCTTTTTGCGGCCAATCTACTTGCTTTAGCCGGTGGAGTAAATTATTTAAAGAGTATCAATAGTGCTGATTCTGCATCCACGGTATTAGTACTTTTTATTATACTTGCAGCAGCAGTAACCTGTTGCATTGGAAGCAGAAGGATACATAAAAAATTTCATCGTACCTCCTTTTTATATCAAATATTGGGGTCCGCTTTATTGCTTTTGCATCTTATGTTTTTCAGCTCAATAAGCACTACCCCCTTTGTTGACACCCTCATGAAACATGGTCTTACTCAAGCTTCTTTAATAAGTAAGCTCATTATTCTTGGTCTGTTATTAACGTGTGGGGCACAACTGTATCTTCTAAAAAAACAAAATAGGCAAGCCTTTAAAACATTTTTACCCTTTGTCTTTTTCATAAGTATTGCTACCTTATTTTTAACCATTGTTATTCCTCCACTCTCTTCTACCAATACCATCTTAACCATACCAGGCCTTATTTGGATTTTGTGTATGAATGCCTTTTGCACTGCTGCACTTTTACTTTATACCCTTGAAGGTGAAAAACGGGAACTGGCAAGTGTAGTATTTCTCTTATTTATACTGAGTCGTTACTTTTTTACTACTCCATTATATGCGTGGCGATTGGGAATATTTTCACTCACTTCTACCACTACTCAATTTGTAGAAGCTGCTTTAGGAAGAGGTCTTAAAGAATATTTTTCAGAAGCATTTAATTTACCGTTTGCTTTGTGGGTCACGGGGCTTTTATTCCTTTCAGTGCTTTGTTATATACTGACCACTCTTTATAGTAAAAACAAGTACACAAAAATGAAAAAGGCTTTTTCTTCTATTGCTTTTGGAACCTTTTTATTTTCTTTGTTCTTTTTATCTTTGTACCGCGGTATGGCTCACATTGATAACACTACCGATTTTTCTTTTCTTGCCAATTGGCTTAAAATTACGAGCCTACTTGCTCCTCTTTATGCCGCTATTATTACTACAGCATTTTTTGCCTGGCATAAAAAATTATTTAAAAAAGAAAGTATCTATTGTATAGGAACACCACTTGCTGTTCTTGCAGCCTGCTTAATAGCTCGCTTGCACCCTTTGTTAAATGGCACAACATTAACCTTTTGGGGAGCATTATGGAGTGCCTGTTTTAGTGCTTTTTTATGTGCCGGACTTGTTGTAATGCTTCAACATCAGCCAAAAAAATCTTCCTTCCTGGGATTAATGCCAATCATAGTCCCTCTTGGATTAGCATTAATGCTCTTTAGTTGGACCTACTCATGGAACATATTCTTATTTAGCTCCAATGACGTTCCTCTTATTTTTTCTCTTTTTGCTTTTTTGGCCGCTCTCTTTTTTATAGGCCGTCTATTTGTTAATAAAAAAATATTTGGCACTGCTCTGCAAGCGTATGAACTCTTTTGTGCTGTTGCAATTATGGTTATTTCAATTTTGCTATTGGCAAACCCAGCCTATGTTTTACTCTTACAAATAACTACAACAACTGCTTGGAGTCAGCTTTCTCCTCTTATTTCTATTGTAACCATTGCAGCTTTTTTTGCTTGGTATAACCACAGCAAAGGAACTTCACTTAAACCCCGCTTTTACCAAACCTGTCGCTACGGACTCTTTTTAGGGCTTGCTGTAATTGGTGCTGTTATATTTACCATTGTTGTTCCTCAATCATTTCATGATACCCCCTTTGAACTATCGTTGATTGGAAGTATTACCAAAACAGCACTTGCCTTTTTAACGCTTCATATTGCTTTTAGTTTTGGCAAAGAAATAAAATATCTTTCTGTTTCCTGCGTAGTTGCTCTGTGCACAATTATTACCACTTTTTTAGCCACACAAAAAATTGGTCTGCCCTATCACTTAATAGTAATACTCGCTCTTATTTGCATCTATCTTTTGGGTAATCTTTTTACGTCACTCAAACGACCAAGAATAAGTGCCGCTTTGCAAGGTCTCTCTTTTGGTATTCTGATACTCTTAATTTATACCACATCAACTCTTAATGGGTTGCTCTTTTTTGCCGAACAAATAAAAACACCATTACTTGCTTTTCCCCCATTACAGCTTCTTTCTCTTTTGCCGTTTCTTTCCATTGGAGCCTATTGTATTATGCAGATTAATAAAACAGCACAACTTAAAAAAGATGAAATTATTGGTATTGGTCTTTTACTTGCAGCAACAGCAGCAACACTTTTTCAAAAAGCTCCAGTACTTTTTGATGGAACAGTGCTGACTTCAACCGGATTTGTATGGGCGATTGTTTTTAATGTTCTTTCGTTTATAAGCCTTTTATCTCTTATTTTGTTAGGCTACCGTTACCGTTCGATATGGCTTATAAATACGGGAACCGCACTGCTTTTCCTGCTCATCATTATTAAGTATTTTGATTGGTTTTTTAGCTATCTTAATAAAACGGTCTTCTTTATGATTTCTGGTCTTATCTTATTAGCTGTTGGCTATGCCATGGAAAAAGGACGCATCTACCTTCTGCAAAAAATTACCAAAAGAATAAGGAGAAAAAAATGAAATTGTCTCAATTTCAACTACTTTGTTTTACTGTTGCTTTACAAGCTTTTTTAATTGGCGGCGTTGCAACTGGGGCTCTTGCTAAACGTCCTGCACAAGCTACAACATGCATAAAATAGTAAAATAAATACCGTTGTTGCTCCTATCTAGTCATATTCCTGTTATTTGTGTAATCTAAAAGATATACAGGAATAGTATTTTTTTACAGAGGATAGGTATGCTTGATTCATTTTTTAATGCTTTTTTTATACAGTTGGATAGCATAGATGATGCTATCTGGAGCTATATTGCAGTTCCTGCCATTCTATTATTTGGTATTTATTTTTCCTGTAAGTCAGGATGGTTTCAAATTACCCAGTTTGGAAAAATCAGTACTATCTTTTTTAAATTTTTAGAACCACATAAAAAAACAGAGCGACGAGGCATTCATCCGTTAAAAGCTTTTTTTGCGGCCATCGGTGGTTGCATTGGTATTGGTAACATTATTAGCGTGTGCACCGCTGTACAAATCGGTGGCCCCGGTGCAATTTTTTGGATGTGGGTAGCAGCATTACTTGGCATGATTGTTAAATATTCTGAAATTTATTTGGGCGTTAAATATCGCGTTGATAGAGGCAAGTATGGTTATAGCGGTGGCCCCATGTATTATCTTAAAAAAGTAGATCGGTCAGGATTTCTTTCAAAATTCTTTTGCTTGATTATGTGCATTTATGGTGTTGAAATTTATATGTTCAGAATTATGACGCACAGCATGGTTACTGGCTGGGGATGGAACCAAAATTTAGTTATAGCTGGTTTGCTTATTGCTATTTTATTTGCTGGTAAACATGGTATTGAAACTGTTGGTAAAGTGAGTAGCACTTTAATTCCTATTTTCTTAGTGGCCTTTACCGGTGTTTCCTGTTGGGTATTTGCTCATAATCTTGCAGGCATCGGCCAAGCATTTAAACTTATCTTCTCATCTGCGTTTACCGGGCATGCTGCCATTGGAGCTTTTGCAGGAAGTGGTTTACTGCTCACCATGTCACACGGTATGAAGCGAGCTTTTTATACCGGAGATATTGGAGTTGGATACGCTTCTATTATTCATGCAGAATCAGCTGAAGCTAATCCTCAAAAACAAGCAGCTTTAGGAATTTTTGGTATCTTTCTTGATACCTTTGTTATTTGTACTTTAAGTGTTTTGCTCATTGTTGTGACGGGCTTATGGAACCAAGGCATTCACGAAGATATAATTGTAGCACAAGCACTGAGCGAATATATTCCACACGTTAATCTGATTTGGCCGTTCTTTGTATTCCTTCTTGGCTATTCCTCATTAATAGCCTTTTTTGCGGTTGGTAAAAAATCTGCACAATTTTTGTGGCCAAAGCATGGAGCCATTGGCTATAATATCTATGCTGTTGTTGCATTTTTATTGTTCTCTTTTGTAGGTTCAGAGGCACATATTTTAACTGTAATGTCCTTTACTGGAGCTTTGTTGTTTTTATTGAATACTTATGGTCTTTTAAGATTAAGGAATCACATTTCCTTTAGTTTAAGGAATAATAATTAGGTAAGGTTTTGGGGATGGTAATTTTTTTCATACTACTTCTTCTAAATATTTTGTGTACCCATGCTTCGTTAGAAGACAATGACCTTAGACATGTCATTAATGAAGGTAAAAGAAGAAGCCATCAATTACGTTCATCAACCATAGCTGCCTGTGGAAATTTTAGAAAAAAGAAAAGACCCAGAAATCCTACTCTTCTTCATGCTGCCAAAAGAAATAATATAGAAGAGGTAACACGATTACTCAAAACTCAAAATCCTAATCAAGCCGATGCTGAAGGAAACACTGCTCTGCACTTGACAACTTCAAGAGCCATAGCAGAAATTTTATTAAGACATCCAGTAAGAGCTGATCTCCGTAATCATATGGGACAAACAGCATTGCAAGTAGCACAATTTGGATTGTATAAAGGAGTTGCTTCAGCAATAAAAAAACACTTTGCAGAACTAAAACTAATTAAAAGAAGAAGCGCTGCCCGCATAAAGATTGCAGCACAAGTGGCAGGGCAAAAAAAACGCTCAAGATTAGAAGCAGAAAGATTAATAGAAGAAGCGTGTTCTATTTGTTTAGAACCACCTACAAAAGAACTTCTACTAGTGCCACAATATAACTGTCCTCACCATCTACACAAAACTTGTTACACAAAATTTAAAACAACAGCAACTCACAGTCGTCCTTACTGGGAATGTCCTATTTGTCGCGCTCAGTTTTCTGCTACAGTTTCAGAAAAAGAAAAAGCCGAAGCTCAAAAAATAAAAGATGTAAGTTTTTCTGATTGGTTAGGCCTTGCTATAGTAGGAGCCCACCTAGGCTACTGAAATTGATTTTTAAAAAGGTAGTATTATGAAACTAAATAAAACTGTTTTTTTTTCTTGTATAAGTCTTTTAAGTCTTTTTTGTGCCAATGCGGCAGAAGGTGGAGGAAGAGAAAGCCCCTCAAAAAAAAGAACTGCTACCGCAGTACCACATACACCTCACCCTCCACATAGACCGCGCCTTTTACCAAGACCTCACTTTTCACGAAGACCGCGCCTTCTACCAAGACCAGATAAATGGGGAGCACTTCATGATGCTGCCTTCGCAGGTGATGCTACTAAAATATATTCACTTTTTAATCCTACAGGAAGAAGAGACGTAAGGCTCTGCCCAGCAAATCCCAATAGAAGAGCACCTGGAGGAATAACAGCACTCCGTTTGGCGGTAGCAGGCAACCATCTTAAAGCAGTAGAAGCGTTGCTTGCAAATTATAAAATATTTATTAACCCTGTTGATACTGAAGGAAATGTCCCTTTACACTTTGTAAAATCAGCTGAGACAGCAAAACTATTACTTGAAAAACGAGCAAATGTCTCACATCGTAATAATGCAGGGCAAACTCCTTTAGAGCTTGTTGAACTTTCAGGATATAAAGGTGCTGCTGCTGTAATAAGAAGAAGCATCCCTTCAAAAACAACTCCTGATGCTATGCGAGCAAGAATGCTAGAATCTGCCAAAACTGAATCTGATCGTTCAAAAGCATCTGCAAGAAAAGATGCTGATGGCGCTGCTACCGCTTTCCCTACTTGCTTTTGTTGTTTGGATACTATTGAAGATGATGCCTCACAGCTTTATACATGCTCTCATTTAGTTCACGGCAGTTGTGCAGAAAGTTTAACATCAAATGGATTTACGCAATGTTCTATTTGCCAAGCTAACCTTAGCGCTTCTGTTTCTACAAAAGAACACGCTAAAGCAGAGAAAGCCAAAATGGCAAGATCTGAACTGACTGAATATGAACAAATGCTGGCCATTGCCGCAGAGGATCCTAGATTTTTTGATGATTAATATTACTTATTTTGTAACTGTTCCCATATATTGACTGCATCAACTAGCTCTTTTTCTTTTGTTTGCAGTTTTTTTTGAGCCTCAAAAAACTCCGGCGTGCCATATTCCAAATTAGCAAAAGAACTATTAATTACTTCTATTGCCTTTTCTAGCTTTGCTATTTTGCGCTCTACACTTTGAATCTGTTTATTCTGTTCAAATTCTGTTTTGCCCGGTTTGCGTTTTTTCTGTGTTGCTTCTTTTTCTGGTACCTGCTGTTCAGCTTTGTTATCGGCCTTCTGCTGCAAAAAGGAATCATAATTACCAAAGTAGCTGTGCACTCCATTTGGTGTTAATTCAAGCACCCGAGTAGCCAACTTATTTACAAAATCATGATCGTGCGATACAAACAGAACAGTCCCATCAAACTGATCCAACGCTCTAAATAATATTTCTTTTGATTGAATATCCAAGTGGTTAGTTGGTTCATCAAGCAGTAAAAAGTTAGCATCTTGCAGCAGTACTTTTACCATACTTACCCGGTTGCGCTCCCCACCACTTAACACTTTAGTTTTTTTAATAACGGTATCTTTAGAGAATAAAAAAGATCCTAGAAAAGTTCTAATTTGTTGCTCTGGTTTATTGCGCGTGTTATGCATTACCTCTTCTAGAACTGTTTTTTTGGGATCTAAGACTTTGTGCTGTTCTTGCTCAAACACCACTGTTTCTACATTATACCCAAAATTTACACTCCCTGTTGTTGGTTTGTAGTTACCACACAACACATTAAACAATGTTGTTTTACCGCCTCCATTTGGGGCAATCAACGCAACCTTTTGGCCCCGCTCAATTTGAAACGAAACATTTTTAAAAATCGGTTTTTCGTCAAATGCATAAGAAACATTGTGCACTTCTAAAACCACACGCCCTGCCCGTTTGGTATCACCAAAGCTAAAATGAACCGATCGTGCTTGTTGAGGAAGTTCAATAATCTCTTCTTTTAATAAAGCCCGCTCCATACTTTTTGCCATTTTTGCTTTACTTGATTTTGCTCTAAACCGATTAATGGTGTCTCTTTTCCGTTTCATTTCTTTTTGCTGTTGCTTATGAGCGGCATAGAGATTTTCTAGGGCGTGCTCTTTTTGCTCTTCATAATCAACATAATTACCTTGATACAAAGTACCGCGACCTTGCTCTAGCTCAAATATTTTGGTGCAGAGTTTATCAAGAAAATAACGATCGTGGCATACTAATACAAAACCAAAATCAGCTTCTTTTAAAAACTCTAGAAACCAATCTTTAGCCACAATATCCAAGTGGTTAGTTGGTTCATCAAACAAATAAAAATCCGCTTCTTGTAATAAAAGTTGCGCAAGCGCTACCCGCATTTGCCAACCAACACTGAGTGTTGTCATAGAATCGTCAAGCTGCTCTTTCTTAAACCCTAATCCTTGCAATACTGTTTTTGTTTTTCGTACAGCACTGCTAACTGCTAACTCTTTTAAGCGTGCAGTAATTTCACCATACTCTTCTATTGCGTGCGGATCACCATTATTCACTTTTGGCTCAAGCTCATGCGACCGTGCTCGTAAATGGCTTAATTCTTTAAATGCAGAAAAAGCAGCATCAAAAATAGATTGATTACTATTTAAAATAACTTCTTGCGGTAAATAGGCAATACGGCATTTGCCTGATACCAAAATAGACCCACTATCTAATTGTTGAGTACGGGTGATAGCTTTAAGCATTGTTGATTTGCCCGAACCATTACGGCCAACTAATCCAATTCTATCATGTTGGTCAATGGTGACATTGATCATATCAAATACCTTTTGTGCTCCAAAGGCAAGGCAAACGTCCCTTAACTGAATCATAAAAATTAACCTTTACGCTGTGTCATCCTGAGCGAAGCAGCCTGCCCCGCGTAGCCTTGGCGAAGACTGGTGAGGATCCAGGACTATAACAAATTCTATTTTAAAAATGTCTTTGAAAATTTTAGAAAAACCACCCAAAAATAAATGAATTAATCCCTAATTAACCCTGGATCCTCACCAGTCTTCGCCAAGGCTACGCCGGGCAGGCTGCTTCGCCCAGGATGACACAATTTGATTATCTCTTTATAATCAATTCATGAAAAAATCTTTTTTAATTTCTTCGCTTCCCAAAAAGCCGTAATAAATGAATAAATAGATTTATAAAATCTAAGTACAAAGTAAGCGATCCAATTATAGCCAACTTATTTTCTGCTTCTGGATTCCCCGCTACTGCCTGACCAATCTTTTTAATTTTTTGTACATCGTACGCAGTCAACAAGGTAAAAATACCAACAGCTATCAGCGAAATATAATAATCCGCAACAGGGCTTTTAAACCACATATTGGCAAACATTGCAATTATTAAACCAAACAGCCCCATGGTTACAATGCCACCCATAGAGGTCAAATCAGTTTTGGTAAAGTAGCCATAAATTGCCATAGCCAAAAAAGTTCCTGCTGTAATAGCAAAGGCTAAATAAATTGAAGCAAGCGTATAAATATAAAAATAAACTGAAAAGGTTACCCCAGATAATGCCGAGTAAGCTAAAAAGGATACCAACGCTGTTGAAAAATTCATCTTTTGAATACGCCACGACAAAAAGAACACCAATCCTAATTGCGCAATAAGCAAAACAAACATAAGTGGCGAACCAATAACGGTCTTAAAAACAACTGGGTTGGACGCAATGTAATAAGCAACCCCTGCAGTAATGCCAAGTGCAACTGCCATCCATCCATAAACTTTATACATAAAATCACGAACCGATCCACTGGTAACGTGATATTCTTCTTTCCACATATTCAGGCCTCCTTTGGCCAATAGGGTTCTCAAAAAAGCCTCTTAACTTATATTTCAGAATATACCATTTATTGCCTACAAGAGCAATTGTAAAAGTTAAACAGAGGCTTTGTCCCCTTAATCTTCTAGAAGAAGTACTTTTTATCTTTTTTAAAAGGGTTTATTACTGTAGCAATTTTTTACCCCTTCACAAGCAATTTTAAAAATGTTACTTCAAGTAGATAAGATTTACCTATTTCTTGCCGAACAAACCCCAAATGTAGTAAACAAAAATAAACCGTTAAAAAAGGAGCAAGCATGCAAAAACGTCTTTATCCATTGTTTATTGTTGGAGCATTTTTAATCTGCGCCAATTTTAGTTCACAAGATTCAACCATTGCCGGAGGAGAAAAACCTCCTATTAACTTTTATGGAAAACTAACCGATTCAACAGGGGAAACCTACCAAGTAGAAAATATCACTATTTCCAATATGTACCGCCAGGTCCCTGTTTACAAAGAACCCACAGATAAAGGAACTGATCCATCAATAAATATTACTCGTTTGGATTTTATTGAAATTTATTCAATTAGCGTGCCCCATCCTAATCAAGTTCTTAGTTTTAATAATAGACAATATGTTAAGTTAGAAATTACCTCCCGTGATGCAAACCACACCAAACAAGAATATATTATTGAAAAATCAAAACGCATTATTTGCGATGAAATTAATACTGCAGGAGCAATTGAAAAAGATTTAGCATTCCAGGCGGTTGATACCCTTGTTTTTGAAGGGCACAAAGCCACAGAAGAAAAAAAAGCCACAAAAGAAAAAAAAGAAGAGCCTCAAACTACAAGCGCTGCAAAAGCAACTACACCAACAGCAAAGCCTATTGAAACAGGTGCTCCTGCTGCATAGCTCATAAAATTAAAAAACTAAAGATTTCATTTTTTCGTTTTTGTGTTATATATAAAAGTGTCTTTTAAAATGAGCAAACTTCTTCCTAGAGGGAAATTGTATGGCTGTTATGATAACAAGCGAAAATGTTGAAAAAGAAATTAATCAATCTGAGCTCCCTGTTTTACTTGATGTATACGCAACATGGTGTGGACCGTGCCAGCAAATGGCGCCCATTTTTGATGAGCTAGAAAAAGAGCTCAGCGACAAATGTAAATTTGCTAAATTGAATGTTGATGAGGCTCGTGAGCTTTCTATTCAATATGGTGTTACGTCTGTTCCAACCTTTGTATTTATTAAAGGAAGCGAAATAAAACAAAAAGAAACAGGCTACATTGGAAAAGAAGACCTCAAAGCAAAAATTGAAGAATTCATAGGGTAATCCCCCCACCGCCTAGAGGTACTGCATGAAAAAAAACTTTCAGCCGTTTATGCTTTGCGTAACGGTTTCTTTTCTTTTTTGTTTAACAACGGTAGCAAAAGCTCCTGTTGCACAAAAACAAAAAAAAGCTCCCGTGTTTTTGGTCTCTGCAGATAAATTTGAAAAAATTACAAAATCTCATTTACCGGTTGTTTTAGATGTCTATGCTGATTGGTGCCCACCATGTCGCAAAATGAAACCTATTTTTGATGATGCCGCACGTGACTTTATTAAAGAATGGCGCTTTGCAAAAATTTCTATTGAAAGTTTTGCTGATTCTGACCCTACCATTGCATTTTTAAAAAGTAGGTATGGCGTTACTATAAAGTGTATTCCAACATTTATTATTATTATAAAAAATAAAGTCATAAGTGTAATTGAAGGTTCAATGGACTTATCCAGTTTAAAAACAAAAATTTCTACTATCTTAAAAGACTCAAAATAAGCTATTCATGCTTCTTCCTTTGACAAATATTTTTTAAGAGTTATTCTTTAAAGCCTATCAGCTGGTCTAAAAAAGAGGTTGTAGTATTGATGAAGAACGTTTGTAAAAATGTTAACCATTTGATTTAAAGGATACTTATATGAACAAACAACTTTTATCTCTACTTGCTGTTGTTACTGTTTTTGGTGGCGCTGTAGCAAAAGAACAAAAAGCTAAATATGATTTTACTTTTACTAATGCTATTTCTGACAGCATCAGCAATGTAAAGCTTTCTTACTGCCGTGGTACTTCAGTTACTAAATATGTTCATTACAACCATGATCTTACTATTGCAAGACTAGAAGATGGCTTTGAAGTTAAGTTCAACCTTGACGGTACTAAAAAAGTTCGTTTGCAAAAACTTGCTTTTGAAACTGCAGATGAAATTGTTGTTATTACTTTTGAAGACAACAAAGTTAAACTTCCAGCTATTGTTGTATTAAAAGAAGATGGCCTTTACGTTGACGGTAAAAAGGTTGCTGAATACAAAGAACGCAAAGTAGTTAAAAAAGCTGCTGTTGTTGCTGTAAAAGCTGCACAAACTGCGTAAGATTTTTCTTAGCTGATAGAAAATTTTAAGGGCCTGGAGTTTTCACTTCAAGCCCTTATTTTTTATTCTTCTTCAACAATGCACACCAATTGACCGCTTATAACTTTTTTTCTTGCAACCCTCAATTGTGGAGGAGGAGTAACAGACCTACCTTTAAAAGAAAGATGCCTTCTTAAATGTTTGCCTAAAAG
>Ga0114933_10003033_pt1 | contig 16746 bp, 17 predicted proteins | sample 4SBtaG_FD_89691 | JGI IMG/M metagenome (GOLD analysis project Ga0114933, IMG submission 89691) | Deep subsurface microbial communities from Kolumbo volcano to uncover new lineages of life (NeLLi) - 4SBTROV12_W25 metaG | ecosystem: Environmental > Aquatic > Marine > Volcanic | place: Kolumbo... | reverse complement strand
CGCCCCAACACCTCGACCCGTTCGGAGCATCATGAAGGTCACCCTCTCCACGGATTCGGTCACGGACATCCGTGCGGATCTCCTCGCGATCGGCGTCTTTGGCTCGTTGCGACGTGACCCTCACGTCAAAGCCATCGACGCAGCCTCCGGCAAGAGTTTGTCCGCGGTCGCTCGCTTGGAGATGTTCGACGGTTCGGTCGGCCAGGTGGTCCGCGCAACCCCCGGTGGGATCGGCGCCAAGCAGGTCGTGCTCATCGGGCTTGGAGAGGGAGAGCCGACGATCGCGTCGGTACGGAAGCTCACGGCGACGGCAGCCCGTTTGGCGCAGTCCTACGGCACGCTCGCCGTCGTCCTGCCGGCCTCAGACGGCGCGTCCGCGCGGGCGGCCGCGTCCGGTGCGGTGCTCGGCGCCTATCGCTTCTCGCGCTACCTGACCGGTGACCGCGTTCCCACCAAGTCGCTCCGCACGACCAAGCTGCTCGTCGCCAAGCGCACCCCCGACCTGCGAGCCGGGGTCACCGCTGGCGTCACAATCGCCGAGTCGGCGAACCACGCGCGCGACCTCGTCAACGCTCCGCCCAACGACCTGACCCCGACCGCCCTGGCCGACTTCGCCAAGGCGCAGTGCAAAGAGCTCGGGATGAGCTGTCGTGTCTGGGACAAGAAGGGCATCGAGAAGCTCGGCATGCATCTCCTGCTCGCGGTGAGCCGCGGCAGCTCGCAGGAGCCTCGCTTCATCCACATGACCCACAAGCCCAAGGGCGTGAAGAACCCACCGAAGGTCGTGTACGTGGGCAAGGGTCTGACCTTCGATGCCGGCGGCCTCTGCCTCAAGCCCGCCAAGAGCATGCTCGACATGAAGTGCGACATGGGCGGTGCAGCCACCACGATCGGGCTGATACTCGCGGCGGCGCGGCTCAACCTCCCGGTCGAGGTGCACGCGGTGATCCCGTCCACCGAGAACATGCTCGGCGCGGACGCCTACCGACCCGGCGACGTGTTCCCGACGCGCGACGGCAAGACCGTCGAGATCATCAACACCGACGCGGAGGGCCGTCTCGTGCTCGCCGACGCGCTCGCCTATGCCCGTGAGCTCGGCGGTGACTTCCTCATCGACCACGCGACGCTGACCGGCGCCTGCATGGTCGCGCTCGGTCCCTGGCGCGCGGGCATGTTCACGCACGATGACGAGCTCGCCGCGAAGTACACCGCCGCCGCCGCCCACGAGGGTGAGTCGTACTGGCGCATGCCTCTGGATCGCGACCTCCGCGAGATGCTCAAGAGCGAGATCGCGGACCTGAAGCACACCGGGGAGCGCTCCGGTGGTTCCATCACGGCTGGCCTCTTCCTCAGCGAGTTCGCCGGAGAGTCACGCTTCATGCACCTCGACATCGCCGGCCCCGCCTTCCAGGAGCGCGTCCGCGGCGTGCACCCCAAGGGCGGCACCGGCTTCGGCGTGATGACGGCGGTTCGCTTCCTCGAGTCGCTCGCGTCCTGAAGTGCGGCGGCAGCTCGCCGTCTTCGGACTCGTTCTACTCCCCTTGCTCGCCGGTTCGTCCGGCGCTGCCGCGCACGTCGGTCACGTAATTCTGAGCGCCGAGCGCTACCTCAAGCTCGACGTCTCCGGCCACGACGTGCGCGTCGTGGTCTCGCTCACGCTCGGACCGGCGGAAGGGCGGCGTGTGCTCGAGGCCGCCGACAGCTCTGGCGACGCCGACGTGAGCGCCGCCGAGTCCGAGACCTATCTCGCGGCTTGGGCCGAGGGACTTCAGGGGGAGCTCCCGCTGAGCCTCGACGGTGAGGCCCTCGAGCTCACCTGGGCCGAAGGGTACTTCGAGCCCAACGGGCCCGTCCGACAGGCGGCCGTCACCGTGGAGATGGTGGCGCGCTTCGAACTCTCCGGCGGCGATCAGACCGTGCGGCTGATCGATTCCATGGTCCGTCGAGAGGTCTTCGACCGTACAGATGTCGCCTTTCAGATCCGAGGCGACGCAGAGCTGGTCAGCAGCGGTGTCGAAGGTCAGATCGATGGACCGACGCCCGAGTTCAGCTACCCCGGCACGTTTCAGGAGGGCGAAGATGTCGTGCTCTTGGCGACGCTCCGGACCCCCGAGCGCGAGCTCGACGCGCAGACCGAGGCGTGGCCGGCGGGCATCGCGGCCGTGCTCTTGGTGGTCTTGGGCGCGGGGGCCGTCGCCTGGCGTCGCGGGAGGGGCTGAGCGTTCAGCGCCGCGCGGCCCAAGCCCGGCGCGCCGGCAGACCGATCGCCTCGAGCTGCTCGACGATGATCGTCTCGATGGTCTCCAGCGCCAGCTCTCGGGTGCTGGCTCCGTCACGCACTCCGAGCGCCCAGAGATCGTCGTCGACGCGCCGCCGACCCGCTTCCGAGGTGAGGTCGCCGCCGAGTACGTCTCGGTCGAAGTGGGAGAACGCCGTCGGCAGGTAGTCGCCGAGCTGAGCGCGCTCCCCATCGCTGAGGCTGGGCCAAGCGTCGGTCAGGTAGATCCACCCGAAGCGTCCGTGCAGCGTCTCGTCGGCGGCGAGCTGCGCGACGGCCGCCCGGACGCAGGGCTCGGTGACCAGCTCGAGCTCGTGCGAGAGGATCGAGATGGCCACGGTCTCGCTGACGCAGCAGATGAAGAGCACGTTGCGCAGCGCCGAGACCGCCGCCGAGCAGCCCTCATGCACCGGCAGGGGCCTCATCTGTAGCTCGGCTTCGATGCGAGGCTCCGCCCCGAGCTGCTCCGCGACGGCTCCGCAGAGACCCGCGTGGCGGAGCTCGTCCATCGCCATGCGCAGCACGCAGGTCTTCATGTCCAGGGGCGCTTCTGCCGCGATGAGCTGGGGCAGGAGCTGCGAGAACACGGTCGCGGAGCGATGCTCGTGTCGCATGCGCTCGAGCCACATGCGCCGCGCGATGCTCAGCACGTCGGGTGCGTAGTCGCGTTCGAGGCCCCTTCGGATCTTTGCCTCGACTTGCCCGTCGCCGCGTCTGAGCGCCGTCTCGAGCAGGCGCTGATGTTCGCGTGCGATGGGCGTATCGCTGATGTCGACGTGCAGGGTCCCCAACATGGCGCGAGTCTACGCGTTCATCAGAGGCGGAATCGGCGGGCCCTCGATGATCCAGCTGCAGCGCTCGTCCCACCAGGAGCCCCCGAGCATCGTGCAGCAGGCCTCGGACCGAGCGCCGTCCTCCATCGTCACGCAGACCCCCGCGTCGGTCCCGGCATCAGCCATGGCCGGTGGCCCGGCGTCGAGCAGCGGGGGAGGCGGAGGCACGCTCGCGTCGGCGATCGGGGCGGAGCCGGAGTCGATGGGCGGCGGCGCCGGCTCGACGCGATGGCTCAGGTTGCAGCCGAGCATCACCGCAGAAATCGTCGCGACCTGTGCCGCCCTGAGGGCACGCCGGCGCGCGCGCTGAGCCTTGGTCTCCGCTTGGTCGTTCATCACGTCGCTCCTGGACATACCGGGACGAGAAGCAGGCGACGTGCCGCCCACAGCTTCCGGGCGATCTTCGGGCCCCTTGTGCCGGCGTGTGCCTCGGCGCGCGGCTCAGCCTTCGAGAGTGAGCCAAAAGGTCCCTTTGGTACCCAGCCAAACACTGTCGCGGCCGTGGCGCGGTCGGCGGCGCGCCGGCATCGTGCTCCGCATGGCCGAACTCGACATCACCGACCGATCCCGGGTGCGTCGCCGCGCGCAGCGGGGCAGCTACGACTTCTCGGACATCGCCGCCATCCTCGACGCCGCGCCGATGGCGCACGTTGCCTTCGCCGCGGAGGGGCGCCCTTTCTGCACCCCCACCCTCCACTGGCGGATCGACGATCGCGTCTATTTTCACGGAGCGCCGGCCGGTCGCATGATCAAGGAGACCAGCGCTGGGGCGGAGGTGTGCCTGGTCGCCTCGATCCTCGACGGCTTCGTGCTCGCGCGCTCTGCCTTCCATCACTCGGTGAACTACCGGTCGGTGGTGGTCTTTGGCGCGCCGCGGGTCGAGGAGGGGGCGGACAAGGCGGCCGCGCTGGAGGCCTTCATCGAGGGCCTCTTTCCCGGGCGCTCGCCGCACATCCGGCCCGCGAGCGCCTCCGAGTTGGCGGCGACGACCGTGTCGAGCCTGCCGATCGATGAGGCCTCGGCGAAGGTTCGAGACGCCGGCGTGGCCGACGCGGAGGCCGATATGGGGCAGGCGGTCTGGGCTGGTGTCTTGCCGATCGGACTGCAGCTCGGAGCGCCCGTCCCCGACGCCGGCTGCGACCCGGCCGCGCCGGGACGGCCGGTCGAGCTCGGTCGCGCTCTCGTTCGCGGCTGAGCGTGCTACATCACGGCGGTGTCCGACCGGCGAAATGTGAGGGAGGCGTTGGACCGCATCGCCTTCGCGGCCGAGCTCCTCGGAGATCGGCGCGCGCGAACCTGGACGGCGGCCGCCTGGGCGGTGCGCAACGCGACCGGCGACATCCGCGAGCTCCTCGAGACGGGCGAGCTGGCCAAGCTCCGCGGCGTCGGCCGCTCCACGCTCCAGGTGGTGGTGCAGGTCTTGGCCGGCGAGAAGCCAGCCGCGCTGAGCAAGTTCGAGGAGAAGCTCCCGCACGGGCTGTTTGAGGTCCGACAGGTCAAGGGGCTCGGCCCCAAGAAGGTCAAGCGGCTCTGGAAGGAGCTCGAGATCACCTCGATCGGCGAGCTCGAGTACGCCTGCCAGGAGAATCGGCTGCTCAGCCTCAGTGGTTTTGGGGGCAAGACGCAGGAGAAGGTGCTCGCCGAGATCGCCCGCATCCGTTCGACCGCCGGCGCCATGCGACAAGACCAGGCGCGCAAGATCCTCGACCCGATCGAGCACGCCCTCTGGGTCCTCGACGCGGTGGCTCAGGTCACGATCGTGGGGGATCTCGGACGGGGACGGGAGCTCGTGCGCGAGCTCGCCGTGCTGGTGGAGACGGACGACGAGGCAGCCGCCGAGGCGCAGCTCGAGCGCGCCTATCCGAGCAGCGGTGGGGCGAGCCGGCATGAGGTCACGCTCCACTTCGCCTCCGCCGAGCAATTCGCGGCCCGGTCCGTTTGGCTCACGAGCAGCGCCGGACACCGCAGCCGCCTCGTTTCCCGCGCCGCGTCCCACGAACTCCACCTCGACGAGAACGGGCTCCGCGATGGCGCCAAAGCGGCCCCGCGGTGCGAAGACGAGCGTGACGTCTACCGCGCCCTCTCGCTGGTTCCGACCGCGAGGGAGCGCCGTCAGGACGACGTGCCCCTGGTCGAGATGGGCAAGGCGAAGGCGGCGCTGATCCGTCGCGAAGACTTGCGGGGGGCGCTGCACAACCACACGCTCGCGTCGGACGGGAGCGCGACGCTCGAACAGATGCGCGATGCCGCACAGGCTCGGGAGCTGACCTACCTCGGCGTCACCGATCACAGTCAGACGGCATCCTACGCTGGCGGCCTCGACGCGGAGCGGCTGCTCGCACAGCTGACGACCATCGACGCGCTCAACATCGACCCCGACGCGTGTGTGCTGCTCACGGGGGTCGAGAGCGACATCCTGCAGCACGGGGAGCTCGACTATCCGGATGAGGTCCTCGCGGAGCTCGACGTCGTCGTGGCGTCGGTGCATCGGCGGCACGGGGTGGACCCGGACGCGATGACACGCCGCATGATCGCGGCGGCGTCCCATCGATACACCGATGTGATCGGACACCCGACCGGCCGGCTCCTGCTCGCGCGTGCGGCCAGCGAGTACGACGTCGGAGCGTTTCTCGACGCCTGCGCCGAGCACGGCGTCGCGGTCGAGCTCAACGCGAACCCGCACCGCCTCGATCTGAACGAGACGCACTTGGCGATGGCCAAGGACCGCGGCGTCCTGGTCTCGATCGCGGCCGACGCTCACGCGACGCGCGAGCTCGACAACTTGGACTACGGCATCACCATCGCCCGGCGCGCCGGCCTGGTGGCAGCGGACGTGTTGAACGCCAAACCCCTCGACGAGCTGAAGGCATGGATCGGCGCGCGGCGGCGGCGCTGATCGGCCTTTCGCTCGCGGGCGCGGCGCTGGTGGCACTCGTCCTCCGCAACGCGTGGAGCGTCGACGACTTCGATCTCCCGGAGCCCCCCGACCCCGGATTGCTCGAGCACGACGCGCCCCGAGATCCGCGGGTGCCGCCGGACTTCGACCTGACGCTGCCCCCCGATTCCGTCGTCCGCTACGGCGAGTCGAACGCGAGCCGGGCGACCGTGCTCTACACCACCGATGCGCCGGCCGAGCTAGCTCTGACCCGCGCGCGAGACCTTCTCGAAGCGCGCGGCTGGACAATCCGGGTGCGCGACGGGTCGAGCCGCCCGCCGGCGCTCTGGCGCGAGGCCATCGACGCGTTGGACGGCGCACGTCCCATGGGCAGCGCGGTCGTCGAGCGCGGCGGCGCCGAGATCACCCGCGTGCACCTCAGCCTGAGCCTCGAAGCGGGCACGCCGTTTCACGCACCGGACGAGCCGCGCGAGTGGCGGCGCGTCGATCGGCCGCCGCTTCCGGCGCGGCCGGGCGGCGCCGATCAAGACTGCATGCGCGCGCTGCGAACGGTGTGCGCAGATCAGGCCGAGGTCGGAGGTCCGGCTGCGGTCGAGTGCGCGATGGACCACCGCGGGAGCTGCGGCTTCGCGGACGACGTCGGCTTCGTCGGGCGGGTGGCGGCCGACGCCGAGGGCAGGCTCCTGGCGGCGCTCGAGGCGCACGCCAGGGTGGGGAGCCGCGCGGCTCGAGCCCAGACCCAAGCGCAGCTGAGGGTCGAGCTGCTCGGGGCCCGCGCGAGCCTGGCCCGTGCCAACAACTTCGAGGGCGTCGGAGAGACGAGCCCGAGCGTGACCTTGGCGGTGTTGGTCGCGCAGACCGAGGCAGAAGGCACGACCCTCGAGGTCGACACGAGCGCGTGGTTCCATACCGAAGAGGATTCCGAAATACAGGCCGATGACGCTCCGTAGAGCATGGTCAGCGGGGAAGAACCTCCGCAGAAAGCGAGCGAGTCGAGTTGAACCCGAACCCGAGTGAAGCCCTCATGACCGACGTCATGCCCACCTCTGATGAGAAGACCATGGCCGCGATCTCACACGGCCTGACCTTCTTCGAGGGCGGGATGTTGGGACCCCTGGTGCTCTACTTCGTCAAGAAGGACGAGAGCGAGTTCGTCGCCTTCCACGCCCTTCAGTCGCTCTACTTCGGGCTCGCCTTCTTCGTGCTCTCCATCGTGACCTGCGGCCTGGGCGCGCTCCTGCTCGTGATCCCCTACGCCGTCTTCGAGGCCATCGCGACGATGAAGGCCTATGAAGGGGAGTGGTATGAGCTGCCGGTGGTGGGTAAGTACGCCCGCGACAAACACCCGGGGTGACCATGTTCGAGCTCGACGCCCGCATCGAAAGAGACACTTCGCCCGTCGGCGTGCTGCCGCTCTGCGCTATTCGGCTGCACCACGACGCGCGCTATCCGTGGGTTCTGCTGGTCCCCCAGCGAGCCGGCGTCCGTGAGATTCACACGCTGAGCAAGGCTGACCGCGCCGCTCTGACGGAGGAGTCCGCCGCTGTCTCGGCCGCCATGCAGCGCCTCTTCGGGGCCGACAAAATGAATGTCGCAGCGCTCGGCAACATGGTGCCGCAACTGCACGTTCATCACGTCGCGCGGTTCGCCTCCGACGACGCCTGGCCTGGGGCGATCTGGGGGGCTCATCCTGCGGCGAGTTATGAAGCGGGCGCCCTTGGGACACGGCTCGAGCGGCTGCGGTTGGCCTTCGCCGACATCGAGGGCTTCACCGCCGCGAGCTGAGCCAGGTCGGCTCAGAGGCCGAGCGCGTCGATCACAGAGAGCAGCTGGGCGCGCTGAGCCCCGATCGAGCGCGCGAGCGAGAGCTGCGCGTGGGTGCGGGCCAGGTTGTGCTCTCGTCGACACGAGAAGCGGCTGGCGTCGAATCCAAAGTAGGCGTCCTCGTAGACGTCGGCGGCGAACCTGGCGGAGAGCTCGAGCGCGATCGTCTCGGTCGCTGCGACCACCGCCCGCACCTCTTCTCGCGGCAGCCAGCCGCGCACGCTCGAGGCGTAGCCCGCGATCGCCGCGCTGAAGGTCTCCGCGTCGAAGAAGGCCTCGGGCGAGGCCTCCCCGGGCGTGTTGCACCAGGACCGCAGAGCGTCGCCCAGGTCGATGGGCACGGTGCCGTGCGCGAGGGTGTCCAGGTCGAGCAGCGCGACCGCTCGATCGCCGTCGAAGAGCAGGTTCGTGGCCTTCAGGTCTCCGTGCACGATGCGTGTCGCGACGGGGAGCAGCTCCGGCAGGTCGTAGTCGAGGATCGCGTCGCAGAGCGGTTCGATCTCGGCGGACGGGGGATCGGCGAAGTCCTGCTCTCGCACGCGTCGCAGCTTCGCGAGGTGGGCGGCGGTGTCGTGAGCCCCCAGTCGGGTGAAGGAGAACGTGTGCTCCAGATCCGCGACGGCGCGGTGAAAGCGCCCCGCCATGGCCCCCGCCGAGTGGGCTCGGGCGGAGTTGTCGAGCGTGTCGATGGTTTCGCCTTCGACAAACGTGAGCAGTCGCCAAGGACGCTCGGCCTCGACCCAGAGCTCACCATCGCGCGTCGGCACCACCCGCGGAACCTGCACGTCCGAGCCGTCGAGGTGCCGGGTGATGGCGTCGATGTCTTGGTTGACCCGGCCGGCGAACGCGGGGTGCAGGCGCTGGAGCACGAACCGGGTCGACCCGAGCTCGACGAGCAGCGTGTGGTTGATCCACCCCGACGTGATCGGGCTCAGCGCGGCGTCGCGCAGGCCGTACGCTTCGAGCACGGATTCGGGCACGTTCTGCGTGGGCGATTCGGTCATTCGACACGGAGCGTACCCTCGAATCCAATCTCGCGACCTCCTCAGGAGTCCACCTTGGGAGAGTGGGTCGGTTTCTGGTACACAGAAGTGCGAGCGGAGTTGTCGTGGGCGAACGAAGGACCGAGCGAAGAGAGGGAGAATCGCCTCGCCAGGAGATCGCCAGCGCGTTCTCTTTCGCCCGCTCAGACCCGCACCGAGCGGAGGAGCTCCTCCGGCAGGTCGTGCTCGCCGCCAGCGAGGATCCGACCGTGCACTGGGCCCTCGCCCGCTTCCTGCACGACGTGCGCGGCGAGGTCGATGGCGCAGAGGTGAGCTACCGACGCGCCCTCGAGCTCGACGCCGCTCACGTGAAATCACTCTCTGACTACGCGCGCTTGGTGCACTACCACCGCGATGATGGAGACGCCGCGGAGCAGCTCTACCAGCGCGCCGCCGACGCGGCTCCGCTCGAGGCGAGCGTGCTCTCGGACCTCGCGCACTTCGTGGAACACGAGCGGAATGACCTCGACCGCGCGGAGTCGCTCTACGAGAGCGCCCTCGAGCTCGACCCGAAGGACCCGGAGACGCTGGAGGCGTGGGCCCGCTTCGTTCACCACCAGCGGCGCGACGCCGCGCGGGCCAGGGATGCGTACCGTCGAGCGATCTTGGCTTCGCCCGAGAGCGCCGACCTACACGCGTGGAACGCGGTCTTTCTGCAGACCCTCGGCGCCGACCCCTCGGCCGCGCGGGCGGCGTTCGAGGAGGCGCTCGCGCTCGACCCTCGGCATGGGTTTGCGCTCTCGAACTTCGCGCTCTTCTCATGGAGTCACGACAAGGCCTACGAGCGCGCCGAGGACCTCTTCGAGCGCGCCGTGGCGGTCGAGCCGGACCGCTGGAGCACCCACTGGTGGTTCGCCGCGTACCTCGACGAGGCCGGGGCCGACCCCACCCGCGCGGCAACGCACTATCGCCGCGCGGTCGAGCTCGCGCCGGCCCACGCGACGCTCCTGCGGCAGTACCAGCGCTTCCTCGAGGGCGCGGAGCGCGAACGGAACACCGACCCCGGCGATGACCTGCTCTCGAGCGAGGTCGATCTCATCAGCGACGATGGGTACCGCTTCGAACAGAAGCGCGAGGAGGCCGCTGCCGAGGACCGGTACCGAGCCGCGCTCGAGGTTGACCCCGACCACGGCCCGACGCTGCGTCGCTACGCGGCTCTGCTCGAGGCCGAGGGGCGGCTCGACGAGGCCGAGGCGTGCTTGCGCCGTGCGGTCGAGCTGGCGCCGCGGGACGGCTGGGCGCACGGGCTCTTGGCGCGCTTTCTGACCCGGCAGCGCCGGGCCTTGGGCGCCGCCGACGATCACTACCGAGAGGCGATCGCGGCCGGCCTGCACGACCCGAAGTGGCTCGGCGAGTACGCCCGCTTCCTGCACGAGAAGTGCGACGATTCGGAGCGCGCGGAGCGCTACTGGCGGCGCGCGATCGCCGCCGACGCGAGCCCCGATGTGCTCATCGACTACGCGCGCTTCTTGGAGTCGCGGAGGCCGGATGAGGCCGAGCGCCTGATTCAGCGGGCCATCGCCGCCAGCCCCGACGACATCTATCCGGTGCGGCAGCACGCGCGTTTTCTGGAAGATGTACGAGATGACCTGGACGCCGCCGAGTCGGAGTACCGAAGGGCGGTCGACCGCGCGCCCAACGATGCGCTGACGCTCGACGCGTACGCGCGCTTCCTGGAGCGTCGCCGCGGGGACGACCTGAGGGCGGCGAGCTTCTATCTGCGGGCCGCGCGAGCCGAGCCCGCGAGAGCCAACCGGTGGGCGGTGGTCGTGCGCTTCCTGCTCGAGCGCGGCCTCGTCGAGGAGGCGCTCGGCTCCCTGCGTCGCTGGATCGGGCGGGCGGGTCCGCGCGACGAGTTCGCCTCGCTCGCCGAGGCGTCCTTCTACGGGCTTGTCTACTTCACCGACTCCGACGAGCGAGCCAGCTGCTTCGATCGCCTCAAGGCGCTGCTCGCTGACGACGAGCGGGTGGGCCGGTGGGACCCGATGTCCCACCTGCCGTACCTGCACGCGAGCGGTCGATCCGACGTGCGCTGGATCGAGCGGCTCGCGAGCCGGCTCGTCGAGCGCATGCGTTGATCAGCTCTTGGAGCTGTGCCGGTAGAGGAAGAGCCCGGTGAGGATCTTCGGGCTGAAGAAGGTGCTCTTCTCGGGCATGACCACCTCCGAGTCTTCGAGGCCGGCGTCAGCGACCGCCATGAGCTCGTCGATGCTCACGGGATGGAGGGCGATGGCGAGCTCGTACTTGCCCGCGTCGACGACCGCTTTCATCTCCTCGAGCGCGCTCTCCGGGTAGTAGTCGAAGCGGGCTGGGTCGACGATGTGTTCGTGTTTTAGCCCGAGGCCTGGGTAGAGCTCGCGCTCCAGGATCGCGCAGTCGAGCCGCCCGACGACGTCGCTCGGGATCTCCTTCGCGGGGAGCGTCCAGCAGCCGTCCTTCGTGTAGAGGCAGAACTGATGATGCGCCGGTGTCGCGAAGGCGGTCGCAGGCTCGAGCGCCAGGCTCTCCTTGATGCTCTCGAAGGAGTTCACCCCGTTGACCACACGATCGTAGGCGAGGATCTTCGCCTCCTCGGTCACGTACGCGAGCAAGTGGCTTTGCTCGTTGCGGAGCGCCGCGTGGTAGCGGTGGTGTCCGTCCGCGATGTAGAGCGGGTGTTCCGCGATGACGCCCTGAATCGCGCCGCCGACCTCGCTCTTCTCCGCGACCCGCCAGATGCGCGTCTTCACGCCGGTGAGATCGCTGCCGCCTCCGTAGTCGCTCTCGAAGTCGAAGAGCGGCGCGTCGGCCTTGGCGGCATCGAGCGCGGGACCGAGCGACCCCTTGGTGAGCAGGAAGACGGGGCCGATGGTGTGTTCGGTCGTCTGCGCGAGCGCGATCCGCCCCTTCACCTTCGCGTCGAACGTCTTCTCGTGGCGGATGACCTGGTGCTCGCTGTAGTCCGTGACAGCAGCCGCGAGGAACACGCCGGTGCGCTGGTTGTCGTCGCCCCAGCGCTGCTCGTAGACGTAGTAGGCGGGCTCGTCGTCCTTCACGAGTGCGCCCCGCTGCACGAGTCCGTCGAGCGCGCCCTTTGGATCCTCGCCGAGGATGACGTGGAAGATCGAGTCCGCCTCGGCCTGCAGCTGGCTGAGCAGAGGCGTGCCCTCCTTGATCACGTCGTAGGGAGGCGTCGCCACGCGGGACACGCTCTCGGGGCTGGGGCGGAGACCGGTGAGACCTATCGTTGCAACCATGCCGCGGAACGTAGAGCAGGCTTCACTGGATTTCTAGCCAGCAGAGATGCCTCCGGGCTCGCGGGCGACGCGGTAGGCTCCGCCGGCATGCAACGCTTCTATCCGATCGGGACTCCGGGCGAGCCGTGGGGCGACCAAGAGAGAGCAGCGTGGCTTCGCGACCGGTCGGTTCAGCGGAGCTACGCGGCGGACGTGATCGAGCGGCTCCGGGCGCTCCCGGACGGCCTCGAGCTTCAGCCCTACGGTGCGCTCTCCTTTGATGCTGAGCGTTATCCGTTGCTCGCCGTGCGCCTCGGGCCTGCCGAAAGGGACCTGCCGTGGGCTCTCGTAACCGGCGGCGTTCATGGCTACGAGACGAGCGGCGTGCATGGCGCGCTGGCCTTCTTGTCCGAGTCCGCGGCCGAATACCGCGGCAAGCTGAACCTGCTCGTCGCGCCCTGTGTCAGCCCCTGGGGCTACGAGGTGATCAACCGGTGGAACCCGCAGGCGGTCGACCCGAACCGCTCGTTTCGTGCGCCGAGCCCGTCGGAGGAGGCGGCCGCCCTGATGGCCCTCGTCGCCGCGGTGCCCGGGGACTTCCTCGTGCACATCGATTTGCACGAGACGACCGAGAGCGACGAGCAAGAGTTTCGGCCGGCTGTCGCGGCTCGCGATGGCAAACCTTTCACGCCCGGTCTCATCCCCGACGGCTTCTATCTCGTCGACGACACGGAGAACCCGCGACCGGCGTTTCAGGCGGCGATCATCGCAGCTGTCGACCAGGTCACGCACATCGCGCCGGCTGATGCCGAGGGGCAGATCATCGGCTGCGACGTCGTGCAGCGCGGGGTGATCCGTTATCCGGTCGAGTCGCTGGGGCTCTGCGCGGGGGTGACGAAGGCGCGGTTTACGACGACCACGGAGGTCTACCCAGACAGCCCGAGTGCCACCCCGGAGCTCTGCATCGCGGCCCAGCTCGCCGCGGTGCGCGCGGGGCTCGACCATGCGCTGGCGCACCCCGCATGAGCCCCTTCCAAACGGTCACGAAGCCGATGAGGTTCATGTCTCCTGCGACCCTGACCGCGCTGCTCAGCTCGCTCCTCTGCAGCTGTACCGTGTCCCCCGTTGGGCCAGAACCGGCGGCCAGCGGACCCCAACTCAGCTTCGAGACGGCGGAGCCCGGAGACGTCGCGGCCCAGGCACGCGCGTTCTCGGCGCGCGCTCGCGCCCAAGGCCGGCAGCCGCTCATCTACGTTGGGGCGAGCTGGTGTGAGCCGTGTCGCTACTTCCACGCGGCCGCGGAGCGCGGTGAGCTCGACGGGTCGCTCCCCCGCCTGGCGTTGCTCGAGTTCGATCGGGACACCGATGGCCCACGCCTGGACGCCGCCGGGTACGCGTCCCGGATGATCCCGCTCTTCGTCGTGCCGGGCGAGGACGGCCGCGGCACCGACGCCCGCATCGAGGGCTCTATCCACGGGCCCGGCAGCCCGAACCAGATCGCGCCGCGTCTGCGAGCGATCCTCGCTCCGTGAGTGAGCGCGCGGTGGCTCGCCGTGAGCCTTGCGGCGGGATCGTGCGGACGCCGGGCCCCGTGGATAGAGCCTGGCGCGGCGACCCCGTCATCGAGCGGGTCTGTTTTGTCGGTCCTGCGCTCCCCCCATGTCCGACCGGGGGTAGGGCGGGCCCGCGGAATCAATAGTCGGTCGGCTTCTGCCGGTTCCGCTTCTTGTCCGAATTCGCCTTCTTGTCGTTCAAGCGTCGCTGCTTCGCTCGCCGGCTGGGTTTGGTCTTCTTGCGCCGCTTGGGCGCGACGAGCGCCTGGGCGATCATCGAGGCGAGACGCGCCCTCGCGGCCTCGAGGTTTCTGGGTTGCTCTCGGTGCTCCTGGCTGGCGACGACGATGCGTCCCTCTTTGTCGAAGCGGTTCTTCGCCAGCGCTCGCAGGCGCCCCTTCACCGCGGGCGAGAGCGCCGTCGAGCCCGACAGATCAAAGCGCAGGTCCACCTTGCTCGCGACCTTGTTGACGTTTTGCCCGCCAGGTCCCGAGGAGCGCGCCGCCGTCCAAGTGAGATCAGACGCCGGGATCACCAACCAGCTGTTGATGCGCAAGTCCGACACCCCCCGAGCTTAGCTCGTCCTTCCCGGAGGGCGAACGTCGTTGCCTAGCGGCGCCATCGGCGGTACGAGCCAACGCGATGCATGCGGTCTTGAGCCAGCGGGTGATCACCCCTGAAGGCGTTCGCCCTGCGGCGGTGCTGATCGACGATGAGCGCATCGACGGCGTCGTCGCCGTCGACGCCGTGCCGGAGGGAGTCGCGACCGAGGACCTCGGGAACCGTGTCCTGATGGCAGGGCTCGTCGACGCCCACGTGCACGTCAACGACCCCGGCCGGAGCGAGTGGGAGGGCTGGCGAACGGCCACCGCGGCCGCCGCCGCGGGGGGCGTCACGACGCTGGTCGACATGCCTCTCAACTGCATTCCGGTGACCACCACCGTGCAGGCGCTCGAGGCGAAGACACGCTCGACCGAGGGCAAGCTGCAGGTCGACGTCGGTTTCTGGGGCGGCGTGGTCCCTGGTAACGCGGCCGATCTGACTCAGCTCGCCAAGTCGGGGGTGCTCGGCGCGAAGGCGTTCCTCTGCCACTCGGGCATCGATGACTTCCTCGCTTCGGACGAGTCCACGCTGCGTACGGCGATGCACGCGCTGGCCGACGCTGGCATCCCGCTGCTCGCCCACGCGGAGCTCGAGCTGCCGGTCGACGTGCCCGCGACCGACCCGCGCTCCTATGAGGCGTGGCTCGCGCTTCGGCCGCCGGCATTCGAGGACGAGGCCATCGCGCTCCTCATCCGGCTCTGCCGCGAGACCCGCTGCCCCGTCCACATCGTGCACCTGAGCGCGGCGAGCGCGCTGCCCATGATCGCGGAGGCGCGCGCCGAGGGCCTGCCCCTGACCGTCGAGACGTGTCCCCACTACCTCTGTCTTCGGGCCGAGGAGATCCCGGACGGCGCGACGGAGTTCAAGTGCGCCCCGCCGATTCGGCCCAACGCCAACCGGGAGGCGCTCTGGCGGGGGCTGCTCGATGGCGTCATCGACCAGGTCGTCACCGATCACTCACCCTGCGTGCCGACGCTCAAGCACCGCGACTTCGTCGAGGCTTGGGGCGGCATCTCCTCGCTCTCACTCGGCCTCTCGAGCGTGTGGACCGAGGCCGCGCAGCGCGGCGCGACCGTCGCGCAGATCGCGGGATGGATGTGCGAGGGCCCGGCCCGCTTCGCCGGGCTGGCTGACCGAAAAGGTCGCATCGCTCCGGGCATGCACGCCGATCTGGTGAGCTGGGATCCCGACGCCCACTTCGAAGTGAGCGTCGACACGCTCGCGTTCCGACACCCCGTCTCTCCCTACCTGGGTCGCACGCTGCGCGGCGTCGTGCACCGCACCTGGCTGCGAGGCCGCCCGATCGACGTCGCGTCGACCGGCGCGCCACGCGGCACCACGCTTTTTCACAGAGGTTCCCCATGAGTTTTGTCCATCTCGTCGATCTCGCCGCCGGTGTGCTCGGCGGACGCGCGCTCGAATGCACCGATGACTTCTTCGCCTCGATGGACAACCTCGTTTGTGAGGGCCGTGGGGTCTTCATCCCGGACAAGTACACTGAGCGCGGCAAGTGGATGGATGGGTGGGAGAGCCGCCGGAAGCGAGACGAGGGGCACGATCACTGCACCCTCCAGCTCGGCGCCCGCGGCGTGATCCGAGCCGTCGACATCGACACGAACCACTTCCTGGGCAACCACCCTCCTTACGCGTCGCTCGAGGCGGCGAACCTGTCCGAAGACGGATCCACGCTCGAGACCGCCGAGTGGTTCGAGGTGCTGCCGCAGAGCCCTCTGCGGCCCGGCTCACAAAACCTCTTCACGGTTCATGATGACCGCGCGTTTACGCACGTTCGTTTGCACATCTACCCCGACGGCGGCGTGGCGCGCCTCCGCGTCTGGGGCGAGGTCAGGCCGGAGTTCGCGCCGCAGGTGCCGGACGCGGAGAGTGCACCGCACGTCGGACCGGGGCAGCTCGATCTGGCGGCCGTGATCAACGGAGGCAAGGCGCTCGCCTGCAGCGACGCGTTCTTCGGCCCGATGGACAACCTCTTGCTGCCCAGCCGGGCCGAGAACATGGGCGGCGGTTGGGAGACGCGGCGCAAGCGCCCGGCCCCCGGAAACGACTGGATCCTGCTCCGGCTCGGCGCCGCGGGTTCGCTCGGCACCCTCGAACTCGACACCAACCACTTCAAGGGCAACTTCGCCGCGCGGTGCGCGGTGCGCGGTATCCACGCCCCGGGCGCGCCGCTGACCGAGCTCGTCGACCCGGCGGCGCCGTTCGAAACCGTGCTGGATGAGGTCGCCCTCAACGCGCACGAGCGGCGCTTCTTCTCCGAGCTGGAGGGGCGCGGCCCCTACACGCATCTGCGCATCGACGTTTACCCGGACGGAGGCATCAGCCGCTTCCGCGCGTGGGGCGAGCGCACCGCGACATGAAGCTGACCGACGAAGAAGCGCGCGCGGCGCTCATGCGGTGCTGCGGGGCGACGCGTTGGGTCGACGGCATGCTCGAGCGGCGTCCCTTCGGCGAGTCGCTGATCCAGATCGCCCGAGACGTCTGGT
>Ga0114933_10003031_pt1 | contig 16750 bp, 19 predicted proteins | sample 4SBtaG_FD_89691 | JGI IMG/M metagenome (GOLD analysis project Ga0114933, IMG submission 89691) | Deep subsurface microbial communities from Kolumbo volcano to uncover new lineages of life (NeLLi) - 4SBTROV12_W25 metaG | ecosystem: Environmental > Aquatic > Marine > Volcanic | place: Kolumbo... | reverse complement strand
GCAAGTGGAGGAACTCTTATTTCTATAGCAAATAAGTTTGATATTCCAATTTATGCATTAGGAAATGGAGAGGCACTAGACGACTTAGAATTATTTAATGCAGAAAAATTTGCAACTCAATTATTCGCTCATTTCTAAATGAAGGCTATCACCATCATAGGGAAAACTCTCAATCATATCCTCATCTATCTCAACACCAAGTCCAGGCGCTTCATTTAATAAGACACTTCCTGCTTCCCATTTAAAATATTTCTTCATAATTTTACAGTCAAAACCCTTCCAATCTTTAATTCCCTCAAGAATAAGAAAATTGGATATTGATGCTGCAACTTGAATATTTGCAGCGGCTACTATAGGACCACAGTACATATGAGGAGCTATGGATAAATGATTTGCTTCTGCCATTGATGCAATTTTTTTTCCTTCTAAAATTCCTCCTACTCTTCCCATATTCAATTGAAGTATTGATGCCGCTTGCTTATTAATGATTTCATTAAATTCATATTTAGTAGTAAGTCTTTCGCCTGCTGCAACTGGAAAATTAATATGTCTTGCAACTTTTGCCATTGCGTCTGAATTATTTGGTGGAACTGGCTCCTCTAACCAAAAAGGATCATATTTTTCAATTTCACTTGATAATCTTATAGCGCTTTCAGGTGTCATTTGACCATGGGTTCCAATAAGTAAGTCACATTGATCACCCACAGCTTCTCGAATTGTTTTAACAAAATCAGCTACAAATGAAATTTCTTTTGAAGTCAATACTCGTGGATCATTAATCTTATATAGTCCAACTGGATCAAATTTTACTGCATCAAAACCTTGCTTTAAATACTCTGTTGCTCTTTCTCCAGCTAGAATGGCATTAGTGTAAACATTGCTTGCATCATTTGGTTCTGGATAAATATATGTATATGTTCTTAACTTTTCAGTGTGTTTGCCACCTAAAAGTTCATAGATGGGTTTGTTCAGCTCTTTACCATTTATGTCCCAAAGTGCGATTTCAATTGCACTTAAAACTCCTCCGAGAGAAATATCAGGTCTTTGTGAATAGCCACTTGAAAAAACCCTACGCCAAATTTTTTCAATATTAAAAGGGTTTTCATTTAAAATGTATCTTTCACATACATCTTCGATCATTTGTCTTGCTACTTTTGGATGAAATGGAATTCCATAGGCTTCTCCAAAACCAAAGATACCAGAGTCTGTAGTTAATTTTAAAAATATCCAGTACTTACCTCCAAACGATGGAGGAGGATTTCCAACGACGTATGTTTTAAAATCGACTATCTTCATTTCAATTTATGATATTTAATCTTGTCTTAAGGATCAAAAAGGATTGATAAAAGAAATAACAATACTTTCTGTTCCAGGATTTTCATCAGCTAAACTTGCATTTGAAATATGATTTAAGCTAATTCCAACCCTTTTATTTTTTTCTAAATTATAAGAAAGTTCTAGTTGACTTCGAAATTCTAGGTTGTTACCAAGGTCTTTACTCGAACCTTGATCATAGTACCCTGTTGCAAAACTTGGGGTAAGATTCCACTTATTTGATAAAGAGTAGTCTTTTCTCAATCCAAGATAAAAATATTTACCACTATCTGTATTAACCATAAATCCTAAAAAGGGCTTAAGTTCATACTTCTCGTTAAAGTTATTATTTGATAAATATTCAACACGGGCTTCAAGAGAGTCAAACGTATCATTTACATCGAATTGACCAATTGAATAAGAATAAAAGCCATCAGCTTTTAAGTATGAACTAAAAGATAGAAATAAAAATAATAAAGCAGCAACTATTTTGATGTTCATAAGTAATAAGGAACGTTTAGTTTCCCCATACTACATATTTTTTATCATCTCCACCAGTAGTTACATAGCCTTGAGACCAAGTTACAAAATTTCCCTCAGAATCAGTAAAAGATGCTGTGCCGGTCTCTAATACTTCTTCTTCCTCTAATGAAGTTTCTGACTCAATGGATAGAGAATCGGAATTACTGGTTGAATTACTGGTTTTATTACTGCTCTCACTAACTAGTTCTTCTGGCCCAGGATCTTCCTCAAAGCCACCAGCAAATACATAGCTAGCAAAGAATAAAACAATAATTAAACTATTTAACGTTAATGATTTCATATTACTCCTATAAAAATTAATTGGGATTATTAAATACATCGAAAGTGTTCGAATTTTGTCTTTCTTTAAAATTTCTCAATGCCCATCTAACACTTTCAAATGCCAACTGGTCCCAGGGAATTTCATCCCAACCAAAGAGGCCTACTTCTAAAGATTCTATACCTGCCTTTATATCTTCATTAAGCAATTTTGCTTCATAAATAACTTGTATTTGACTGATGTGTTTAAGTGAATAAGTTGCTAATAATCTTACAATTTGTATTTTTGCAAAAGCCTCTTCATAAGCCTCTCTTACTGCGCCTTCCTCAATACTTTCATTAATCTCTAGATAACCAGCAGGGAGTGTCCATAATCCTTTTTGTGGATCGATAGCTCTTTTGCATAAAAGAATTTTATCTTTATAAGAACATACTGAACCTGTAACTATTTTTGGATTTTGATACATAATATGATTGCAATTCTGACATATTGTTCTTACGTGAGTGTCTCCATCAGGTTTTTTTAGTATTAGTGACTGCGAACCACACTGAACACAAAATAATTTATCAAGATTATCCATTTTTTTTAAATTTTCTCAAAATAAATACAATTCCAATTAGTAAAATAATAATTGGACTAAACCATAAGAAATATGTGGATTGATTAATTGGCGGAGTCATTATTATCCAGTCACCGTACCTACTTACTAAAAAAGATTTAATCTCATTATCACTGTTACCATCAATGATCATCTCTGATATTAATTCTTTCATATCTTCAGCAGAGTTTGAGTTAGACTCATAAATATTTTGACCTTCACAAACAAGGCACCTTGTTTCTTTGAATAAATTATTTGCTCTTTCCTCTTGATCTACATTTAAGGCATATACACTTGATAACAAAAGTGAATAAGCAATCAATATATGAAAAATGTATTGAGATGATTTCAATTTAAGTCCTTTATTATTGGAATTATTGTGTCTTCCAACTCCGAAATATGAATTGGACCAATGTGTTTGTATATAATTTTGCCTCTATGAACGATAAAAGTCTCAGGTACACCAAAAACTCCCCATTCTATTGATGTTCTACCATCTGAATCAAATCCAATCTCCCTAAAGGGATTACCAAGAGTATTTATAAAGTTGGTCGCGTTCTTTTTAGTATCTTTATGATTGATGCCATATAAATCTACATTATCGATTTTAGACAAAAGCTCTAGAACATTGTGTTCTGCTCTGCATGGAATACACCATGATGCCCATACATTTATAAAATTAATATTCTCACTACTAGTTAAATCTTTACTAGTAAATTGATCATTATCGTTCAAGAGTCTTTCAATACTAAATTCAGGAATTTCTTTGCCAATTAAAGGAGAATTACTTTTTGTTTCACTATTTAGTGAGTAATAAAATAAAATACCTAATAGAACTATTATTGATAATGGAGAATAAAATAATATTTTTCTTATCATGAATTTTTGATCCGATAAGAAATTGAAAACAAACCACCAATCATCATCATTAAGATACTAACCCATATGAAATTCATAAATGGCTTAATATGAATTCTAACATTAATAAACTCCTGATTTTCTGGAACATTCATGACAATATAGATATCTTTAAATAGCATTCTCGCGATACTTGTTTCAGAAGTTATAGTTGGCGGGTTGTTATAAAACCTAATTTCAGGACTCAGTTTTTTTAAAGTACCACTATGCTGCTGCATTTCGAAGTTAGCTATAATTTTGTGATAATTTTTTTCTTTTTTTTGTGAAATACTTGAAAATATAAAATCATAATTTCCAACAATAATTTTATCATCTACTTTAGCTTGGGTAATTTTCTCTTTAGCATAGCTAGCATTAGCAATTATTGAGATAATTAACAATGCAAATCCAGCATGTGTTAGCGCTCTTCCAATATTACTGGTTAAGTATAATGAATTATTTTTAAACAGAATGTTTGAGTTCAAATTCGCCATTATTAAAATTGAACTTAATATTAATAATGATATTTCTGTAATAGATAACTTATCAAAATATAAACTTATTGAAAAAATTAATATTACACTTAATAAAGTAGGCTTATATATTTTTTGTATTAATATTTTATAATTATTTGTGCTCCAATTTAAGAATGGGGTAATTATCATTGCAAAAATAAATAAAAATATAATTGGTGTTATGGAAAAAATATAATATTTAGATCCTACAGTAATATTTTCGTTCAAAACAATATCAGTGAATATTGGATAAACAGTTCCCAGAAAAACAATAAAAAGAATGGTTAAAAAGAGCCAGTTATTAACTAAAATACCTGTTTCTCTACTTAGTAAGTGATACTTAATTTCTTTATCAAGAAAAGGTCCTTTTCTGGCAAAAATAAATAAAGAGGCAATAAGAACAATTAATAAAAATGCTAAAATGAAAAGACCTCTTGTGGGATCCGATGCAAAAGCATGGACTGAATTTAAAATTCCTGATCGAACTAAAAAAGTTCCAATTAAACTAAGTGCAAATGTTAAAATTGATAATAATACTGTCCAAGACTGTAATGTATTTCTTTTTTCTAAAATTGAAACGCAATGTATTAATGCAGTTCCAGCCAACCAAGGCATGAGAGATGCATTTTCCACTGGATCCCAAAACCAATAGCCGCCCCATCCTAACTCATTATATGCCCAATATGATCCAAGTCCTATTCCAGCTGTTAAAAGTATCCAAGCAGACAATGTCCATTTTTTTACAATTGACGCCCAGTTCTTATCAATATGATTCAATAATAATCCTGCAATTGCTAAGCTAAATATTAAAGAAAAACCAACATATCCTAAATATAAAATAGGAGGATGAATTGCTAAAAATGGATCCTGAAGAATTGGATTCAAACCCAATCCTTCATTTGGTGGCTCACTCAATAAAGAAAAAGGATTAGATGTAAAAAGTAAAAAAAGTAAAAAGCCCAAAATTAAAAAGCTTTGAACTCCAACAGTGATTTCTGTCAACCGAATGTTTGCTTTTGACATTAATGCAAACATAAAATTAAAAATAGTTAATATTAAAATCCACATTAAAAGACTTCCTTCATGATTACCCCAAGAACCAGAAAGCTTATAGATCATTGGCTTTTCAGTATGAGAATTTTGATAAACTAGTGAAAAATTAAAATCTGAAGTTATAAAAATATATATAAGTATTAAAAAAGAAAGTAGACAGCTTACAAACTGTATTAATGATAGATTAAAATAGTTAATATAGTTTGCGTTACTTTTGAGATAAGAGATCTTTATTTGCGCTAAAGATACAAGTAAACAAACACAAAGAGACACTATGCCTAAATAACTTAACAGTTCACTCACTCGCCTTGCCACTTTCCTTCTTTTTGGAGTGCATCTATTACTTCGGGAGGCATATAATTTTCATCATGCTTTGCTAAAACCTTGTTCGCAATAATATTATTTGCGCCAGAGTAGATCCCCTCAACTACAACACCCTTATTTTCTGCAAATAAATTTGGCAGTATTCCGCGATATTCAACATTAATTATATTCTTCTCATCTGTGATAACAAATCGATAAGTTGAACTGTTCTCTTCATACTTGAGACTGTTATCTGCAACAAGCCCTCCAACTCTGATTTCCTGATTATTATTTAAATTTATTTCAACTAAATCAGTTGGACTATAAAAATAGATTAAATTATCTCTTAAATTAAAAATAATTATCAATACCGCAACAAAGATTATAGATGCTCCGATCAATAGTTTTATAATTCTTTGTTTAACTGGCTCTCTCATTTTTTGAAATTTTGTGTTGTTCTTTTTTCATTTTAGATAGCTTCTGAAAATTAATTATAAGAAATAAAAATAAAATTGAGAATGTAATTGTATAAGAAAATAATATATAAAAAAAATATTCACTCATAGCTAATAGGTCATCTTTCTATTTATTCTTAGTTCAAGACTCAATATTCTTATTCTTATTATGAAAAGAGATAACAAGAATAATCCAAAAGCAAGAGTCATAATTAGAAGGGGTATCAACATACTTACATCAATACTAGGAGTTGATAGTTTAGAAATAGTAGCTGGCTGATGCAAAGTATTCCACCAATCAACTGAAAACTTTATAATTGGAATATTTATAAAACCTATTATTCCCAATGCTGCTGCTATCTTAGAAGCGTTATCTTTATTTGAAATTGAATGCCACAACAAAATATAAGCAAGGTAAAGAAAAAATAAAATTAACATAGAAGTAAGTCTAGCATCCCAAGCCCACCATGTTCCCCAAGTAGGCTTGCCCCATATACTTCCAGTTATAAGCGCTAAGAAGGTAAACATAGCACCTATTGGTGCAAGTGATCTACCAGCTAAACTCAGTAAAGGGTTTCTAAGTATAAACCAGAACACTGAAGATAAAGCTATTAACGTATAAATCATAAGTGAAAACCACGCCGATGGTACATGAATGTACATAATTCGCATTGAATCTCCTTGAATGTAGTCTGCAGGAGATTCTATAAGTGAGAAATATAATCCCACAAAAAAAGTTATAATTGTAAAAGACAATAATAGGGGAATATATCCATCAGCTTTTTCAATAATTGCAGGCCTGATTTTAGAGATCATATTTAAATATATATTTCTTATTGTGAAAAAATCTATTCTCCATAAAGACGCAGACCATAGCTCGTTGCAAATGAAGCAACAACAACAGCTATCATAGATAAGGCAGATAAAACAGGCCAAGATCCTTGCTCAACACCAAAAATCATAAAAGGGATGTATAAAGGGATAACGATAATACTCTTAAGATAAATCATTCTCTTGAGACCCATTAGAAGTGCATTAATCCCAATTGCGGTTGCTGCCATTCCAAAAGATCCACAAAAGAGATTAATTGTAATAAATATAGTCTCATTAATAGTCAAATTGAATGCTGTAGAAATAAGAGGAACAATGATTACTATTGGCAAACAATATGTGATCCATACTGATAACAATTTAGATAAATAAATTTTTTCATAAGAAACTTCCATTCTTAATATGATATCTAAATTTCCATCATCAAAATCAGAACTAAAGATTCTATCAAGAGCTAAAAGAAGTGCTAAAGCTAAACCTACCCATATGAGTCCTTGAAACACTGACTTAAGACCTTCAGTTTCAGTATTAATTACGAAAGGTATTAAAATGGTAACTAATATAAAAAAAGAACCTATGTATATAAAGTTTGAACTTGAATAGTAAGCAAGTCTGAGATCTCTTAATAATAAATTTTTAAACATTATAATTAGTTAAATTGATGTCGATATTTGAATTTAATTCGATTTTAGTATTTGAAGAAATTAAAACTATGCCACCATCATTTATATAATTATAAATGTAATGATTTAATTTTACCTGCCACTCTGAATCTAAATGAACATGGACCTCATCTAATAACCAGATTGGCGCTGAGTGAATGAAAAGTCTTGCAATGGACAATCTCCTCTTTTGTCCGTCAGACAATACTTCAATATCATTATCTTTATATTGAGTTAAATCAAGATCAGATAAAATTTGATCAGTATTAATTTTTTTTTGATAAAGATAAGACCATAGTGATAAATTTTTTTCTACGGATAAATTTTTTTTTAATGCATATTTTTGTCCCACAAAGTGAACATCTTTATGAGTATAATTTTTTTCAGGAATAATTTTACCTTCCGATGGATAAATAAAACCAGCTATCATTCTAAGCAAACTTGTCTTACCAGAACCATTTGCACCAGTAATATGAAGTATTTGACCTCTACTCACTTTAAAAGATAGGTTCTTAAAAACTGTGTTGGATCCCCTTATGCAAGACAGATTTTCAGCAAGCAGATAGTCCATTTTTTAGTCTTTTTTTTAATTGATTGAAACCCAAATTAGTCTTATTAATACAGCGAGTAAAGACTCTATGCAGGATAGTTATAAAACAAAAAAAACCCTAAAAATTGGGAAAAAACAGTATACATTCAATAGTCTCCGACTAGCTGAAAAGCACGGTTTAAAAAATATTTCGTCTCTTCCTTTCTCAATCAAAATTCTTCTAGAAAACCTAATAAGAAATGAAGATGGAATAACGGTTACATCGAAAGATATTAAAGAGTTTAGTAAATGGAAGAAAAATAAAAAAATTAATCTTGAAATTAATTTTCGTCCCGCAAGAGTTCTTATGCAAGATTTTACAGGTGTACCTGCTGTTGTGGACCTTGCTGCAATGAGAGCGGCGATGAAAAAATTAAAAAGTGACCCAAAAAAAATCAATCCTCTTACTCCAGTCGATTTGGTAATTGACCATTCAGTAATGGTTGATAAGTTTGGCACTGCAAATGCTTACAAGGCAAATGTTGATTTAGAATATAAAAGAAATATTGAGCGATATGAATTTCTAAGGTGGGGACAAAAATCGTTTGATAACTTTCGAGTTGTTCCTCCAGGAACAGGCATATGTCATCAAGTTAATTTAGAGAATTTAGCAAAAACTGTTTGGTCTGAAACAAAAATCATTAATGGAAAAAAAACTAATATAGCTTTCCCTGATACAGTTGTAGGTACTGATAGTCACACTACAATGATAAATGGATTGTCTGTTTTAGGTTGGGGAGTTGGTGGAATAGAAGCTGAAGCAGCTATGCTTGGTCAACCTATATCTATGGTAGTTCCTGAAGTTGTAGGATTTGAAATAGTTGGAAAGCCAAAAGAAGGAACAACTGCTACAGACCTTGTTTTAACAATTACAGAAATTTTAAGAAAAAAAGGTGTTGTAGGAAAATTTGTAGAATTTTTTGGAAGTGGACTCAAAGATTTATCGGTCGCTGATCGTGCAACAATTGCAAATATGGCACCTGAGTATGGTGCAACCTGTGGCATTTTCCCAATTGATAATGAAACAATTAAATTTTTAGAGTCAACTGGAAGACCGAAAGATGAAATTGCATTAACTAAAAAATATGCGAAAGAACAAGATATGTGGGAAACGTATTCTAAGAAAAGAAATATTGTTTACACAACTAATATTAAATTAAATTTATCAACAATAGTTCCATGTTTATCAGGACCAAAAAGGCCTCAAGATAAAATTGAACTTCCCAAAGTTGCAAGGTCTTTCATGGAAAGTTTAAAAAAAGATTTTAATATAAAAAAAACTGACTCTTTAAGTAGGGTAAAGGGTAAAAATTATTCTATTGATCATGGACATGTTGCAATAGCAGCTATTACAAGCTGTACCAACACCTCAAACCCAAGTGTAATGCTTGGTGCGGGAATACTTGCAAAAAAAGCATATGACCTTGGCCTTAGAACAAAACCATGGGTAAAAACATCATTAGCTCCTGGGTCAAAGGTTGTAACTGATTATTTGATAAAATCTGGAACTCAAAAGTATTTAGATCATTTGGGCTTTCAGTTGGTTGGGTTTGGATGCACTACCTGTATTGGCAACTCAGGACCAATCAATACAGACATAGCTGATACAATTACAAAAAATAATCTTATTGTAAGTGGGGTATTATCGGGAAATAGAAATTTCGAAGGAAGAATAAATCCTCATGTAAAAGCAAACTATTTAGCCTCCCCACCACTAGTTGTAGCTTATGCTTTAGCTGGTAGCACTAAAATTAATATTACAAAAGACTCTATTGGATTAGGCAAAAATGGAAAAAAGATATTTCTAAAAGATATCTGGCCAAGTTCTAAAGAAATAAAAGCCATGATTGCAAAAACAATTGATTCAAAATTATACAGCTCAAGATATAAAAATGTTTTTGCTGGGGACGCGAAGTGGAAAAAAGTAAAATCTACTACTGGATTAACATACGAATGGGATAAGAAATCTACTTATGTTAAACATCCGCCTTACTTTGAAGATATGAATTTCAGTCGAGGAAATATAGGTAATATTTTAGAAGCAAGGGTTTTAGGAATATTTGGTGACTCTGTCACAACAGATCACATTAGTCCTGCTGGATCAATTAAAACAGACGGACCCGCAGGTGATTATTTAAAAAGTAAATCAGTAAAGATTCATGATTTTAATTCCTTTGGCGCTAGAAGAGGTAATCATGAAGTAATGATGAGAGGTACCTTTTCAAACATCAGGATCAAAAATGAAATGCTTGATGGCATTGAAGGAGGATACACAAAACACTATCCATCTAAAAAACAGATGTCAATTTTTGATGCAGCAATAAAATACAAAAAAGAGAATAAACCACTGATCATATTTTCTGGAAAAGATTATGGCATGGGTTCATCTAGGGATTGGGCTGCAAAAGGAACAAATTTACTTGGTGTAAAAGCAGTTGTAGCCGAGTCTTATGAGCGTATTCATAGATCAAATCTTGTGGGAATGGGAGTTTTACCACTTCAATTTTATAAAGGACAAAATCGTAAATCTCTCAAGCTAACTGGTTCTGAAATAATCTCTATTGCTGGTCTAGATAACGAAATAACTCCAAATATGATATTGCCAATGACAATTAAATACTCATCAGGAAAAATATTTGAGACAAAAGTTAATTGTTTAATTAAGACCGTTAATGAGGTTGAATATCTTCAAACAGGCGGGATACTACAATACGTTTTAAAAAATCTTGCGGAAACAGCTTAGTCTCAATTAATTGAAGCTGAAATCGTATCTATAAGTTTCTTTGAAAAATTTACAGGGTCAGATGGTTTCTCTCCATCTAAAATCATTGATTGCTCATAAAGCAAGATAGCTATGTTTTCAATATCTCCTATTGAAGATTTATCTTTTGACATTTTGGCTAATTTTTTAATTAACTTGTGGTCTGGGTTCAGCTCAAGAATTTTGAGTGAAATGCCTTGCTGTAATTGATTATGTTGCTGCAAAATCTTTTCAAGTTGAGGATCCATAGAGCTTTCATCGGCAACTAAACATACTGGACTTTCAGTCAATCTTGAAGATGTTCTCACATCTTTTACTTTATCTTTTAATTTTTCTTTTAATAATACTATCAATGGTTCAATAGATTTATCTTCTTTCTTTTCTTTCTCATCTTTCTTCTTTTTTCCAAGATTATCTAAATCATCAATTCCTTTTGTAATTGATTTGATATTTTTCTCTTTAAAGGTTGGTGTTGATGACGTCCAAAAACTATCTACTGGATCATCTAAAATAAGAACATTAATCCCTCGTGATTTATAGCCTTCAAGCCTAGGATTATTAATAATATTGTCGTAACTATCTCCAGTTATGAAATAAATATCTTTTTGCTTTTTGTCCATGGTCTCGATGTATTCATCAAGAGTAATCAATTTTGTTGAATTTGAATTTTTGAATAAAGCAATTTCAAGTAGATTATCTTTTTTTTCAAAATCTTCATAAATTCCCTCTTTAATTACTGGCCCAAAATTAACCCAAAATTGCTCAAATGATGCACGGTCTGCGGCCAACTTTTTCTTTAAATCATTAATGGTTCTTTTGACTAATGCATTACGAATTTTTTTAACAACTGGATTATTCTGAAGCATTTCACGGCTAATGTTTAGTGGTAAGTCCTCAGAGTCTATAACGCCTCTTAAGAATCTTAAATAAGGTGGAATGAGCTCGGGGCAATTATCAGTAATGAAAACTTTCTTAACATATAGCTTTAATCTATTTTCTCTTGCGGGGTCATACAGATCAAATGGTTTCGTACTTGGGATAAAATTTAATACCGTATACTCAATCTGACCCTCAGCTTTATAGTGAGATGTCATCCATGGATCATCAAACATTTGACCGACATGATTATAGAATTCCTTATATTGATCTTTTGTGATTTTATTTTTTGGACGAGTCCATAAAGCTAATGCAGAGTTAATTGCTTCAGGCTTTTCTTCTTCTTTATCTCCAGAATTTTGAACAAAGATTGGTATACTTATGTGATCAGAATACTTACGAATAATTTCTTCAATTCTTATTTTATCTAAAAATTCTTTGTTTTCTTTTGTAATAGTAAGAATAATCTTTGTACCTCTGTTAGAGTTTAATTGATCAAGATCATCTGACTCCTCAATTGTGAAATTACTTTCACCATCTGATTTCCATATCCATAATTTACTCTCACCAGCTTTTCGAGTGACTACCTTTAAATCAGATGCAACCATAAAAGCAGAGTAGAAACCAACTCCAAATTGACCTATTAAAGACAAATCCTTAGTTTCAGTAGCTTCTTTAATAAATTGTGCAGTTCCAGATCTTGCTATTGTTCCAAGATTACTGACAAGATCTTTTTTATTCATTCCAATACCATTATCGACAATGGTTACCAGGTTATCTTTCTTATTAATTTCTATCTTAATCTTTAGATCAGGATCAGATTGTAAAAGTTTTTCTTTTGTCGTCGCCAGATATCTAAGCTTATCGCAAGCATCTGAAGCATTTGATACTAACTCACGAACAAAAACTTCCTTCTCAGAATAAACTGAGTTAATCATTAATTTTAAGAGTTGACTGACTTCTGTCTGAAATTCTAGTTTTTCTGCTTTTGCCATAGATTTGTTATGTTCATTAGATATATTGGCATTGAATAACAATTTTCAAGGTGTTGGGGCTTTATATATTATAAAAAATATCTCAGATTTTAGCCTTTTTTTATTCAAAATCATTAGTACAATTATAAATATGGTTGTTCACTTTCTAAGTCAAAATCAAGAAATCCAAAAAGACAATTCTGATAAAAATATTACATTTTTTAATAAAAATGAACTCAGTGCAATTCTCTCATTTTATGGCAAGAAAGTTAGTCAGGGCCTTTTAAAAGATTATGCAATTGATCATTTAAAATCTCACGCTATCTTTTCTTTTTATAGAAATACATTTGAAAGCGCTTACTTGCAAATTTACAAAAATAAAAAAACTACAAAAGCAAGATCTAAGTATAGTTTAATTAATTCAGCTGGTGTTCTTCTTAAACACAATGAAAGCTTAGACACTTTGCTAACTTATATTGATAAATCTGGTTTGAGTATTGTTAAATAAATGAGTCCCACTAAGAGACTCATTTATTATTTTGTAAACTTTTATCTTCTTTGACCAAAAAGTCTTAGAAGCATAATAAATAAATTTATAAAATCTAAGTATAGAGTCAGTGCCCCCATAATAGCTTTCTTTGCGGCTACTTCACCACTATCATAAGCCATATACATATTTTTTATTTTTTGAGTATCGTAAGCAGTTAGTCCTACAAAAATAAGAACTCCTAAAATTGAAACTGCAAAATAAATTGCAGGCGACTGCATAAAAATATTTACAATTGAAGCAATAATAATTCCGATTAAACCCATAAATAAGAATGAGCCAAGACCAGTTAAATCACGTTTTGTGGTGTAGCCATAAATACTCATGGATCCAAAAGTAATTGAGGTAATAAAAAATACTCTCGCAATACTTGCACCAGTATATTGTAAAAAAATTGTGGATAGAGATAATCCCATCAAAAAAGAAAATACCCAAAATAAAGTTTGCGCTCTAGATGCTGACATTCCTCTTATGCCAAAACTCATATACATCACGACCCCAAGAGGTGCCAATGCAACAACCCACATCATTGGGCCAGTGTAAAGCGAAACACCGAGTGAAGTAAGGCCAACAATTTCACCATTTGGTCCGATAACTGCAGTAGCTTGAAAAAGCATATAAGCAATTAATCCAGTTAAAGCTAAGCCTGATGCCATATAGTTATAAACTTGAAGCATGTAGTTTCTCAAACCTTCATCAATAGCGGGTGTGGCTTGAGTTGCTCTTTGTTGATAATCCATAGATAATTTTCCTTTATATTTATTAATTTTATACTTTAATACATATGTATATTTGTAGATAATACAAGATAAGAAAAGATAACAATATAGAATATAAAAAAATTAATTTTAATAAAAAAAACGTTTATTTTCAGTTAGTTAGGAGAAATTATGGATAAGGTTTTGGTTACAGGAGCATCCGGTTACATTGCACTGCATTGCATCTCTGAATTACTTAAAAATGGATACTCAGTTAGAGGATCTCTTAGATCACCTAATAGGGAATCTCAAGTAAGAAATGCAATATCAAATGAAGTAGAAGCTAAAAATAATCTAGAATTTTGTAAGTTAGATTTAACTAGTGATGCAGGTTGGGAAGATGCAATGGATGGCTGTACTTATGTATTGCATGTAGCTTCCCCATTTCCATTCAAGGAACCAAAAAATGAAGATGAAGTAATTACACCCGCAAGAGAAGGCACATTGAGAGCTTTGAAAGCAGCAAAAAAAGCAGGCATTAAAAAAGTTGTTCTTACTTCATCTGTTGCAGCTATTCAATATGGTCATGATGATCCAAATAAACGTTTCAACCATAATGACTGGACTAATATGGATGGATCAGGTGTTACCCCATATGTAAAAAGTAAAACCATTGCAGAAAGGGCAGCCTGGGATTTTATTAATAGTCAGGATGAAAAAAATCTTGAGCTCACAGTTATCAACCCATCATTTGTCTTAGGGCCATCACTGAGTGATGATATAGGAGGCACTTCCACTGATACAATTAAAAAATTTCTAACAAAAGCAATTCCTGCTGTGCCAAACGTGTATATGAATTATGTAGATGTGAGAGACATTGCAAAGTTACATGTTGAGGCAATAAAAAATGAAAATTCAAATGGTAAGCGTTTTGCATGTACATCTAATGAGTCTGTTCATCTTGTTGAAATAGCTAAAACATTAAATGGTAATGGATTTCCTCATGTTACAAAAAAAATTATGCCAGACTTTATCGTAAAATTTTTAGCATTGTTTAGTTCTGAAATGAAAACTATGAAAACTTTCTTGCATCAAAAAATCTTAATGGACAATTCTCAAACGATAGAGGTTTTTGGATGGGAGCCTATTCCATTTGAAAAAACAATTATTGATATGGGGACATCAGTTCAAAATATTATGAATGAGAAAAGAAAAAGGAAAAAATAATGGAATATAGAAAATTAGGAAGAACTGATATTGATGTTAGCACTATATGTCTAGGCACAATGACGTGGGGTGAGCAGAACACGGAGGCTGATGCCCATGATCAATTGGATTATTCCTTGGAGCAAGGTGTAAATTTTATTGACACAGCTGAAATGTATGCTGTCCCAACGAAAGAAAAAACCCAAGGCTTAACAGAAAAATACATTGGAACTTGGTTTCAGACTCGAAAAAATAGAGATAAGGTTATTTTGGCTACTAAAGTTGCTGGCCGATCTGGACTCTCATATATGAGAGAAAATAATGAAATGACTAGATTATCTCGTGAACACATACACTATGCAGTTGATCAAAGCTTAAAAAGGCTACAAACAGATTATATAGATCTATATCAAGTCCACTGGCCAGAACGGCCTTTTGGAGCATTTAGTGGAAAATTAGAGTACCGGTATGCCCCGATTCCAGAAGATACGATTGATATTGAGGAAACTTTAGGTGCTCTTGGTGAGTTAGTGCAACAGGGCAAAGTTAGACACATAGGGCTATCAAATGAAACACCATGGGGAACTATGAAGTATCTTGAATTATCAAAAACTAAATCTCTGCCAAGAGTTGTTTCAATTCAGAACGCATACAACCTTATCAATAGAGCTTATGAAGTTGGTCTTTCTGAAGTTACCAACCATGAGCAGGTCAGTCTTTTATCATACTCTCCTCTCGGTCAAGGAATATTAACTGGAAAATACTTAAATGGTCAAATGCCTCAAGGATCCCGTTTAGCTTTGTTTGGTGATGGACCTTTGATGTATCGATATAAAAGACCAAGTGTTAATCAGGCAACTGAGAAATATGTTGAAATCGCTAAACAGTTTGGTATTGATCCTGCACAATTTGCAATCCGTTTTTGTGATATTCAACAATTTATGACCTCTACAATAATTGGTGCTACAACTATGGATCAACTGAAAACTTGTATAAGCAGTGTGGATATTGAGATTACAAAAGAAATATTAAATGAGATTAAGAAAGTTCATGAGGAGTTTCCTCATCCAGCTCCATAATGAAAAAATTATCTATTAAAGATAAAGCTACAGCTTTAAAAAAATTAAAAGGTTGGAAATTAGTCAAAGGAAGAAATGCAATCACTAAAAAATATAAATTTCATGATTTCCAATCTGCTATTACTTGGATGCTTCATATCGCTTTATATGCTGAAAAAATAAATCATCACCCTGAGTGGTTTAACGTATACAACAATGTAGAGGTAGTTCTCTCAACACATGACATAGGTGGAGTTTCAAATTTAGATATTGATCTAGCTAAAAAAATGAATTCGACATTTAAAAAAGGAAACTAGATTAGTTTCTAATTGTAACACCTTCATCATCAATACCATCAGATATATCCGAGCTTATTATAGTTAATAAACCAGAGCCATCACCATCTTGTACAATTTCGAGACCAGTATTATCCATATCATCATTTTCTTTTGTAGTCGTACCCTTTACATCTACATTTAATGATCCATTGTCCTCTTCTTCTAATACTGCTCCTTTACCACCATTATTTGCAGATACAACATTTAATAAGAGACCTTTTATACTACCATCACCTTCTTCTGAATTTTTGAAACCATCATCATTGTTCCCAG
>Ga0114933_10003027_pt1 | contig 16763 bp, 12 predicted proteins | sample 4SBtaG_FD_89691 | JGI IMG/M metagenome (GOLD analysis project Ga0114933, IMG submission 89691) | Deep subsurface microbial communities from Kolumbo volcano to uncover new lineages of life (NeLLi) - 4SBTROV12_W25 metaG | ecosystem: Environmental > Aquatic > Marine > Volcanic | place: Kolumbo... | reverse complement strand
ACTGCACAGCTTGCGGGGAACGTTAAGAGAGGGGGACTAGTAGAGATTGGTTTTGGGAAAACACTAAGGGAAATAGTGGAGGGCTTTGGTGGAGGCACGGCAACAGGGCGGCCAATTAGGGCGATTCAGGCCGGCGGGCCTCTTGGGGCTTATGTTCATCCTTCTCAATTTGATACGCCTCTTGATTACGAAGCATTTGCAGAATTAGGAGCAATGATAGGTCATGGAGGACTAGTTGTTTTTGACGACACAGTAGATATGGGAGAACAGGCACGGTTTGCTATGGAGTTTTGTTCTATAGAGTCTTGTGGAAAATGTACGCCTTGCCGAATTGGTTCTATTCGTGGAGTAGAGGTTATCGACCGAATACTTAGTGGTGTCGATGAATCCGCTAACTTGGTATTGTTAAGGGAATTATGCGATACGATGGTAGCAGGTTCGCTTTGTGCGTTGGGTGGAATGGCCCCATTCCCGGTGCTGAGTGTTATGGATCACTTTCCCGAGGACTTGCAGGCGCGATAATCCTAGTGATAGAGGAAATGGAGTTGAGCGATGACAGATAGCTATAAAACCTACCGACGGCCACATGATCTGGGCACTCCTGAGGTTACTTCGGATAAATCCGTCACACTGACGGTTGATGGGAAAGAAGTTTCTGTCCCTAAAGGCACTAAGGTTATTAGAGCCGCTGCACTCGCCGGAATTAATATTCCAAGACTTTGTGCATCAGACAGTCTTGAGCCTTTTGGGTCATGCCGTCTTTGTTTAGTAGAGATTGATGGGGCAAAAGGGCTGCCCGCTTCATGTACAACCGAAGCTAGCGAAGGGATGAAGGTCACTACTCAAAATGATCGATTGGCTGATGTCCGTCGTAATGTTATGGAACTGTATATTTCTGATCATCCGCTGGATTGCCTAACTTGCCCTACTAATGGTGATTGCGAACTTCAAGACATGGCTGGTGCTGTTGGGTTGCGTGATGTTCGTTATGGTTATGCTGGAGAGAATCACCTAGAAGCTGAAAAAGACAAAAGTAACCCGTACTTTACCTTTGACCCCAGTAAATGCATCGTTTGTTCAAGATGCGTAAGAGCATGTGAGGAAGTTCAAGGAACCTTCGCATTAACTATTGATGGTCGCGGATTTGAATCAAAGGTTGCAGCCAGCCAGGATCAGTCTTTTCTTGATTCAGAGTGCGTATCTTGTGGGGCATGTGTTCAAGCCTGTCCTACAGCGACGCTGACAGAAAACTCTCTTATTAGTAAGGGTCAGCCTGAACATACTGTAATTACCACATGTGCTTATTGCGGTGTTGGTTGCTCTTTCAGAGCCGAAATGAAAGGCGAAGAAGTAGTACGCATGATTCCAAACAAAGATGGTAAGGCAAATCATGGCCATTCTTGCGTTAAGGGTAGGTTTGCATTCGGTTATGCCACTCATAAGGATCGTATAACCAAACCTATGATACGAGATTCCATACATGATCCTTGGAAAGAGGTTTCCTGGGAAGAGGCAATGGAGTTCTCGGCAGCCAAATTAAAGGGTATTCAGTCTAAGTATGGAACAGGCTCGATAGGAGGAATCACCTCATCACGTTGTTCAAATGAAGAGACATACCTAGTTCAGAAGTTAGTACGAGCTGGTTTTGGCAATAACAATGTTGATACCTGTGCGCGTGTTTGCCATTCTCCGACAGGCTATGGGTTGAAGTCGACCTTAGGTGAATCAGCGGGTACACAGGCATTTGATTCGGTACTTAAGTCAGATGCAATCATGGTAATAGGGGCAAATCCAACAGAAGCTCATCCGGTTTTTGGATCGCAGATGAAACGTCGTTTACGAGAGGGTGCTAGCCTAATTGTTCTTGATCCTAGAAGTATAGCTCTTGTTAAGTCACCCCATGTTACTGCAGATTATCATCTGCAGTTGAAGCCAGGCACTAATGTGGCACTAATAAATGCTTTGGCTCATGTGGTTCTTTCTGAAGGTCTAGAATCTAAGGCATACATAGAGGATCGATGTGAGCAGGATGCCTATGAGGACTGGCGAGCTTTTATCTTAGATGAGATCAACTCACCAGAAAGCATGGAATCTGTAACTGGCGTTCCAAGTGGGGATATAAGGGCTGCTGCAAGGCTTTTTGCCGCTGCTCCTAACGGTGCCATTTATTATGGCTTGGGTGTTTCAGAGCATAGCCAGGGCTCTACCATGGTCATGGGAATTGCAAATCTTGCAATGGCTACCGGAAATCTGGGTCGAGAGGGTGTTGGCGTTAATCCATTGCGTGGTCAGAATAACGTACAGGGAGCTTGTGATATGGGTTCCTTTCCTCATGAACTTCCAGGTTATCGCCATGTTTCTGATGAGGTTACGCGCACACTATTTGAGAAGGAATGGGGGGTGGATTTAATTCCAACTCCAGGATTTCGTATTCCAAATATGTTTGATGCAGCAGTTGCAGGGCAATTTAAGGGTATGTATGTACAGGGCGAAGATGTGGCCCAATCAGATCCGGATACCCATCATGTGACTGCCGCACTGACTTCTTTGGAATGTATGATCGTGCAAGATTTGTTTTTAAATGAAACTGCTAAGTTTGCTCATGTATTTCTACCTGGGTCTTCATTTCTAGAAAAAAACGGTACCTTTACTAATGCCGAAAGAAGAATTTCTCCCGTTCGTAAGGTTATGGAGCCATTAGGGGGGTATGAAGATTGGGAAGTAACCCAGTTGTTAGCAAACGCTATGGGTTATCCGATGGATTACAGCCACCCAAGTGAAATCATGGATGAAATTGCTAGACTCACACCTACTTTTAAAGGTGTTAGCTATGACAAGCTGGATAAATTAGGAGCAATTCAGTGGCCATGTAACGATGAAGCAGTAGAAGGAACGCCTACTATGCATGTGGACGAATTTGTGCGTGGTAAGGGGTTGTTCCGGTTAACCCCCTATGTGGCAACTGATGAGAGAACAACACGAAGATATCCCTTAATTCTCACAACTGGGAGAATTCTTAGTCAGTACAATGTTGGTGCGCAGACTCGTCGAACGGAAAATATGACATGGCATGACGAGGACATAATTGAAATTCATCCTCATGATGCTGAGCAACGTGGCATTGAGCAAGATGACTGGGTGGGTATTAAAAGTCGAGCAGGGGAGACAGTTTTGCGAGCAGATGTAACAGAGCGGGTTCAGCCAGGCGTAGTCTACACAACCTTCCATCATCCAGAATCCGGAGCAAATGTTGTTACAACCGATAACTCGGACTGGGCTACAAATTGTCCAGAGTATAAAGTTACTGCTGTGCAGGCGTATAAGGTCACGCAACTATCGGATTGGCAGCAAGAGTTTGAAGAATTTACTCAGGAGCAGCTTGAGCTTTTGAAAAAAGCTAAAGCTCCAGCTCAAGTTATTTAACTTCTACGCTCCCATGGAACCTAAGAAAATGGTCGCAATGGCCAATCAGATTGCTAAAAATTTGGACTATGGTTCTGATAAAAGCAAAGCTATTGCAGGAGTTGTTGATCATATACGTCGTTTTTGGAGCCCCCTAATGTTGGATGAGATTGCTGAGTTTATATCCACGGGGGAGGCAGAATTATCCACGATTGCAGAGCAGGCACTAGCAAAGCTCATTGAAGAGCGGCAGGCCGCGGAGTAGAAAATATGAGTAGAGCACTTGATCGTTGTTATAACATTGCACGCCTACGTGAGCGCGCTTCACGTCGCCTGCCAGCGCCTATGTTTCACTACATTGATGGTGCAGCGGGTGATGAATGGACCATGCGTCAGAATACCGATGCCTTCGATCGTTATGAACTTGTTCCTCGCTTCTTAGTGGATGTCAGTGAAGTTGACCTGACTACAAAAGTTTTTGGCCGAGAGATTAGCATGCCGTTTTTTTGTTCTCCTACTGCAATGGGACGGCTTTTTCACCATCATGGAGAGACAGGAGTAGCTCGGGCGGCAAATCGTGCAGGAACCATGTATTCACTGTCGTCAATTTCTACTGCAAGTATTGAAGAGGTAGCAGAAGCTACAGATGGACCAAAGCTTTTCCAAGTTTATGTGTTCAAAGATCGAGGGCTTAATCGTGAGTTTATCCAGAGATGTAAGGAATCTGGCTATGATGCTTTGGCTCTTACCGTTGATGTCCCAATAGCAGGAAATCGAGAGAGAGATTTAGTTACAGGTATGACTATACCGCCTCAATTGACTCTAGCTAGTTTATTTAATTTTGCGATGCATCCTCGTTGGGTCTGGAATTATTTTACAAATCCACCACTTGAACTATCCAATGTTAAGGATCGTGTAAAAGGAGATGTTACAACCTTAGTAAGTTTTTTTAATGATGAGTTAGACCGTACTGTGAGCTGGGATGATGCAGCTTGGATGATTGAAGAATGGGGTGGCCCATTTGCTATCAAGGGCATCCTTTCTGCGGAAGATGCTCTTCGTGCTGCTGATGTAGGAGCAAGTGCGGTTATGGTATCCAATCACGGTGGCCGACAACTTGATTCTTCACCTGCGCCTATAGAGGTATTACCGGAGATAGTTGATGCAGTAGGTGATCGTATGGAAGTAATCCTAGAAGGTGGTATACGGCGAGGAGTTCATGTGCTTAAGGCTCTCGCTTTAGGCGCTACGGCATGTTCTGCTGGTAGACCATATCTTTATGGCCTTGGCGCAGGTGGTGAGGCTGGAGTTGATAGAGCTTTAGATATTCTGAAGACTGATATTGAACGGGATATCCGAATACTCGGATGTCGAAATATCGGGGAGGTCGATTCAAATCGTATACGACGGGTCAGCGATTGAATATTGATGATCTGAAGACACGGCAAAGCGTTAAACGCTTTGAGGTTGATCGTATAGGGGAGGGAGCTGGCAAAGTTGAAGACTATATTGCAACCGAAGAACCTTTAGAAATACGTTTAGCTCATACCTCATCTGATGGCAAACGTAATGAGCAGAGTATCTCCATCACTATGCGTACGCCTGGTAATGATGAAGAGCTTGCAGTTGGGTTTCTTTATACCGAGGGTATTATTACCACTAAGGAAGATGTTCAGTCAGTTGCCCCATGCGGGCCACCCGCACCAAATGGATTAATTAATGTTATCAAGGTAGAGCTAGCGCCCAATGTAAGGGTTGATTTGGACAGGCTTGAGAGACATTTTTACACTTCATCAAGTTGCGGGGTTTGTGGAAAATCTTCTCTGGAGGCGGTTGCAGTCCAAGGGCGCTATAACTTACATACACTTGATTTATCAATTAGTGCTGCAAAGCTTGGGTCCATACCAGACATGTTGGGTGAAGGGCAGACTGTGTTTAAACGCACTGGCGGGCTTCATGCCTGTGGGCTATTTGATGTCTCTGGCAATGTTCTTGCGATTCGTGAAGATGTTGGAAGGCATAACGCTTTAGATAAGCTAATTGGTCAAGCATTATTATCTAATGAACTTCCTCTCAGTGATTATGGAATCATCGTTAGTGGTCGTGCCAGCTTTGAGTTAATGCAGAAAGCTATGATGGCAGGCGTCCCTTTGCTTGCGGCTGTAGGCGCCCCTTCCTCGCTTGCTGTAGAGCTAGCTGAGGAGTTTGGGATGACACTGATTGGTTTTCTCAAGAAAGATAAATTCAATATCTACACTCGCTCAGACCGCATTAGATAATTAGGTTATTTAACACTCGCCAAGAGTATGAATATTGTTTCTGAATGACTAACAATTGGTCTAAATTTGGTGATCGATTTGCCAGACCAACTGGTGCTTCTGAGCTTATGGAGGATCTTGGGCTAGCAGCGGCATTAAAAAATGATGTTTTGCTTTTAGGTGGTGGTAACCCCGGGATAATTCCTGCTATGCAAACTCTTTTTAGAGATCGCTTAGTTGAAATAGCAGCGAGCCAATCTAATAGTACAGAGATGTTTGGTAATTATTCTCATCCAAAAGGGGATATAGAATTTCGAAAAGCATTAGCTAGTCTGCTTAAGCGTGAATACGGTTGGTCTTTATCACCAGATAATATTTTGTTAACTAGTGGGAGCCAGACAGGATTTTTTCTCTTGTTTAATCTTTTGGCTGGAGAATTTTCTGATGGCGAATTTAAAAGAATACTTTTGCCTGTAACTCCTGAGTATATTGGATACGCAGATGTAGGGTTACATGACAATATGTTTGTGTCTCAACAGCCAGAAATTGAAGAACAAGCTGATGGTTTTTTTAAGTATAGAGTTAACTTTGAGACACTCGAAATCACGGAAGATATAGCAGCTCTTTGTATTTCTAGACCGACAAACCCCACTGGCAATGTGATTACTGATAAGGAATTACAAAAGCTTGATGAATTAGCTAAGCAAGCTGGCATACCACTTATTATTGATAATGCTTATGGCCTACCTTTTCCTCAGATCATTTTTTCAGGGGCATCACCTTTCTGGAATAATAATGTAATTATGACTATGAGTTTGTCAAAGCTCGGTCTACCAGGTATGCGTACGGGCATTATTATTGCCAAAGAAGAGATTATTGAGGCGCTGTCAAATATCACTGCTGTTCAGAGCCTTGCTGTTTCAACTGTTGGACCTGTATTGGTTCAACCGTGGCTCGAAAATGGAGAGATTATAGACATTAGTCGCCGCTACATTACTTCGTTTTATGAAAAAAAATCACGGTATGCATCTGAAATCCTTAAGGCTGGACTGGAAGGCTTGTCATTCAGGATACACGTTCCAGAAGGGGCATTTTTTCTTTGGCTCTGGCTGCCAGGATTGCCGATTACAAGTCATGAACTTTATGAGAGGCTTAAGGCTAGAGGGGTCCTTGTTATGTCAGGACATCATTTTTTCCCGGGGCTAGATGAGCCATGGAGACATCGGGATGAGTGTTTACGACTATCTTATTCTCAAAGTGATGATGTGATTTCCGCTGGAATACATATTCTTTGCCAAGAGATTCGCGCACTATATATGCACAAATAGTATTTTTTAGAGCTATTCTTTAAGCTGTTCAACCAGTTCTGGTACTACAGAGAATAAATCTGCTGCTAATCCAAGGTCCGCAATTTCGAAGATTGGAGCTTCGTTGTCTTTATTAATTGCTACGATTGTTCCAGCATCTTTCATGCCTGTTAAATGCTGGATTGCTCCAGATATACCTAAGGCAACATAAAGATCTGGTGCGATTATTTTGCCTGTCTGGCCTACTTGTAGGTCATTACCCACATAACCTGAATCTACCGCAGCTCTTGATGCGCCAACCGCTGCGCCAAAAGCATCAGCAAGTTCATAAACAATTTTAAAATTTTCTTTGCTTCCTAAAGCACGTCCTCCAGACACAACGCGCGCGGCTGTTTGAAGATCAGGTCTTTCGCTGCCAATGCTGCTACGTAGTTCTATGAACTGTGTGTGCTTTGGCAAATCGACGGTTAGGGAATGCGTTTCAATCGTAGCTTGGTTTGTTGATTCAGCAGCAGTGTAAGAAGCTGTTCTTACTGTAGCGACTACAATTCGTTCCTGAGAAGCTACTACAGTAATAATCACATTACCTGCATAGATTGGTCTTTTAAATTGATAAGCATTATCTACACTCATAATGTCACTCAACTGGCCTACGCCAAGAAGTGCCGCAACCCGTGGCATTAGATCTTTGCCAAAGGTGGTCGACGGTCCTAACACATGAGTATATTTCGATGCGAGTTCTGATATTTGAGGTGCTAGCACTGCTGCAAGTGGAGCTGAATTAGTTGCCTGATCTACCTTAATAACAGTATTAACTCCTGATAGAGTTGAGGCTTGATCTGCGATTTTTTGGCCATCTGAGGCTAATACCACAATATCTATAGAATCTGGTTTAAAGCTTTTTGCGCAGGTTACGCACTTAGCGGTACTAGGGTTAAGTTCGTTACCATTATGCTCAGCCACAATTAAAACACGTGACATTAGACTAGTCCTCTATCCCGAAGTGCCTGAACAAGTTCAGCTACGTTGTCTACCATTATCCCCTTTGGTCTTTGAGCAGGAGGCTCCATAGATATCACCGTAAACTGAGTTTCTGAATCTACCCCAAGTTCTTTTAAGGAAATTGTTTTCAAGGGCTTTTTTTTCGCCTTCATGATTTCTGGAAGCTTCACATAACGAGGTTCATTAAGACGTAAATCGCTGGTTATTACAGCTGGCAACTCAACCTTTATTACTTCTAGGCCAGCATCGACCTCTCTCACTGCTGTTGCTTTTCCATCAGATAGCGTGAGCTCAGAGACAAAGGTTGCCTGAGGCCGATCCCAAAGAGCTGCTAGCATTTGCCCAGTCTGATTATTATCATTATCAATTGCCTGCTTTCCCATCATGATTAGTTCTGGATCCTCACGTTCAATTAGTGCTTTAAGAGCCTTGGCAACGGGGAGGGGTTCTAATTCTGTTTCAGTTTCCACCAAAATTGCCCGATCAGCTCCCATAGCCAGCCCCGTTCGAAGCTGCTGCTGATTCTCTTGTCCACCTATAGCAACAACAATGATTTCATCAGCTTCATTACGTTCCCTGATTCTCAAAGCTTCTTCTAGCGCAATTTCATCGAATGGGTTTATGCTCATTTTTACGCCATCGTGGACTACCTCAGAGCCATCCGGTTTTATGCGAACACGCACGTTGTAGTCAATCACACGTTTTAGGGATACAAGTATTTTCACGGTATTAGTTAGTTGCTGGGATGTTTGATATTGCCAGCTATTGTTCACATTTTTAAGCATTCTGGAAGTGGTTGAGGTAAAACATAGTGATAAGGGGTTATTTTGAATTATTTTTTTCTGGACTGGAACCCTAGCATTCGCTCTAATATCAATGAATTAGCCTGGAGAAGTAAGGTAGGTTTAAATGGAAGAAGAATCTCTCGAGTATGATGTCGTTATCGTTGGTGGAGGGCCTGCCGGGCTTGCAACCGCAATCCGACTGAGACAACTTGCTGCCAACTCAGGCAATGAACTCAGTGTTTGTTTGCTCGAGAAAGGATCAGAGATTGGAGCACATACTTTATCTGGTGCGATCTTTGAAACTCGAGCTTTAGACGAGCTTCTTCCAGACTGGCGCAGCATGGGCGCACCTTTGGATACCCCCGTTAGCAAAGATGATTTTTATTTCTTTACCGGACCAAAAGGCTCAATCCGTATCCCACATATTTTTGTGCCAGCCTCTATGCATAACCAGGGCAACTATGTTACTAGCTTGGGTGATTTGTGCCGCTGGCTTGGGCAGCAGGCAGAAACCCTTGGTGTTGATATTTTTTCAGGATTTGCAGCTACCGATATCTTACTCGACGAAAATGAAATTGTGCGGGGTGTTAGAACTGGTGAAATGGGACGTGATTCTAGAGGAGACCTAAAGGATTCCCACGAACCAGGTATTAACTTGTTCGCTAAACAAACAGTTTTTGCAGAGGGATCTAGAGGGCATTTAGGTAGACAACTTATAAAACGTTTCGGATTGGATGCTAATTCTGATGCGCAACATTACGCGCTTGGACTTAAGGAAGTTTGGGAGGTATTGCCCAATAAGCATCAAGTTGGTCGTGTTATCCACGGGGCTGGTTGGCCTTTGAAGGGTAGAACATCAGGCGGGTCTTTTTTATACCATGCTGGAGAGTCTCAGGTTGTTGTCGGGCTTATTGTTGATTTGAGCTATAGCAATCCTTATATAAGTCCATTTGAGGAGTTTCAGCGTTTTAAGCACCATCCGCTTATTAAATCTACACTAGAGGGGGGGAAACGGCTTTCTTATGGCGCTCGTTCCATAACCAAAGGTGGAATGAATTCTTTGCCTAAACAGACAGTGCCTGGCGGATTAATCGTGGGTTGCAATGGAGGTACGCTTAACTTCGCTAAGATTAAAGGAACCCATACTGCTATGAGATCAGGAATGATTGCTGCTGAGACTATTTTTGAGGCTTTTAAGTCAAATATCATTAAGGGCGAGGAACTCAAAAAGTTTTCAGATAGATTTAAAAACTCATGGCTTTATAGAGAGTTATATCAATCGAGGAATTTTGGACCAGCTTTACATAAGTTTGGATTATTCGGGGGGGCACTTTTTAATTTTTTTGAACAGTCAATATTGAGAGGAAGAGCCCTAATAACATTACACGACAGACAGCAAGATCATGACATGCTACAACCAGCATCAGAATTTTCCCCGATCGACTATCCTGCTCCAGACGGTATTTTAAGCTTTGATAGGCTATCTTCTGTTTTTGTTTCAAATACTAATCATACGGAAGATCAACCCTGCCATTTGACCTTAAAGGATGCATCACTGCCTATAGTAAAGAACCATGATATTTATGCAGGACCAGAGTCGCGTTATTGTCCTGCAGCCGTATATGAGTTTATTACAGAGGGTGAAACTGTTCGGCTTCAGATTAATTCACAAAATTGTATCCACTGTAAGACCTGCGATATAAAGGACCCTAGTCAGAATATTGTCTGGGTTCCGCCGGAAGGTGGTGGTGGCCCTAACTATCAGGGCATGTGAAAGATTGGAGAGAGTTTGCTCCTATCCTTAGTTTTTACTTTAAGTAAGTTGCGCTCCTAGTTCCAGAGCATGACGTTTAAGAAATACGCTTGCCGGTTCTTTCCCATTGTCGCCACGAACTCTACCTATTCGTAACGATCCACCATTAAGCGCTAAAACCATTGCATCATCATCTATGCCAGTAATCGTTCCAGGTGGTTGGTTGCATGGGCCTAGTAATGACACGTCATAGAGTTTTAGAAGCATATCTGAGTATCGCAAGTGGGCGCCCGGTTGTGGATCACAGCCTCGGATTAGTTGATCAACCTTTTCAGCAGGTTCTTTTAGGTCAATTGTCGCAGCAGATTCACTAATTAGTTCATCAAATGTTGCTTCTGTTTCGTTTTGTTCCATGAAGCTTGCTGTACCAGTATCAATAGCAGTGACTGCTTCAAGGATTGCATCTGCTCCTAGTGGCGCTAGCTTTTTGAAAAAAAGTGATCCAGCCGTTTCATTAGGCGAGATTTTGATACCGCTCTTTTGTATCACAATAGGACCTGTATCAACGCCTGTATCAGGTATAAATATACTAACTCCTGTTTCAACTACCCCATTTATGATTTGCCACTGTAAGGCGTGTCCGCCACGATATTTTGGTAAGAGAGATGGGTGGTAACAGATGCTTTTATGTTTTGGAGCATTGGTAATCGATGGCGGTAAGAATGAGGTGAAAGAGGCAAGAATATTTAAGTCAACCTCATGGGTTTTATAGTCATTGAGTGCGTCAGAAATAGGAGAACCATCTTTAAGTTGGAAAAAATTGCGTTGCACCACACTGATTCCAAGGTTTCGAGCGTGGGCCGCAAGGACATCAGGTCTTGATCCATCCTCAGGCGCATAAACTACCCTGACATCATGCCCTTCTTCTTGCAAACGATCGAGGCAAACAATCGCAAGTGGTGCTTGCCCAAATAATGCCAATCGCAACGACATTTAATCTCCCACACATAGGCTAATAATCAATAATGCTAACTGATTTTTCTAAAAAAAAACTAGCCCGGAAGATTGTGGACCTCCCTTAAGTTAAGCATGACCTAAGTCAGATTAGTTTTAGCTATTACCAACCAGCGAGCACGGGTTTACCAATCAGATAATCTGGGTTTGCACCTGCTTTTGGTACAAACTTTTGTACCCCACCTTTATTATCAACTTGAGCAAGATACACATTCCCTTCCTCATCAACACTCATTCCATGAACTCCCGCTATACCACCAGGAAAGTCCCCAAAAGTACCCCAAGAGTAGAGAAAGTTTCCTTCTAAATCGTACTTTAGAATTTTATGTGAAGCTCGGTCAGCGGCCCATAGATGCCCATCTTCCGTGATGATAAATAGATGTACATTTCCGCGCTCTCCAACACTCCATTCATATAGATATTCACCGTTCTCATCGAATACTTGTATCCGACGATTGCCACGATCATTTACGAAAACTCGGTTAGTTGCTGGGTCTACAGCAACACCATGTACATTATTCCAATAGCCAGGGCGAGTCTCATTTTCGTTGGTACCTTCTTCTCCCCATGAAGTTAGATAGTTGCCATCCGAATCGAATTTAACAACACGAGTTCCGTTATAGCCATCGGCAACAATAAAACTACTATCAGGAAACCAGGCCATAAATGCAGGTCTATTGAAATGAGTTTCATCTTCCCCAAGTTCGCCATATGTTCCAATTGTTTGGACTAGCGTAGAACCATCATTAGTAAACTTATGGATTACATGCTTATGGTCATCAATTATCCAGACATGTTTTTCTGGATCATAGGGGTTGATTGCAACATAGTGAGGTCGTTGGAGCATCGAGTCCCACTGACTCCAAGATTCAATAACGTTACCTTCACCATCAAATACTAGAATGCAGTGTTCCCACTTCGCATCAATACCAAGCCTCCCTCCGGCTTCTATCCAACCTGTGACACCTGCTTCAGCTAATCCACCTGTGCCACCACTTCCAGGCAAACTAGCCCGAGTGGCATTTCGCCATATTCCGCTATAAGGGAAAGTGATACTAGGAGCAATTTCAGGTAGTCGTTGAGGACGTGGAGCATTGATCTTTGGCAAAAGCCCCCGTTGTAAATAGAAAATTCTATCTGAGTGTTCAGCGAAAACGCTTTGACCTGCACCAAACGTCCATTCAGCAGCTCCTGGCAAAGTTGATATGTCCTTAGGCCAGTCTTCATCAACCTCATAAGCCCCAAACATGTCTTGCCCGCCTTTAGTTCCCTGGACAGCCGCATAGCTTGTTGAGGCTTGTCCGTAGGCCAAGCTGCTGGCGAATGCAGTTATTGCTGCAATAAGGGTTAGATTAGTGCTAAGTTTGAGTACATATTGAAACATGTCTCTCTCCGTTTGTTTCTATTTATTAGTAGCGCATGGGCAGTAGACGTTTTTAGTATTAGAGGTCTTCTATCCGTAGCCTTATTCTGCTCTAAACTAAGCTCTGCAGTAAAGTCTTTGGGTATTGTTATTAGGTAACTTTATGGGGTTTTTTATACATGAAGAATCAGCTATTAGCTGCTATCGCCCACCCATGATAGACAGCCGCATTCATAGGTACATTGTGCACTCTAATAATATCGACACCTTGGGTGCAGAGATTCATCGAAAGGCCGGAGGTAGCGAGGTCCTTTATGGGAGTATCATTTTCAATAGTAGGCGTAAGGAATGATTTACGTGAGTGTCCAACAACTACCCTTAAGCCATAGGATCTAAACTCACCGGCTCTAGCTAGTAGTTTTCTAGATTGATTTGTGGTCTTACCAAAACCTATTCCTGGGTCGAACAGCACACGGTTAAGATCAATACCACATTTATCCCAGAGCTCAATGCTTTCATCAAGCCAACTTTCAACAAAGCCATAGGGATCTGAGTCTTGGGGTATTGTGATTGCTGGATCAGCAGGTAGTGACATTTGATGCATAGCAATAAAATCAGCAGTACTTTCCGCAGCTAAGTCGATCATTTCTGGTGATCTGAGTCCGCTGACATCATTAACTATATCAACTCCAAGACCCAGTGCTCTTTTAGCTGTAGTGACATGGTAGGTATCAATACTTATCAATGGCCCAAAAGTTAATTGGTCTCGGATTTCTATAAGTCGCTCTAGTACTGGAGCAACCCGTTTCCATTCTGTTTCGGTTGTTATGCGACTACCTTGAGGGCGTGTAGATTCTCCACCTACGTCAATAACATGTACCCCCGCTTCGATCATTTTTTGGATATGAGGTTCTATAGATTTCAACTCAAGAAAACTACCTCCATCGGAGAATGAGTCAGGTGTCACGTTCAGGACTCCCATCCATAATGGAATGTGATCTGACAGTTTTATTGAGCAGTCTAGGAGACTTTCTTTATTCGAACCTGGAAGAACTAGACGGGGTTTAAGCGCAACCATGGGGGTAAGCACAAAATTACGCTTTTTGATGTCCCTATGCGGTATTGTGAGCCTTTCTGTCTCTAATATTGAGTTTCCCCATAGAAGAATGTCTATATCGACAGGGCGGGGAGCCCAGCGAGGACCAGATGTTCGCCCTAATGCATGCTCTATCTCATCTATCCAGTTTTTGATTGTTTCTGGTGAGGCTTGTGTTTCACATTCAGCGGCGAGATTTAGGAACGGGGTATCCCATTCGGCTGGGGAATTCTCAGGTAGTAGAGCGGGGGACTCTATAACTGGTGAAATACGTTTTACTGTTAGTTCAAATTCTTGAAGTCGATCAAGGGCTATAGAAAGGTTTGTGCGCCGATCACCAAGATTAGAGCCAAGTCCAAGATATAACTCCATGGGTTACTATCGGAAGCCAAAGTCTGCCGTAAATCCAGCATAGATATTCCGGGTTGGTGCCGTTTCAAAGTAACGTGAGCCGTATGCATTAAGTCGTATATTTGAGTAATAATTCTCATCAAACAGATTGTTAATGCCTAGAAAAGGTGAAATGGTTATTGATCCAACCTCCTTCTCAAACCCGAGTCGAAGGTTAGCAATGGTATGTGCATCCACTTTAACGGTATTCGAATTATTGGCAAACTGTTCTCCAACATGCATGAAGTCGAATGCGCTAAACCAGCCATTTGGGTGGGTATAAGTAATTTCACCAAATAAAAGATGTTCGACAGTTCCGGGTGTATTGTTTCCTGAGTAATCTTTATCAATCGTCTGAACACCGTTGCTATCAATAGCGATTGTTTGAAAACTTTCAAACTCAAAGTCGCCATGACTATAGGATAGGGATGTTCGAATTCGATCGCTTATATCTGATATCCAGCTGAGTTCTATGCCTGAGCGACCGGATGAGCCTGCGTTCTGATAATAGGTTCTACCATCATCATCAAATGGAACTATCTCTTTTTCAATGTCGATATTGAATAAGGCAACTTCAAAGTATTGGCGTTCACCAATTGTTCCACGTAAGCCTATTTCATGATTAGTGGCATTTTGTGGATCCAGTGACGGATTGAATCCACCACCACCACTAGGATTTGCAAAATCACTGGTGCTTGGTGTTTCAAACGAGGTTGCAATTGACCCAAATAAATTAATGGTTGGCGACAAATCATAGATGGCCCCTAGCATCGGGCTTGCATCATTTAGTTTTCGGTTTCCCGAATCATTTCCATCGCTTAGAAAATTGTCTGTGACTGAATACTCAACCTCATCATAACGAAGACCAAAACTAAGTTGTAATTTTTCATTTAAGGTGAGTTCGTTCTGAAGAAATATCCCACGAGCAGAGAAATCTTCGTTTTGATTAAATTGTAGTGCCCCCAGGGTGCCTTTGTTATTCAAGAAGCGTTTTCTTTCGTCATTCTGATCGTCTATATCAAAACCTACAATTAAACGATTCGGCATGCCAGCCATAGTATTTGAGTGCGTATATGTGACCCCACCACCAGCAAAGAATCTTTTTAACTCCACAGCGTCTGCTTTTGGAAATTGCGGTAGCTTATTGCTGAAATCACGCCAAACAAAATAGTTTCTTGCAGCTAGTTCACCGTTTTCACCTATAGGAGTAGAGAAAACAAAACCTATGCGTTCTTGGTTTAAGGCTTCTCCAGTGTCATAAGTGACATTTCTGCCGCGAGCAGCACGTGGATTTGCAGCAGCATCAGCCTCTTTGACACCACCAGGGTCATTAGATATTGGCTGGTCTGTCGCATTAAATACAACACGGAAGTCTCGATCTTCGCCTAAGTCAAAGTTAAAACGACCGGTAAATTGTGAGCTTTCTGCTTGGCTGTGTTCGCGGTAACCTCCAACTTCCATATCAGAAAAGCTTACGAAATAATTTAATAAGTCAGTTTGACCGCCTGCTTTTAGTTGTACCTTTTGGAAGTCATAGTCGCCTGCACTAATCCGTGTGCTGATGTACGGTATTTCAGGCCCTTCTTCAGAAGTAATATTTATCACTCCTCCAGAAGCATTTCCATAGAGGGATGAACTAGGTCCTCGAATAACTTCAATGTTGCGGGTAGCGCCCAAATCAATACTGTCGACTTGACCAGTTCCATCAGGCAGTGTTTCTGGAATACCATCTACTAGGATTTTGATGCCTCGGATACCAAAGGCAGCCCGGGCGCCAAACCCACGAATTGAAATTCTTAAATCCTGGGCGTAGTTGTAGCGATTTTGCATGAATACGCCAGGAACTCGATTGAGTGCTTCATCGAGGGCCAGTTGTTGCCGACCAAGCTGGATGTCATTTTGGTTCACGACAGTGATGGCAGTTGGGACTTGTGCGAGTGGTCTACTCATGCGGGTTGCTTCAACCACAACGGTTTCCATTTCAGATGTTGGTGGTTGTTGTTGATTTTGAGCATTCACCATAAATGGCAAAACTGACCCAGTAACGATTAAAGGAAGACTAATGCCTATGCGGTAAAGTAGTTCTCTCAATCTATTAGCCTCACAAAATGGGCGCCTATAATGACAAATACCTAGCCTATGCTGCAATCTTGTTATGTGGCAATAATGATTTTTTTGATATGTCATTTTAGTTTGAATAATTACTCTTAACTAAGATTTCTGATTCAATGGAATGAAACGAGAGTTCTATTGTCTTCTAGGGAATATTATTGGCTTTATTTGTTTTGTGCTTAGGGAATAAGGGCCTATGCTTCCTGGTCTAATGCCTTTTGAATCAGATAGAGAATATTCCCAGTGTGGGCGCGTGTTTCTATATTACCTCTACGCTTGTT
>Ga0114933_10003026_pt1 | contig 16764 bp, 13 predicted proteins | sample 4SBtaG_FD_89691 | JGI IMG/M metagenome (GOLD analysis project Ga0114933, IMG submission 89691) | Deep subsurface microbial communities from Kolumbo volcano to uncover new lineages of life (NeLLi) - 4SBTROV12_W25 metaG | ecosystem: Environmental > Aquatic > Marine > Volcanic | place: Kolumbo... | reverse complement strand
CGAGCCTGCAGTGCGATGATGGGTGCTGGTGGCAGGAGATCGAGGTGGCCCGAGTGATCGTCGTGGACGACGACCCGCATGTGCTGCGTGCGATGGGGGCCCTCCTGCATGCCCACGAGGTCTGTTGCCTGGCATCGTCCCGGGAGGCTGCTGAACGGGTCGCGGCCGGTGAGCGTTTCGACGTCGCCGTTCTGGACTACCGGATGCCGGACCTCGACGGCTTCCAGCTCCAGGAAGCCATCGCGGAGCACGATCCAGTCCTCCGTCCAGGGTCATCTTCGTCACCGGCTCTCCGGAGATCTTCCACCTCGCCCTGCGCCGGGGCGTGTTGGTGGCCAAGCCCTTCTCCGGCGGCACCCTGCTGCGTGCGGTCCGGGAGCTGCTGGAGTCAGGAGAACCTCCGGGACCCGACGAAGTCGAGCTGGTCGAAGACCCCAACACCGGTCCGACGTGGCCAGTGGACTGACCAGGCCTCCTGGCCGACCCGTGGCTCAAGGATCCCACCAAGCGGACTTCCGCCTGGATCCTGGATTCTCGCCGTGCATCGACGCCGGAGACCGCTCGCTCGGCTACAATGAGCTCGACGGCACGCGCAACGACGTCGGCGCCTACGGTGGCCCGGGTGGCGCGTGGTAGGAGGAAAGCATGAGCCTCGCGATCCTGTTCCTCGTCGCCTGCGCTCCGCGTCAGGAAGGCAGCGAACCCGGAGACTGCACCAACGGTGCGGACGACGACATGGACGGACTCTGGGACTGTGACGACGAAGGCTGCGCGGACGGGCCTGACTGCGCCTCCGAGGGTGAGGCCTCGGACACGGGCACCGAGGCCGACGCAGACACGGATTCCGACACGGACACGGACACGGACACGGACACCGACTCGGACTCGGACACCGACACTCTCACCGATACGGACACCGACACCGACACCGACACCGACACCGACACCGACACCGACACCGACTACGTGGTCTGCGACGACGGCGTCGCTCCCTACGACGACCTGCAGGACGCGGTGGACGGCGCCGCTGACGGCGATCTGCTCACCCTCTGCGCGGGCTCCTACGACGACATCGAGATCGACGACGTCGATCTCACCATCGAAGGCCTGGACGGCGTCGACGTGACCTTCATCGACTCCTCCTCGTCGACGGCGGTCGCGATCTACGACGCGGAGGTCACCCTGACGGGCGTCACCCTCTCCGGCGGCGCGAGCTCCGGCGAGGCGGCGGCGGTCTGGGTGCAGGACTCCACGGTCACCCTGAGCGACATCGTCATCACCGAGTCCGAGGCCAACGGCGCCGAGTACCCCACCTACGGCATCTACGTCACCGCCTCGGAGCTGGACGTGGAAGACCTCGTGTTCGAGGACAACGCCGTGATGCACGGCATCTACACGATCGACGACAGCGTGCTGTCGCTCCGCCATGCGGTCTTCCGGGACAACACCGTGCCCGGCTACGGCAGCGGCGGCCTGCTGGTGAGCGCCTACTACTCCGACGCGGAGATCTCGAACTGCCTCTTCCACGACAACACCGGCAACTACAGCGCCGGGCTCGTGAACGCAGGCTTCGACGGCTACTCGGCCTGGGTCTACAACAACACCTGGTGGGGCAACACGAACAGCTGGACCGGGTACCCGACGGTCTACCTGCGCGGCTCGTCGACCACCTTCGTCAACAACATCGTCTCCGAGAACGACGCCGACGGCGTCTACGCGCTGAACAGCGCGAGCGTGGACTACTGCGATGCCTGGGGCAACACCGGCAGCCAGCTCGACGGCGAAGGCTCCTTCGGCAGCAACAACCTCGAGACCGACCCCTGGCTGACCGATCCGGAGGGCGGGGACTTCAGCCTGAACGCCGGCTTCTCGCCCTGCGTCGACGCTGGCAATCCCTCGTCGGGCTACGACGACGTGGACGGGACACAGAACGATCTGGGCGCCTACGGTGGGCCCTACGGCGCCTGGTAGGCGGGGAGGACGGATGAGCATCTGGATGTGGTTCGCGCTGGGGTGCAACCCCCGGCTGGAAGGCACCGAGCCCGGCGACTGCACCAACGGCGCCGACGACGACGCCGACGGTCTCTGGGACTGCGACGACGACGGCTGCTCCGACGGGCCAGACTGCGGCGGCGCCAGCGACGACACAGCCGCCGACCGCACCGAGCCGGACGCCCCCGGCTCGGACAGCGGGGAGGCCGACGCCGACACCGACGCCGACACCGACGCCGACACCGACACCGACACCGATTCGGACACCGACACCGACACCGACACCGACACCGACGCCGACACCGACACGGAGGTGAGCTACGACGTCTGCGACGACGGCAAGGCGGCCTACACCTCCATCCAGGACGCGGTCGACGCATCGAGCGACGGCGACACCATCTACGTGTGCGCGGGGACCTGGTCGCCCTTCGAGGTCGACGGCGAGGAGCTCAGCATCGTCGGCGCCGGCTCCGACGTGACGGACATCCGCGGCACGACGAGCACCGCGGTCTACCTCGAAGACGGCGAGCTGGAGCTGTCGGGCTTCTCGATCCGCGCCACCTCGGCGTCCGGGGCTGCGGGCTTCTTCCAGGAGGACGGAGAGTCGCACCTGCACGACCTGGTCTTCGACTACAACGTGGGGGGCACGGTGGTCTACGTGCAGGGCGGCGACGCGGTCATCGAAGACGTGGTCTTCGAACAGAACACCGTCACCGCCTACGTCCTGGGACTCGGCGCCCACCACGAGCACTTCCAGGTCCGTCACGTGATCTTCCGCGACAACAGCGCGTCGAAGGTCGTCTACCTGTTCTACGGCACCTTCGAGTTCACGAACAACATCCTCCACGACAACAGCTTCAGCAGCTCGGCGCTCGCGACCTACTCCTCGGGCTCCTTCGAGCTGACCAACAACGTGCTCTGGAACAACCAGGCGACCCTCAACAGCTCCGCGGTCCGGCTGGTCGATCTGGAGTCCGGGACCTTCTACAACAACATCGTCAGCGAGAACTCGGCCAACACGGTCGTGAACGTGGGCTCCTCGGCCACCTCCGACTACAACGACTTCTGGGACAACTCGGCGACCTACACCGGCGGTGGCTCCAACAACCTCGGCGCCGACCCGCGCATGGTCGACCCCGCCTCCGGAGACTTCACCATCGACGCGTCGATCTCGCCCTGCCTCGACGCGGGCAACCCCAGCTCGACGTACAACGACCCGGACGGCTCCAGGAACGACCTCGGCGCCTACGGAGGTCCCCATGGCTCCTGGTAGCCCCCTCGTCCTCACCCTCGTGCTCCAGCTGGGCTGCCTGTCACCTCCCTCGTCCAACGATCCGCCCCCGGCCCCCGTCGTGGCGATCGAGCCCGCAGAACCCGGCACGACCGACGACCTGACCGCGGTCATCGTCGAGGAGTCCGAGGATCCCCAGGGCACGACCGTGGACTACGCCTACGCCTGGTACGTCGACGGCGAGCTGGCTTCTTCCGACACCAGCGTGGCCGCCAGCGAGACCGCCAAGGGTCAGACCTGGACCCTGGAGGTCGTCGCGAACGACAAGGCCCAGGACGGCGAGCCAGGCACGGCCACCGCCGAGATCCTCAACACGCCGCCGGTGGCCGAGGTGGCCTGGGTCGACGACGACCCGGCCGGTGCCGACGACCTCGAGCTGCAGCTGGTCGGCACCGACGCCGACGGCGACCCGGTGAGCTTCCACATCGCCTGGACGCGCAACGGCGAGGCCGTGCCCGAGCACGACGACGCCCAGCTCGTGCCCGCTTCGGCGACCGCCGCCCAGGAGGCCTGGGTGGCCTCGGTGGTGCCCGACGATGGTGAGGACGAAGGCGAGCAGGTGGACGTGCAGGTCACCATCGGCAACCACGCGCCCTCGCTCGACAGCGTCACCCTCAACGAGCTCTCGCCGAGCGTGACGGACACCCTCGTCGCCACGGTGGGCGAGACCACGGACGAAGATGGGGACGAGGTCGCTGTGGAGCTGACCTGGACCATCGACGGCTCGACGGTGCAGACCGACAACCTGTCGGGGGGCGATTCCTCGACGCTGGGCGTGGTGTTGTCCAAGGGCGACGAGGTGCAGGCCCACGCCACCCCCAGCGATGGCCTCGCCGACGGCGACACGGTGAGCTCGGAGGTCGCCACGGTCGGCAACAGCCCACCCGTGATCGACGCGGTGAGCTTCGACACCACGAGCCCGACCGAGTCGAGCGGCCTGACCGTCTCGGTCGAGACGAGCGATCCCGACGGCGACAGCGTCAGCCTCTCCTACGCCTGGTACGTGGACGGAGCCGAGAGCTCGAACACCGACGACGACCTGGACGGCGGGGACTTCGACAAGGACGATGCCATCTACGTGGTGGTGACGCCCTCGGACGGGACCGAAGACGGCGACGCGGTCACCTCGGAGACCGTGACGGCGGTGAACACCGCGCCCGAGGTGACCCTGCTGGTCATCTCGCCGTCGTCGGCCTACACCGAGGACGACCTGTCCGCGACCGTCTCCACCGACGACGACGACGACGACGACGTGTCCTTGTCCTACACCTGGACCGTGGACGGCGTCGCCACCAGCACCGCCGAGACCCTGGACGCGAGCGCCACCGAGCCCGGCGACGTCGTCGGCCTGTCCGTCACGCCGGACGACGGCGACGACGAAGGCGAGCTCGTCGAGGCGAGCACCGTGACCATCCAGAACCACGCCCCCGTCGCGGCCGCCACGGCCGAAGACGACGAGGTGGAGCAGTGCCAGACCATCACCGTGGACGGCTCGGGTTCCTCCGACGAGGAGGGTGAGGACCTCAGCTACGTCTGGACCTTGAGCTCCGTACCTGGTGCCTCGTCCCTGGACACCACCGACATCGACGACGCCGACGAGGTCACGGCGACCCTGCTGCCCGACGTGGTGGGCACCTACACCTTCCAGCTGACGGTCTCCGACGGCACCGACACCGACACCGACGACGTGGACGTCGACGTGAGCGCCCGGTCCTCGAACACCGACCCGGTCGCCGACGCCGGTGACGACCAGACCGACGACGGGTACGCCACGTGCAAGGCCACCGGGTACACCTATGTCTGCACCGACTGCAGCGGCGGCACCTACACCCTGGACGCCTCGGGCACGACCGACAGCGACGGTGACGAGCTGCGCTACACATGGAGCACGGGCAGCGCCTACGCCACCATCGACGACGACGAGGCGGAGAGCACCACCCTCACCATCGCCGACCTGCCCGCGACCTACGGCGAGTCCACCGAGACCGAGGTCAACGTCCTGCTGCGCGTCGAGGACTGCGCCGGTGGCGCCGACGAGGACTACGTGACCGTCACCTTCTCCTGCGAAGGCATCTGAGCGCTCACCGGACTGGCTGGCGCCAGTGCTCGAGGCCGGCCGCCTCCCGGATGGCCTCGCGCTCCTGGCGGTTGAGGCCGACGACAGGCCCCGGCTCCACCGCATAGAGCGCGTGGAGGCCGAAGACCCGGGGCTCACCGAAGAGCCGCGTCAGCAGGTCCTCTGTCACCGCGATGCCCTGTCCACCTCGATCGAGCTCGCGGTGGACCACGACCCACTGCAGTCCGAAGTCCACCAGCTCCTGTGGATCCAGCCGGGCCAGGCCGACCGTTCGTGGCAGCATCCACGCCCGCTCCTCGGGACGCGAGGACGACACGAGCAGCAGGGGCAGGAGCGACGAGACGGACGCCAGGGTGGAGTTCCCCGCACGAGGGTCCGGCCCATAGGGAATGGGTCGCCCGTGGACGGTCTGTGCGAACAGGTACCGGGAGGTGGCCATGGTGTCGCCGACCGCGGCAGGGAGATCGAGCACGATCGCTCGGGAGCCCGCAGGTCCCACAGGAGGCTGCTCGGCGATGAACTGGTACACCTCGTCGTCCAGAGGCGGTGTGACAGCAGCTGGTCGGGGCGCCCCTCCGAGCAGGAGCACGTCGGCCAGGGCCGCCGCGGCGGCCAGCGATCCCCAGCGCCACCTCGCAACGCCGGCCGCCGCAAGAGCCCCCATCAGCGCCAGGCCCGGCACGGCGAGGCGGAGGGGATGGGTGATGGCGGTGTCGGGCAGCACGGCCTGGAGCAGGCGGTAGGGAAGCGGAACCCGATGCCCCGCCAGCTCGACGTAGTCCCCGGCCACGAAGAGCCACGGGCCGAGGGCAAGGCAGAGCGACACGAGAGCCGCCGCGCCGACGCCCCACCTCGCCGTGCGCCGGAGGCCGCGAAGGGCGAGCAGCACCGTGACCGGTCCCAGGTAGGCGGCATGGAAGTAGGACTCCCCGAGGGCCTCGTGGTCCACGGACTGGAAGTGAGGCCAGAGATAGGTCCGCGGGTCGACGGCGTTGTGACGCAGCAACCCGAGCGCATGGGTGCTGTCGGCCCGACCCACGAGCGCGTCGGGGGCCTTCACGCTGGCCCACAAGGCGACGCCGACGGGTGCGAACAGGGCGACCGCGATGGCCAGCGACGTTGCGGGTCCGCGCCATCGTCGTGTTCCCCGCGACGCCCAGACCGTGACGAGGGCCAGGCCGGCGCCGAGGCCGTAGTAGGGCGTGCCGACAGCCGCGACCCCCAGCCAGATCCCACACGGGAGCCACGCGCGGGGATCTCCCTGATGGGCGCGCAGGCCCGCCGTGAGGGCCAGCAGGGACCAGCCCACCCCCACGGCCTCAGACACCCCGCTGTGGACCTCCCCCGCCACGTAGGTCCCGAAGAGCAGCAGCATCGAAGCCAGCCAGACGTGCGGACCGCGTCCCCCGATGGCGGAGGCGAGTCGTGCCATCGCCCACGAGGCGAGCGTCAGCTGCAGAACCAGGGCAGCGTTGTAGGCGCCGGCGGGTCCGAGCAGCGGCACCAGGGGCACGCCGATCAGGGCCCCGAGCGGGTCGATGAACCACAGCACGCCGCCGTCGGGCGCCATGAGAAGGTCGGTTCGCCACGGCAGCTCGCCTCGGGCGAAGGATCGAGCGAACCACCAGGCACCCCAGGCGTGGTTCCAGCAGTCCGCGTCCGGATGACCGAGCAGGCGGGACAGCGGCGCCGAGGCCCGCGGCCAGGTGGCGAGCAGGGCCAGCGCCAGGTGGCCGGGCAGCTCGCGCAGGCTCATGAAGGAACGCTACCACGCTGCACACAACCTTGGATTCACCACGTTGGAGCGCGTGATCGGTGCAGGGTCGAGGCGGTCGCGGGGCTCCTCTCCATGTCTGAGGCTCGACAGGTGCCAGACCTCAACGAGCGGGCGACGGCTGAGGAGGCTCACTCACGGAGGTCCCATGAGCTTGTTCGTCTTCTCCCTCCAGCGTTCGCGCAGGCCTGCCCCCCGGTCACCGCCCCCGGAGCGGTCCAGCAGCACTACGTCTTCCCGGACGCCATGACGGCCGGGCCATGCCCCAGCTTCGCGGCCCTGGACGGGCAGCTCGCGGCCGGATCCTGCGAGCAGGCCGGAGGTGGCGGGATGGTGGCCGTGTTCGACGCGCAGGCGGCGTCTGGGCTGATCAGCCCCGTCACCACCATCATGGGTAGCGCGGCCGAGGGCTTCGGCTTCGACATGGACACCGGCGACCTCGACGGCGACGGCCACGCCGACCTCATCGTGGGTGCTGCCCAGCACGCCTCCGGGAGGGGTGCTGTGTACGTCTTCTATGGTCCGCTCCCGCCCGGCGCCCTGACGAGCGCTGACTGGGACGCTCGCTACACGCCCTGCGACTCGACCTCGCAGGAAGCGGTGGGCTGGTCGGTGTCCTTCGTTGAGGACAGCGACGGTGACGGGCTCGCCGAACTGCTCGTCGGCGCGCCGGCGTGGGCGGGCGCGACGGGGCGGGTCTACCACTGGAACGACCCCGGTCCCGGGGACTGGTGCGTCGAGGACGCCCTGCTCGGGATCTGGACCGGGAAGGCCCCGGGGGACTACTTCGGCTTCGACACGGACGCAGTCGGTGACACCGACGGGGCAGGCGGCCCCGTGGAGCTGGCGATCGGTGCTCCAGGCGCGAACGGTGGTGCCGGAGAGGTGGTCCTGCTCGATCCCCTGGCGGGCACGCTCCTCGTAGGGCTTGTCGGAGACGCCGCCTCCGGGGACCACTTCGGCTACAGCGTCGCGGGGCTCGGGAGCTTCGAGGGCTCCTCGGGCGATGACCTCGCGGTCGGCTCCCCCGGCCACGACCACGCTCCGGGCTCGTCGTCGGCGGGCGCTCTCTACGCCTACGCTGGGCGCTCGTGGTCCTCCGTGCAGGCCCACCACGAGGTGGCTGGTTTCGGCGGCGACCGGGTGGGATGGGACGTCGCGGGCCTGCAGCCGATGTCGCCCGAGCCGGGCGCGCTCGTCTGGAGCGCCCCTTACGACGCTCTCGGCAAGGTCCAATGTCCAGGTTGCTCCGCGAGACGGCTGGGGCTACTCTGGCTGTGGCGTGACCACGCCAAACCCTTTGGGCTCCCCCGCCTGGGACCCGTCGCTGGGCAAAGTGGACTTCGTCCACGGTCACCAACCTCGGTTGAACCTACATCGCTCTACCGGAGAAGGCGGACTCCACTGAGCGATGTGGAGGTTCAGACCATGAGCAACAAGAAGCAGAAGAAGGCCATCCGCGCTCGCAAGAAGCGGACGGGCGAGTCCTACTCCACCGCGAGGATGAACCACCTGGCGAAGCTCGGCGCGGCCGGCGTAGGCTGGGATGATCCCGGCGACGTGACGGTCATCACGACGTGCGAGAAGGCGATCGCCCTCGGTACGACAACCCGTCGTCTCCGGCTCGCCGTTGGCCTCGACAGTGTCCACGTCGCGCTCGACGACCTCGACCTCGGCAAGTTCCCTGCCCCGCTCGTCGGCGGGAAGGCTCACGTTCCTGACGGCGAGTACGCACTGTCGGACGGCTGGGCGGTCCGCGTCGAGGGTGAGTACGAGGAGCCGATGCCGGAATTCGGGATCGAGGGAGGATGGAGGACCGGCGGTCACGTTGCCCTCCTGCCGCCACCGGAGCCCAATCACGTCGCATTCGTAAGCCGTCCGGCACTGGTGTGGGTCGACTTCCGGACTGACGGGTCGCTCTGCGGATCGGGCGGCACCTGGACGCCGTTGTACCGGGCTGTGTTCGCCGCGTCAGGCGTCCCTCCGGTCCAGGTCGAGGTCGAGACGCTTCCGAGCGAGGGCGATGAGTCCCAGAACGTCCTCGACTACCACCGCCGGAAGGTGGTCCGCGTGGTCAACACCCCGCCAACGAACGGGACCGACGTGAGGGTCGAGTTGGGAGAGCCGCTCGTCCCCGAGGGCGCGTGGAGCCTGGCCTCCCCGAACTTCCCGGCAAGATAGGCCGTAGCGCCGTGCATCCGGGACGGGCACAGTGCCTGCCCGGGACCGTGGCGGGTGCCGACCGCTGTTGGGCTGGTCCGCACCGACCGACTCAACGGGTGGTCAGGGTTCCGCTCTGCGCTGCGGGACGACTTGCGCCCGGAAGTAATCGTCGCCGTCGTAATCGAGAAGCACGACGACCAGATCCTTGAGGTCGGACCGGCCGCGATCCCTGACGAAGACCTCGACGCTCGTAGCGTGATCCGTCCTCCAGTAGTCCAGCGTGGACAGAAACTCATCGAGCGAACCCACCTCAACGGCCCAACCACGGCAATGCACCGAGATGTCAGGCTGCCGCTGGGCCGGTACGCCCGTGCCCCCGAGGCGGACTCCCCCAGCTTGGGGCTCCACCCACTCGATGATCTCCGCACCGGGCACCGGGAGGTGCTGCGTAAAATCGCCGCGATCGCTGATCCGGCCGACCAGGATCTTCACGGTGTCTCCTCCACAACAGACGCACCTTCTTGGTCACCTAGAGGCGCCGTCTGCACGATCCAAGGCCCAGGCCTGGCGACGACGATGGCCGCCTCCACACCGTTCAGCGCCAAGAGACCGCGGCGAAGCTCTTCCCTCCGGTGGCTGGCGGCCGAGGCGTCCCACACGAAGGCGACGATCCGGTCGTAGCCGGTGTCTCCCGACAGGTACAGGGACGTGTCCTCTGCCACGCCTCCGAGGGTCCTGGAGAACTCGCCATCCCGCATGTACTTGACCTCGATGATGGTCCGGAGGCCAGGGAGTCCAAGGTCCGCTCTGGGCTGCTTGGGGCCGATCTTGCGGAGGTACTCCTCGTCCACGATGCCGGGGAACACGGGGGCGAGCATGGCCCAGAGCACGGATTGGACGTGGTACTCGTTCTGGATGTCCCACCGCTGCTGCGTGGACTTCGGGGTCCGAGGCTTGCTCTCCCACGGCCATCGCTTCATCCCGTGCTCGAAGTTCCCGAGCATGGCGACGAGGTGCTCGACGTTAGGACGCCGAAGGTCCACGGCGGCCTCCTGACGCAGGAGCCAGCGGAGGGCTGCAAGGCGGACCACGGCTCGGTCAGGGGGCACAGGGTCTGGTGTGGCGATCTGGGCGCGGGCGGCGGCCTCGGCATCGTCGGGCAGGTGCCGAACCCCACGGCCAGCCAGAGCGGCCGCAAGGTCAGGTGGAATCTGCCGTCCTGCCAGGCCGAGCAGGTGGCCGGCCGCAGCGAACATGCCGGTCTCCCACTCGTCTGACGAGCGCCGACCGGCCTCCTCCGCCAAGTCAAGGAGCCACCCACGATCGTCGGTGCCGACGGCAGCCATCCCCACCGCGACCCCCATGGCGGCGAGCCCGTCTGCTTCCAGAGTCGGTGCTCGGCCGCCGACGAAGAACTCCCTGTCGGCCAGCCACGCGACCCCGTCCTGGAAGGGCACATTCACCTCTCGGCCCGCGGCAAGGGCGAACCCCAGCGCGGCCACGTCCCGGTATGACCTCCCAGCACCGCCTCGGCTCGCAGCCTGCCCGGCCAGGTCTGCGGGGGCCACCTCCACCGGGACCCCCAGCCAGTCGGCCATGAGGACCGACACGGCATCCCGTTCTCCGAGCGAGGCGACCTGCTCGTGCAGGGCATCGCGCACGAGGTCGAGCAAGGCCATCAGAGGAACCAGCGGGTCATGCTGATGCGGCCCAGCATGGAGTCGTCCGACCAACCCGGGACAGCTTGAAGCTGGCCGAGCATCTCGGCGATCCACCCCGAGTAGTCCACCGTGATCGGCATCCCGGCGGGGCCGAAGGTCCGCCAGGAGTGGCACGAGAAGTTGTACGCCTGACGGGCCAGGTAGCGGAGGTCGGTGAAGGTCGAGGCCGGGTGCACCCGCATGAGCAGGGGGCGGGGCAGGCCGTCGCTCTCCTGCTTCACTGACCTCGGCCCCTTGAGCGCGAGCAGGGCATCGTTGACTCCCATCGGGATGAACACGCCGCGCGGAGGGGCGTAGACGCCCTTCTTCCCTCGTGACGACCACACCTTCATGCCGGGCTGGTTGGTGTCCATCAGCGCGAAGGGGTGGTCCTCGACCATCCGGACGAAGGCGAACTCGGCGTTGGGCAGGCCGGCCTCCTCCATCAAGGCACGCACCGCGTCGATCTCCGCCGTCCTCATGGGCTTGAATGCGTGGAAGACTAGGCGCACGTTCTCCCGGCCATCCCAGTTCTGCTGCTCTCGAACGGCCGCTACAGCCTTGCGCAGGGTCTCCAACATCTCGGCGGAGTAGTCCTCGAAGGGTACGGCCCTGGTCCGCCCCTCCAGCAGGTACTGGCCGTCCCCCTTGAAGACCGTGGTGAGGCCAACGTAGCGGCCCTTGGAGCCGAAGCGCGACTGCTGGTGCTTGTAGCTCCGGAGCCCGATGACAAGCTCGTGTGCGACCGTCCGGTCGGCCTCCAAGACCCAGGGGGTGCCGCCGAGCTTGGCGTAGCTCGCCAGGCTGAGGTTGTTGAGCGCGTAGGTCAACTGGTTGCGGTCCAGGCCCATCGTCCGCAGCGTGAACTCCTGGGCGGGGACCTGGTGTCGGAACAGGACGGACTTCGTGACCAGGTAGGGGTTCTCGGCCGGGGGGAGCAGCTTGAACTCGTCCTCGATCTGGACGAGGGCCAGGTCCCACCGGCTGCCCGAGTCCGTCGCGTGCTCGATCGCGGCCCGGCAGGCCGCCTCGTAGGCTCCCGCTGATCGGTCCCTGGTGCAGAACACCTCCACCTGGGGCCTCTGGAGTGCGAAGCGGCGGAGGAAGCCCTTGCCGTACACATTGCCCGGGAGGCCCTCGAAGAAGGACTCCACGAACTTCTCCGTGTCGCCCTGGCGGTGCGCCTGGCAGATGATGGCGATCCTGGGCCGCTTGTGCGGAAAGACTGCCTGGTCGTAGGGGCCGTGCTCGTCGATGCCTTTGTAGGACACCGTGCTTGTGCGGGTGGCGCTCGGGTGGAAGATGAGAGTCGGGGGAGAGAAGGCTTCCCACTCCGGGAACTCGGGCTGGCGGGAGGCGACCAGGTCGCCGAGCGACGCGGTCACGCCTGGAGCCAGGTGGAGCCCCCGCTGGCGGATGAAGCTCAAGAACCTCTGGGCCCTGTGGAGCCTGGATGGCCCCTGGGTCACGAAGCCCGAGGCTTCACGAAGCCGCTCGGCGGTGTTGCCCCCGTCGCGGCCGACAAGGGCGACCACGCACGCCTCCAGGTTCTCGGCCCTAGGCTCCAGGTAGGCGTCGGCGAGGGCTACTTCCGACCAGCCGGGTCGCGGGTCCCCAAGGTGGATGATCCCGTCCTTGATGTCAGCGACGCGGCCGACAAGGGTGCGGCGCTGCCCGAGCCGCTGATCGTCGCCACTGTCGGCGACCTCGACGTAGCGCCCGTGGAGCCGCACCCCGGCAGCGAGAAGCTCATCGCAGGTGGCCTCGATGTGATTGCCGGTCCGCGTGCCGAACGACAGCATGACCGTGACGCCGTCATCGACTTGATCGAAGTAGCGCGGGTCGAACTCGTACTTCACCCGGCGGGCCAGCCAGGGTGGGACCCGCCCTCGTTCGCGGTCCCGCAGCACTTTGGGGAGCAGGTTGTCGTCGGGCCTGCCCGAGACCAGCGCGACAGGCCGGTGCGAGCGGATCTCGCCGTTGCCCACCTCGGAGAACATCGCGATCAGCCTCTCCCGCACGAGGGCGCACAGGAGGCCGGGGTCGTCGGCAAGACGCACCTCCTCGGTGCGGTCGCCGATGGTCTCCACGGCGTCGATGAGCCGCACGATGCGGATCTCGGACCCGCCCCTGAGAACCAGATGGGTACCCCGCACCTCCCGGCGAATGCGGGAGAGGCGGTCGTCGCCGTCCTCGTAGTTCATGAAGCCGACCTCGACGGTGGCGTCGGGGTCCACCGTCACGGTGGAGGCGTTGAGGACGAGGTGCGGGGGGTTGGACATGCGGGGGGCCGAGGACGAGGTTGAGGTCGGCGGTCAGAGCAGGCTGCCGAACCGCTTGTGGAAGCTGTTGGCGAGGGCTCCGCTGACCAGGAAGGTCGCGGACAGGTTGGCGGGGGTGGCGTCGGCCATCGTGCGCACGACGCGAAGGGGCATCAGGAACGCCAGCGCGAAGGTCCACGCCTGCCACTCCGGGTCGCGGAAGGCTGCCAGGTCAAGCCGACGGACTGGGGACCGGCGATGAAGCTCGGCAGCCCGCCGCCGCATCTCGGGAACGTGCAACACGACGTGGCCGGTCTCGTGGGCCACCGTTGCCCGGGCACGGTGGGCACGCCGGCCTCCCCGGCCAAGCTCATCCCAGTGGTCCTCGCGGACGAGCACCTCCACGCCGCCGGCCGAGATCCTGGTCTCGGCCTCGCTGTCCGGAAGCTCCTCGTGCGACACGGGGACGAAGTGCACGCCGTAGCTGGGCAGAGTGAGGTCGATGAGCCGCAGGATGTCGATGGGCTCGGGCTGCACAAGGGCAGAGGGCTGGACCTCCGCCAGCACGTGGTCAGCTACTGCAGCGATGTCCCGGGTGCGCTTCGGCGAGACCGGATGCACGTACTCGTTGGTCCACCACCCCATCAGTCCCCCTCTCCTTGGAGGATGCGCAGCACCTTCCGGGCCTCATCGTTCGTGATCTCGTTGGTTGCGAGTTTTCGGGCGAGGACGATCGCGAGGTCGCGCACCTCATCAACGTGCTGGGCGGGGTCGATGCTGACCCTCGCGCTCCTGTCAGCGGCAGCCTGGAGGTCGGCGACGGTGACGCCCGGCACCTCTCGTACCAGTGCCGGCCAGTAGGACTCCGGCAGCGTCCGGCGCTTCCCCCGCTCGACCTCGCCCAAGTAGACGTGGGTGATCCCCAGCGCGTCGGCCAACTGCCGGAGGCTCCGTCCTGCTGCAACGCGCTTCGCTCGAAGGTACTCGCCGAAAGTTCGGGCCACTGATGCTCCTGAGGGTGGTAGGCGAACTCAGCCTACCACCGGTAGGCTAGACGCGCCTACCAGCACCGTCAACCCCTGCGCTTCGTGGGTCGTCCAACTCCGGGCTCTGCTCGTGGCTCGCACGGTAGGCTCGGGCTCTCGCCACCGCCGTCCAGGAGCCCCACGACCCGACGCCCGATCTCGCCGACGCCGTCCTACTTTCCGCCACGGTCTGGCCCGGCGAACGGACCTCCTCCGCCCTGGCCGCCGAGCTTCGCCTCGACGAGGTCGAGGTCGAACAAGCCGTTGCCGAGCTTCGAGACCGGGGTCTGCTTCAACGCCAACACGGCAACCCGGCCTGGGGGAGCACCGGCAGGCTCCGGGCCACCAAGGCGGGGCAGGCATTGTCAAGCGCCACCGTCATGGGACCACCCCCGCGCCACCAACTAGGGACCACCCTCCGAAGGTGCCCTTCCCAGCGTTGACAGGCTTCGTGTAGGCCTTTCACGAGACCCCGCGCTTCCCACCGGCGGCGGTCTCGTGGAGGTACTCGATGACCACGCTCGCCATCCTCTTCCCCAGCCCGGTTGGCTTCCACCTGTTCGTGCGCTGGCCCCGCGACCGGCTGCGTCGCTGCTCAACGCTGGTCGACCCCAGCGACCTCGCCGAGGTGCTCGGACCGCTGGGTCACCCGCTCGTCGTTGGCCTTGTCGGCACGCGGCACACGGAGCTCGTCGCAGACCAGGTGCTCGACTTCGCGGACCTGGTCGCCATCCCAGCTTCCTGGCTGCGCCGTGTGCCAAGGCGCGACCTCCGACGGCGTGCCACCGTCGCGGCGCGCATCCTCACTGCCCACCGGGCCGATCCGCTCAGGGACTTCCTCGGGCGCGAGACCGCGGCGGTGCCAGAGCTGCCCTTCTGACCCGACTCAGCTGCTCGGATCCAGCCTCGGCTTCTGCCGCTTCCGGTACGACTCGCCCTCGATCACCAGGTCGTAGGCGTTGTTGGTGAAGCGGTCGACGAGCGCCTGGGCAAGCAGCGGGTCCGCCAGGATCGACAGCCACTCCGAGGGGTCCCGGTTCGAGGTCATCACCATCGACCCAGTCTGATGCCGGGCCGTGATCAGCTCGTAGATGTCGGCCGTCTCCAGCTCGTCCATCGCACGCAGGCCGAAGTCGTCGATGATGAGAAGGTCGACCCGGGTCAGGCGGCGCAGCTCCGCGGTGTGGGTCTCGTCCAGCCGCGCACCCTTCAGCCGCCGAAACAGCTTCTCCGCAGGCTCGCAGTGCACCGAGTGCCCTCGGTGAATCGCCAGGTGGCCCAGGGCGTGCGCCAGCATCGTCTTGCCGACGCCCACCGGCCCCATGACCAGCACGTGGTGGCGGCGCTCGAGGAAGCCCAGAAGCCGCAGCTCGTCCAGGAGCCGGCGGTCGTAGGTGATGTTGGCGCCGGCGTCCCACTCATCGAAGACCATCGCGGGGTCCAGGTGGGCGCGGTGCGCCCGGGCGACCAGCCGGTTGCGGTCACGCCGCTGCACCTCGTCGGACAGGATCAGCAGCAGCACGTCCTCGGGGTCCATGCCGCGGTCACGCGCCTGGCGGAGACGCTCCGGCAGGGTCGGCAGCAGCTTGCCCAGCTTCAAGCTCTTGAGGACGCGGACGAGGTCCTTGGACAGCTCACGCGGAGGCATCGGGACCTCCCAGCCGGTACTCGCTCGCGTCCCGGGCGAAGCGGAGGACCTTGCCGGGCTCCGGAGGCGGCGATGGCGCACACGACGACAACAGCTTCCGCCGCACCAGCCCCTTCTCCAGCATCCGCTGGATGCGCATCACGTCCACCACGTCCAGCTCCAGGGCACGGGCGCAGGCCTCGTCGGTCGCCGCTCCGCCGAAGCGCCGGGCCAGGCCCAGCAGCCGGTAGACGTGCCGAATCCGGCTCCAGGGCAGCGGCCCCTCGGCCAGCCGTCGTGCGTACTCGCCGACGTGAGGCCCGAAGCCGTCGCCCTGCTCGCAGAGCGAGGTCGCGTCCCGAGTCGCCAGAGCGGCCTTGCCCGGGGGCAGGTCGGCGGCGTCGATGCTGGTGCCGCCCTGGGGCTGTCGGGCGTGCACCTTCACCAGCTTCGCGCCACGGTAGAACTTCACCGTCGTGCGGTCGCGGCGCACGCGCAGGTCGCACTCGCCCAGCGTGTAGGGCACCGAGTACAGCGCGTAGTCCACCACCACCGCGTGGTCGCGGCCCACGTGGTGCTTCGCCCAGGCCGGCTGGTCGTAGGGCTCGGCCGGGGCGGGCAGCAGCACCGACTTCTCCTCGGCCTCGAAGACCTCGACAGGCCGCCGCCGCGTGCGCCCGTGCGTCCTCTCGCCGGCGAGCCGCAGGCACCAGTCCCGTGCGGCGATCCGGGCCTCCTCGACCGACCGGAAGCGCTCGCCGCGGAAGAAGTCGTCGCGGACGTAGCGCACTTGGCGCTCCACCCGCGCCTTGTCCTTCGCCTTCCGAACCCGCGCAGGATCGACCTCGAAGCCT
>Ga0114933_10003025_pt1 | contig 16771 bp, 18 predicted proteins | sample 4SBtaG_FD_89691 | JGI IMG/M metagenome (GOLD analysis project Ga0114933, IMG submission 89691) | Deep subsurface microbial communities from Kolumbo volcano to uncover new lineages of life (NeLLi) - 4SBTROV12_W25 metaG | ecosystem: Environmental > Aquatic > Marine > Volcanic | place: Kolumbo... | reverse complement strand
ATGGAAACCTATAATGTTAAAAATGCCATTTATAATCGTAGGTGATAAAGGAACATTAAAAACACTTAAACATTTAGGATATAAAACTTTTTCTCATATGTGGAATGAAGATTATGATGATTGTGATTCAGAAGAGAGAATGGCCAAGGTTTGCCAAATTGTTTCTGATTTATCTTCTATGGGAAAAGAGAAAGTAAAAAAATTAATTATTGACAATAAGGATATTTTAGATTATAATTATAAACACTTCATAAACAGAAAAGCAGAAGAGGAATTTTTAGATCATGTTCAAAATAACTTGGAAAGATGAAGATTATAAAAATTTAAATTATGAGTTCAAACCTACTTACTTAAAAGAGGGATTTGAAAAATACTCAGATAAAACTTATGAACATTCAATAGGAAATCATATATATTTTTTACCAAATCCTATGCCAGAATTTGTTAAAGAAACTTTAGATAATAATTATTTTAATAAATATTCTATTAAGAGTGCTGGATTACATTTAATTAAACCTGGTATGTTTTTACCCCTACATAAAGATTTGTACAAAGGATTTAAAAAAGCATATAACATAGATGATTTTGATATTACAAAAGTGCATAGATATATAATATTTTTAGAGGATTCTAAATCAGGACATTTATTACAAATAAAGAATGAAGTTGTGTCAAAATGGTATGCTGGTGGATATTTAAAATGGACAGGTTCAGAATCACACGCAGCTTATAATTTAGGAAGTGAAAATAGATATACTTTACAGGTGACTTGCTATGTATAAAATAGGATTTATTGGATTAGGAAAATTAGGAATACCTTGCTCTCAAGTTTTTTTGGATAGGGGTTATGATGTTATTGGTTATGACATAGAACATAGAGAGGGTATTGAAACAAAAGAATCAATTAAGTCTTGTGTTGAAGATAGAGATATTGTGTTCATTGCAGTACCAACACCTCACGAAAAAGAATATGATGGCTCAGAGCCAACTTCTCATTTAATACCAAGAGATTTTTACTATGATTATATAAAACTTGTTTTAGTTGAAGCAGACAAATATATGAACTCAAATCAAGTATTAGTTTTAATATCTACAGTATTACCTGGTACAATAAGAAAAGAATTAAGTCCGTTACTTAAAAATACAAATCTAATCTACAATCCATATTTAATTGCTCAAGGCACAGTAAAAGAAGATATGATAAATCCAGAGATGATTATTTTAGGTGGAGAAATTTCTTTTACAAAAAGTAGTTATTATGGTATAGTATTAACCACTTTATATGATGACATTTGTGGTAAAAAAGTTAGATATGAAATGGGAACTTGGGAAGAAGCCGAGTGTATAAAAATGTTTTATAATACTTTCATAACTCAAAAAATTAATTTTGTTAATATGATTAGAGATGTTTCTGCAAAATTAGACTATACAAATCCAAATGTGATTGCAGATGCACTTGCAAAATCTACAATGAGAATTATGAGTGAAAGATATATGAAACCTGGTATGGGTGATGGTGGAAGTTGTCATCCTAGAGATAATATTGCATTGAGATGGTTATCTAAAAAATTAGATTTAGATTATGATATGTTTGGTGATACCATGAAAATAAGAGAGAAACAAGCATTTACTAGAGCCAAAGAAATTTTAAAATTAGGAAACAAAGTTTATTTTTCTTCAGATAGTTTTAAAGAAAATGTGGATTGTACTGATGGAAGTTACTCTCTTTTGATACAACATTATGTTAAAAAACTTGGTGGGCAAATTACTAATTCTGATGATTGTGATGTTTTTGTGAAAGTTCATCAAGGAGATAACGTATCTAGATATGATTTATTCAAAAAACACATTTATGACATTTGGGCGTGAAAAACAAGACGCTCAGCAGGTCACTAGGTGGGTGGAAAGAACCTCTCGTGTATGATTGTATCACCGTATTTTGGGGGTATTTTAACGAATGTTTAAAATAGTAAAAGAATTTGAAAAACGTATTGCAGAGTATTATAATGCTCCTTTTGCAATAGCTACAGATAGTTGCACTCATGCTTTGGAGTTATCTCTTAGGTATGACAATCCACAAAATACTAGTATTATCATACCTGCAAGGACTTATATTAGTGTGCCTTTTACACTAATGAAACTAAATATACAATTTAATTTTTCTGATTACCTTTGGCAAGAATCTTATTTTTTAGGAAATACAAGAATAGTTGATGCGGCCGTTTGTTTTAAACAAAAATCCTATGTAAAAAATCAATTAATGTGTTTGAGTTTTCAATTTAAAAAAATGTTAAATTTAGGAAGAGGTGGTGCAATACTTTGTTCAACTAAAAAAGAATATGATATATTAAAAAAAATGTCTTATGATGGTAGGAGTGATAATGAACCTTGGGCAAAACAAAATATAGATACAATTGGATATCACTATTATATGACACCAGAAACTGCTCAACTAGGAATAGACAAATTAAAAAATGTTACTTCCCAAAAAATTTGGAGTAGTGAAGATTATCCTTATTTACCTAATATGAAAGTTTTTAACATTTACCCTTGACAATTAATATATAACTATGTTAAGTTTAATTATAAGTTGATGAGGATATTATGAATAACAAAAAAACAACAATCGCAAAATTACTTGCTACTGAAAATATTACTATTGAATGGAATAAAGTAAATACTGCAAGTTTTGATGTCAAACACAGAATTTTGACACTCCCAATATATGAAGGTATGAATGACAATATTCAAGAGTTGATGCAATTGCACGAAGTTGGTCACGCCTTATATACCCCATTAGATATGTTAGAAACTGCTAAAGATAAAAATCTTAATAAAGGTATTATTAATGTTATAGAGGATGTTAGAATTGAAAAAGCAATTCAAAAGAAATACCCTGGTGCAGTTAAATGTTTTGAAAAAGGTTATGAAGATTTAATTGAACAAGATTTCTTTGGTATAAAAAATAAAAATGTTTCTAAATTACATTTAATGGATAGAGTTAATCTACATTTCAAACATATAAAGGATGTTCCATTTACTGAAGATGAAATGAAAATAGTTAAAATGGTTGATGATTGTAAGACACCTGAAGATGTTTTACAAGCTGCAGAAATTATTGGTGCATTAGAAAACGAAAAGAAAAAAGAAGAAGATGATGCACAAAAAATGGCAGCCGCTACCCAAGATCAAGACGGAGAAATAGATGCCGACAACCAAGAAACACAACCCGAAACAAATTCTCAAGAAGAAGAATCAGATGCTACAGAAGCTGGGAATGTTGGAGAAGAAGAAGAAACTGAAGAGAAAGTAGAAGAAAATGCAGAAACAGGTCGTGGTCAGAATACTGAAGATGCAAAAGATGAAAATAAAGAGGAAAACGAGATAGGTGATGTAGAAGGTAAAAATGATACATTACCTACAAATAATGATTCTTTTGAATCTGAAACTCAAAATCAATTAGATAAACATATTGAATCTAAAGTAGATATTACTGCAACAAAAAGATTATATATGAATGTTCCTAAGATTAATCTTGATAATCTTATTATAAAATATGATAGAGTTTTAAAAGAATGTGACAAACATTATAATAAAACTGATCATGTGGGTAGTTTTAAACAAAACACTCTTGAAGAGATTAAAACTATTAAAGAGGAAAATAAAAAAGTCGTTGCTTATATGGCAAAAGAATTTGAAATGAAAAAAGCTGCAGATCAATATGCAAGAGCCCAAACTTCAAAAACAGGTACTTTAGATTTAAATAAATTACATACTTACAAATATAATGATGATTTATTTGCAAAAGTTACTACATTGCCTGGTGCAACAAATCATGCCATGATTATTCATATTGATTGGTCTGGTTCAATGGCATACAATTTATCCTCTACTATGAAACAGTTATTTAATTTAATTTGGTTTTGTAAAAGAGTAAATATTCCATTTGAGGTTTATGCATTTACTTCAGGTTATTATAGAAAACATCATATGTATGATGTTGAGGATGCTCCTGCAATTACTAATTGGGTATGGGGTGATGCAAACATAGATGGTCTTAATCTTATAAATTTCTTTTCAAGCAAAATGAAAAATGCAGAATTAGATAAAATGATGCATTATGTTTGGATGATCACTCAAAGATATGGTTATAGAGATTGGAGAAGCAGAGGTTATCCAATTGAATTACCAAGGCAATATTCTTTAGATGCAACACCACTTGATCATACAATACTTGCAAGTTTAGATTTAATAGACGCTTATAAGAAACAAACAAAAGTTCAAAAAATGAATCTTATATTTCTTACTGATGGTGCTAGTCATGATATTAATGGAAAAAACGTCACTACAAAAAGAAGTGATGGTGGAATTGAGAAAGATATACAGCAAGGATATGGTAGAACTACTTATCTTAAAGATAAAGTAAGTGGTAAAACTGTTGTTTATGGTAGAGAAACAAGAAGAGAATCAACAATCGCATATTTAAATCTTTTAAAGATGCGACACCCAGATGTAAATGTTGTTGGATTTTTCCTTGCAGGCAATAAAAGAGGTGTAGTTCCTAAACACGATATAATTGATAAATTAAGATTACGTTATACTGATGCAGATTATGAACAAGTGCTTGCAGCTGCTAAAAAAGCCCTATCTAAAGATAAAGTTCTAGTTGTTAAATCTCAGGGTTATGATGAGTATTATATCTTACCTACAAATAGTGAGGAAGTAGAAGGTGATTTAGATATTCAAGAGGGGGCATCAGTTGCCGTCATGAAAAGAGCATTTATGAAATCTACTTCTGCAAAAAGATTAAATAGACAATTGCTAAATAAATTCATAAAAATGGTTGCTTGACCCTTGACAATTAACCATTAATGTGTTAGCTTTATAATATATGATGATAACAAAAAGTGAGAGGTAATAATTATGTTGACACCATCAAAACAAAAGTTCGTAGATATCGCCGCTAAAATATACGGCGAAGGTGCGATACTTACTAGGAAACAAATTTATGATGTTGCCCTAGAAAACAATATTCCTAAACCAACTTGGATATATAAAAACAAAAAAAATGCATATAAAGTTGGATATGGTAAGTATCAATTACCAACTGATAAAGTTAAAGTTGCAGAACAACCTGCAACACCTGTTGAACATACAACAGTAAATTTGATTGCTACTAATATGGAAACTCAAAATTTAATTCCACAAAAATTTGACGGATTTGTTTCTTGGGGTCATTTTACCACAATCAAACAGATTGTAAAATCTGGTATGTTTTACCCCGTTTTTGTTACTGGTCTTTCTGGTAATGGTAAAACTCTTATGGTTGAACAAGTTCATGCCGAAATGAAAAAAGAACTCATTAGAGTTAATATCACTATTGAAACTGATGAAGATGATTTACTTGGTGGTTTCAGACTAGTGAATGGTGAAACAAAGTTTGTACCTGGTCCAATTATTGATGCAATGGAAAGAGGTTGTACAGTTCTTTTAGATGAGTGTGACTTGGGTTCAAATAAATTAATGTGTTTGCAACCAGTTCTTGAAGGTAAGGGTGTTTACTTGAAAAAAGTAAATAAATGGATTACACCAAAACCTGGTTTCAATGTAATGGCCACTGCCAATACAAAAGGTAAAGGTTCTGAAGATGGTAGATTTATTGGAACTAATATTTTGAATGAAGCATTTCTTGAGAGATTTGCAATCACTATTGAACAACCTTATGCTTCTAAAGCAGTTGAAGAAAAGATTGTTCTTGGTTCAATGAAAAAGTATAATGCACTTGATCAAAACTTTGCATCTAACTTAGTCACTTGGGCTGAAGTTATTAGAAAAACTTTTTATGATGGTGGAATAGATGAGATAATCTCAACTAGAAGATTAGACCACATAGTCAAAGCATTTTCTATCTTCAAAGATAAAATGAAAGCAATTGAGTTATGTGTAAACAGATTTGATGATGAAACTAAAGAATCATTCACTAATCTTTACACAAAGGTTGATGCTGGAGTTGATCTAGAAGAAAAAACTGAGGATGATATAACCTTAGAAGAATAAAAATTATAAATAATAGGGGTTGAAATAAAATTTTCAATCCCTATATTAATATTAACGGTGCCAATTATGGGCCGTTAAATTTAAATCTTGCTTTTAAAAAGGAGAAAAAAATGACTAGATTAAAATTTAAAAATATATTTAATGATGTAAACCAACTAACACCTTACGCCGTAGGGTTCGATAAAGTTTTTGATAGATTGAATGATTATTATGTTCACCAAACAACTTCTAATAGTTTTCCACCTTATAACATTCGTAAAGACGGAGATTTCAAATATGTTATTGAAATGGCTCTTGCAGGTTTCAATAAAAAAGATATTGAAGTAGAGGTGGCTGATGGAGTTCTTACAATTCGGTCTACAAAAGAAAATGAAGAGGATAACAACACTCTTCATAGGGGCATTTCTTATAGGAAGTTCACTCGCAAGTTTACCCTTGCAGATGATATAAATATAAATAATGCTAAACTTCAAGATGGATTATTATCCGTAGACTTGGAGAGAATAGTGCCAGAGGAAAAGAAACCTCGTTTAATTGATATCAAATAAGGAGAAACTAATGGCAAAATCAAAATCAAGTGGTCGTTCATTTTCTGAAAATCAACAGATAAAACATGACCAACATAAAGCTATGTGGGAATCAACAGCCACAGAAGGTACTTGGGAATCTTCAGAAGATTATGCAAAGTTAATGGCTATCTTTGACGACCCAAACTCACGCCCAGAGTATAGCTAAAACAACCTTTTTATAAAAGGGGCGTAATAACCCCTTTTATTAATTTAAACCTATGATATGGAGAAGTGAATATGGGATTAAAAACTTTTGACTTAGCACCAGGTCAATTTAAAGATGGTGGAATTGCCACACCTAGTGATGACGTAAATGCAAATACTAAAAATGCAGAACCTAAATATGAAGAGGGTAATGTATCAGGTGAAGAAAATTATAGTAATCATGGATTAAAAATGGCAGTAAGAACTCAACCTGCTGTTAATATTCTAAAATGTGAACTACCAATAAATGTAATAGAAGAAGTTAATAATTTTATTGACTCAGATGTAATTCCAAATGATGAAAATTTTGGGAAAGTGGCTGGAAATGCTACAGTAAAAAATAGTTATTCTGGTGGATTAGTTGGTCAAATTAATCGTGATAAAAACTCTGCTCAATTAGATTTTCCATTATTTACAACAGATGTAGGAAAACAATTTAAAACTGTAGTTGATAAAATCGCCACTTCATTTTTAGCAAATGGATATAATATAAAAGATAATGTCTTGGTAGATACCTTTCAAGGCTGGACAGTTCATAGTTATGCAGGTGATTACAATCCATTACACGACCATGGTTGTAGAACACCTATGGGTCTTTCATGTATAATCTATTTAAAAGTTCCAAAATGTATTGAAGATATGGATGGAGAACTAGGTGCTGATGCATTAAAAGATGCAAGGGGCAAAGTTGATGGATTTACATATTTTCAATGGGGTACTAACACTCGAGCAGATATTAATATATTAAGACACGCCACAGAAGAGTATGTCAAACCAGAAGTAGGCACAATGATAATGTTCCCAGCTTGGTTAAAACACTCTGTAATGCCTTTCTATGGCGATGGTGAAAGAAGAACAATGTCTTGTAATATTAATTGTTGGAGTAGAGATTTAATTAACTCAATGGATAATCCTACAGAATTTCTTGAAAGAAACAGAGGCTCTCATTATGTTATCAAGAAAAAAGAAGCGGCTGAAATAGCAGAATCACAAAAAGCTTCTGATGGTCAAGTTCAAAAAGTACAACAAAAAAAAATTAAATAATGTATAGATTTAGTGAAGATAAAAATCTTCAAGAATTAAAATCTTATGTTGACAAAACTTACGGCGCCCATTATTCTAAACAGAAGTTCCAAACAACGGAATTCGTTTTAGATTGTGGGCATGGTGAGGGTTTCTGTATTGGAAACATATTAAAGTATGCTCAAAGATATGGAAAGAAAAATGGCCACAATAGAGATGATATCTTGAAGATATTACATTATGCTATTATATTATTACATGATCATGATGTTCGACAAGAACAAAAATTAGTAGACTTAGTTAATGAAATTCAAAGTGAATAGGAGTATATTATGAAATTAAGTGAACAAACTTTAAATGTCTTAAAAAACTTTTCCACAATTAATCAAAATTTAATGATTAAAGAAGGTAAAGTTATTAGTACAATGTCTGCAATGAAAAACATTGTAGCAAAAGCAAATATAGAAGATGCATTTCCAAGTCAGGTTGCAATATATGACCTGAATGAATTTTTATCTTCTATATCTTTATTCTCAAACCCAAATCTAGAATTTGATGAACAATTTGTAACGATAAATGATTCTGAAACAAAAGGTAGTTCATTAAAGTATTTTTATTCAGACCCATCTATTGTTACGACACCAACTAAAACTATAAGTATGCCTTCTGAGGAAGTTGTGTTTACGTTAACAAATGACAATCTTAATAAACTTAAAAGAGCTGCAAGTGTTATATCTGCACCAGATTTAGTTTTGGAAAGAAATGAAACAGGTACGTTTTTTACAGTAAAAGATAAAAAGAATGATACTGCAAATAATTATTCTTTAGATATTAAAACTGAAGGTAATGGAAAGTTTAATTTTTATTTTAAAGTTGAAAATTTAAAATTATTAGATGGTGATTATAAAGTAACAATATCTTCTAAAAATATTTCTCACTTTGTAAGTAACGATAGGAAGATTGAATATTGGATTGCACTTGAACCCGAATCAACTTATGAGGGTTAAATTATGGAAACATTTCTTTGGGTGGAGAAGTATAGACCTTCTACAATAGAAGATTGTATTCTCCCAGCAGAACTTAAACAAACTTTTTCAGAGTTTGTAAAAGACAAACATATTCCAAATTTAATATTATCTGGTACAGCTGGAACTGGTAAGACAACTGTTGCAAAGGCAATGGTTGAACAGATTGGTTCTACTTGGATGTTAATTAATGGTTCAGAGGAATCTGGTATAGATATTCTACGAACTAAAATTAAAAACTTTGCATCTACAGTATCATTAGAAGGTGGTAGGAAATATATTATTTTAGATGAGGCAGATTATCTAAACCCCCAATCTACACAGCCTGCTCTTCGTGGATTTATGGAAGAGTTTCATAAGAACTGTGGATTTATTCTTACTTGTAATTATAAGAATAGATTGATACCACCTCTTCATTCTAGATGTAGTAATATTGATTTTGCAATTTCTAATAAAGAAAGTCCTAGACTCGCATCTGTATTTCTTGAAAGAATATATGAGATACTAGATAAAGAGCAAGTTAAGTATGATAAAAATACACTCGTGGAATTAATCATGAAGTTCTACCCAGATTTTCGTAGAACCTTAAATGAGTTACAAAGATATTCAGTATCAGGTCAGATTGATGCTGGAATATTAACAAACTTATCTAATGAAAATATAAATGAGTTAATGTCATTCTTAAAGAACAAAGAGTTTACGAATGTTCGTAAATGGATTGTAAATAATCTTGACAATGACCCTGCAAGAATCTTCAGAAATATCTATGACAATCTTTATGAAAAAATAGATGGTTCTACGATACCTCATGCAGTTATAATCCTTGCAGATTATCAATATAAATCTTCTTTTGTTGCAGACCAAGAAATAAATATGTTGGCCTGTATGACAGAACTTATGAGTCAGGTAAAATTTAAATGAGTTATGAATTAAAAGATTATCTTAATTCTATTAATACTGGCAAGAATAATCTTATGGATGATGGTGATGAATTATGGGAAAAGAAATATCCATCATACATAGTTAATAAATGTTTATCACCCTTTACAGATACAATTATGCTTGTAAATGAAATGAATCGTAATCATCATATAGACAAAAAACTACAATATGATTTTTTACTAAATAGTCTAAAGACTAAGAAAAGATTTGCCCCTTGGTTGAGGTCAAATCAAAGTAAGAATCTAGAGTATGTTAAAGAGTATTATGGTTTTAGTAATGAGAAAGCAAAATCGGCTCTAAATATACTAAATGATGAACAGATTAAACACATAAAGGGTGTTTTGGATAAAGGTGGAAAACATGGAAAACGGTAATTGGTCTAGAGACCATATGCTTGAAGTTTCGTTAAAAGAACCTGATGATTTTTTGAAAGTTCGTGAAACATTATCAAGAATAGGAGTTGCTTCTAGAAGAGAGAAAAAACTCTATCAATCGTGTCATATCTTACACAAACAAGGTAAATATTACATTGTGCATTTTAAAGAATTGTTTGCACTAGATGGAAAAGAAACTAATCTATCAGAAAATGATATTGCAAGAAGAAATAGAATTGCAGAATTGTTGAAAGATTGGGGTCTGGTAGAAGTAAAAGGAAAAATAGAACCTATTGCACCATTGAGTCAAATAAAAATTATTGCATACAAAGATAAGTCTGATTGGAATTTAGAAACAAAATATAACATAGGTAAAAAAAGGGAGGTCGTAAATGTCGCTTAGAGATGAAATATTAAACGCTTTAGTATCTCACGCCGAAGGTGAGATTGCAATTCATAAAGCTAATGTAGAAGTATATCTTAATAATCCAGCAGGTATTGGAGAACATAGTGATATATTACCTTCTATGCAAAAAGAATTAGATTCTATTGCAGCTGCCAATGATAGACTAGAAATTTTACACAAATACTTTCATAAATCTAATGAACAAATGCCCTTATTTGAAAATAAATAATTGACAATTCGTATTGAACCATTTATATTATAAATTATGAACTTTTATACCAATGTATTACTTTGGGGTAATAACTTATTACTTCGTGAGGTCGTCAATGGCCAACGTATCAACAGAAGAATAAAATATTCACCTACATTATATTGCCCAGTTTTAAAACAAACACCTCTAAAAACTTTAGAGGGAAAGTTTGTGACGCCTATAAAACATGATACAATCAAAGAGGCTAAAGAATGGATTGAATCTTATAAAGATCAACCTCATTTAGTATATGGAAATAATCAATATCAATATTCTTTTTTGTATGAGAATTATCCTAATATAGAATGGAATAGTGAACAGTTATTAATTTTTACAATTGATATTGAGGTCGCTTGTGAAAACGGATTTCCAAATCCTAGAGATGCACTTGAATCATTATTATCTATTGCAATAAAAAATCATCAAAACAAAAAGATCATGGTTTGGGGTATAGGGGAATATAAAACGACAAGAACAGATGTTACTTATATCAGATGTGCAAATGAATTAGAATTAGTTAAAGAGTTTTTAAAATTTTGGCAGTTGAATATACCAGATGTTATTACTGGTTGGAATACAGAATTTTTTGATATACCTTATCTTTGTAATAGAATTACAAAACTTCTTGGTGAAGAAGAAGTTAAAAGATTATCGCCTTGGAAAAGTGTTCAATCTAAAAATGTTTTTCAAATGGGTAGAGAACAACAAGTCTGGATTATTCAAGGTGTTTCTGCTCTAGATTATTTTGATTTGTATCGCAAGTTTACATATACAAACCAAGAGTCATATAGACTAGATCACATATCTTATATTGAACTTGGAGAAAAGAAAACTGGTAATCCATACGAAACTTTTCGTGATTGGTATACTAAAGATTATCAATCATTTATTGACTATAATATTAATGATATTGAATTGGTTGATAAACTTGAAGATAAACTAAAATTAATTGATTTGTGTTTGACTATGGCCTATGAGGCAAAAGTTAATTATGAAGATGTTTTAGGAACAGTTAAGTATTGGGATGTTCTTATTCACAATTATTTGATGGATAAAAATATTGTAATACCACAAAAAGTAAAAAAATCTAAATCAGAAAAATATGAAGGTGCATATGTCAAAGACCCAAAGGCTGGTATGTACAATTGGGTTATGTCTTTTGATTTGAATTCTCTTTATCCACATCTAATTATGCAATATAATATTTCACCTGAAACTTTGAAAAGTGAAAACACAGTTCCTAATATAGATGTAGACAAAATGTTAGATCAAAAAATTGATACACAAAAATTAAAAGAGAATGATACAATTACACCAAATGGTGCATTGTTTGATAAAAGTAAAAAAGGATTTCTGCCAGAGATGATGCAGAAGATTTATGATGACCGAACTGTTTACAAGAAGAAAATGATTGAGGCAAAAAAGGAATATGAGAAAACTAAAAATCCAAAGTTACTTAAATTAATTTCTAGATATGACAATATCCAAATGGCAAGAAAGATATCACTAAACTCTGCTTATGGAGCCATAGGCAATCAGTATTTTAGATATTATAGTTTACCAATGGCAGAGGCTATAACAACTGCTGGACAACTATCTATTCGTTGGATAGAAAAGAAAATGAATAAGTTCATGAATGATTTGATGCAAACAGAAAATATAGAATATGTTGTTTATGCAGATACAGATTCTATCTATGTCACATTTGATTCTCTTGTCGAAAAGTTTAAACCAAAAACTGTTGTAAATTTTCTTGATGCAATCGCAAGAGAAAAGATAGAACCTTTTATTAACAAGTCATATCAAGAACTCGCTGATTATACAAATGCTTACGGACAAAAAATGTATATGAAAAGAGAAGTGATTGCAGACAAAGGTATTTGGACAGCAAAGAAAAGATATATTTTAAATTGTTGGGATATTGAAGGTGTTCGTTATGAAGAACCTAAACTCAAGATTATGGGAATTGAGGCAGTAAAATCTAGCACCCCAGAGCCATGCCGTGATAAAATCAAAGAGGCATTAAAAATAATAATGTCTGGTGATGAAAAAGAAATAAACAATTTTATACAAGATTTTAGAAATATATTTATGAATCTTCCACCAGAGGATATCGCATATCCTAGAAGTGTAAATGGATTGAATAAGTGGAGTGACCCTAATTCATTGTTTGCAAAAGGCGCTCCCATACATTGCAAAGGTGCGATATTGTATAATCATTTAGTTAAGAAAAATAAACTCTCTGGTAGATATCCATTTATTCAAAATGGAGAAAAGATAAAATTTTTACATTTAAAATTACCAAATATTTTTCAATCTTCATCAATATCTTTTATTACAGAGTTGCCAAAAGAACTTACCTTTAATATAGATTATGATATGCAGTTTGAAAAATCATTCGTAGAACCACTCAATTTTATCCTTGAGAAAATTAATTGGAATGTCGATAGGACATATGGAACTCAGGGCTCATTGGAGGATTTTTTTAAATGATATTAAATAAACAAGATTCTGTTCATGTTGCTATGAAGATGATGCAATACTTCAAAGACTTCAATCGTATTGATGATTACTTTCGTGCAAGAAAAATAGAAAGAGTAAAAGATATCCCTGCTCCTCTGCCTGGTATGAGTTTAGAAGATGATTTGTTTCAAGATTTTGATATGCACCCAGAGGACATGAACTTTCAAGTCGCACAAATACCAACAAAACTATTTGATACTTTGTTAGAAAAAACTGCATCATTTAGTCCAGATGAAAATCCAGGCAAGACACTAAAGTTAGTTGTAAAAGAAACAACTACAAATACAATCGTAGGCTTCATAAGGTATGGTAGTCCACTTATTAATAGTAAACCTAGAAATGATTATCTTGGTGGTGTTCCAGATTTAGATATATTTAACAAAAGAGCAATCATGGGTTTTAATATTGTTCCAACTCAACCTTTTGGTTATAATTATCTTGGTGGTAAATTACTTGCAGCCATTTGTTGTTCTCACGATACTCGTAGAATGTTAAATAAAAAATATGATACAGAGTTTTGTCTTTTTGAAACCACATCTTTGTATGGTAATATTAAGGGTAGCTCCATGTATGATGGTATGCGACCTTATTTAAGATATAAAGGTGACACTCAATCAAAGTTTCTATTAACACTTGGTGAAGAGATATACCCAGAACTCAAAGATTGGTTTACAGAAAAGAATAATGGAGAGGAACTTATACACAAAGGTGCATCAAGTCGTAAGTTGAAAATACAAACTAAGATGGTAGGTATCATCAAGGCCTCACTCAAAGAACACGATACCAAGGCCTATGATATGTTTATGAATGAAATGGAAAAAGCAACTGGGGTGACAACTCAAAAGAGATTCTATATGAGTGAATATGGTTTTTCAAATACAAAAGATGTATTACTTGGTAAAACAAATCACTTGACAAAAGCAGAAAACTATGATAGATTTGAACTTGAAAATGTAACTAAGTGGTGGAAGAAACTTGCAACCAAACGATATAATAACATAGTCGCAGATGGTAGGATAAGAAAGACGCTAGAGGTATGGAATCAAGATACAATGAATAAAATAGATATAATAAGGTAGGAGGCCATAAAAAGTGTATGTCAATGCAACTGAAATTGATGATAGATTAAAAAAAGAACTTGATGTTCAAAACAATCTATTTGGAGAACAATTTATAACTGATTTAAGACCAGTCGCTGGTAAGTCTGCAGCAAAATCTGGTAAACTATTTGAAAATATTATTCATAGTAAAATAGTTGGTAAAGGTCGTATCATCAATAAAAGACCTAAATTTAAATGCCATTTTGGTTTGGATAGAGAAGGTGATTTTGAAATTATCACTAATGATAGAAAAATTCATATAGAGTGTAAACAATTAGGTAATTGTGAATCACACTTTGATAAACTATCTCATGTTTTTATGAATCTAGTTCATGGCTGTTATGGTGATGAGATGTGGTTAGTATATGATTATAATGGACAAATAAGTTCTAGAGGTAAGAGATATATTCATGCTTTAGTTGAAAGGTGTAAACAACTTAAAAAACAAGTTGCATTACAAGGTATTACTTTTGAATTAGTGCTAGTAGATAATATTAAAGATAGTATGAACAAGATAGACATCATAAGGTAGGGTGATTTGAAAATATATATACCAACATTTCGTAGAGTTGACAATCAGATAACATTTTGTAACTTACCTAGTAAGCATAAACAAAATGTTATCATGGTTGTTCAAGAACAAGAAAGAGAACAATACAAATATGATTGTGAATATTTGGTTGTTGACGATAATATTGGTATCGCAAAAACTAGAGAAATAATTTATCGTGATGCTGGTAAAAATCGTTTTGCAATGTTAGATGATGATTTGACTATTTTTCGTAGAAACAGAAAATACTTTGGTGAAACTACGAATATGGAAAAATCTAAAAGAATAATATCAGAAGAAGATTTTAATTATATGATGAATGAGTTTAATACTGTTATGGATAATGATGATGTGATTCTTGTTGGTATGAGAGATACATCTTTACCACCTCATGGAAAAAAATATTACTATAATAGTTTAGTGTTGCAAGCCTTTTTTATAGATGGTAGTAAGTTAACTAAATTTATAGATGACATAGATTGGAACTATGTTAAAACTGGAGAGGATACTCTAATAAATTTAGAGTGTTTAATTAGAGGTTTTAAAAATGTTGTTACTGATGAATTTATGATGAATGGAAAAGAAAATTTTGGAAAAGAGGGCGGTTGTTCTGAATTTAGAGATGTCATGTCTGATGAAAAAGAACACATGAAACTTGTAGAAAAATATGGTAATCATATAATAAAACCATTAAATGATTTTTATAATAATAGGCTTGGTCGTGCAAGAAAATTTAAAATAGATTGTAAAACTGCATATAAATCATCACAATTAAATACACTAGAAAGTTTTATATAATGTTAGAACAATTTTTTGAAAATAATATAGATATCTCTTCTATAAAAAAATCAACATATCAAATATTATGTGTTCCTAATATAACACGACAATCAAATTTAAATCAAGACTCATATGTTCTTGTCATGGAAAATGTTATTAAAGAGTTAAATAAAATAAGAGATGATTTATTCTTTCATATTCCAATAACAGAGTTTTGTCCTAGATTAGATTTTGACAATACTAAACAATATATTTTTAAGATGCCATCATTTCCAAATGCAATGAGAGCTCACTACGATTTCTATCAATGGAATGAGGTTCTCAATGCAAAGAAAATAGAAATGGATATTATCTGGAGTCATCTACCAGAACAAACTACAAATATAAAAAATCATTGTCACAATATATACTCACAAGATATTCCAGTAATAGGCTATTCTCATTGGATAGAGAACTCTGAGTTTGCTCCAAATTGGAAAACTACTTTTTATCATAATAATATTACTGGTATGTTGCAAATGGATAAGTGTGGTTTAAATACTCAAACACAAATAGATGCATTATTAGAGGAGGCATCAGAACACTATTCACAAAAGACTATTGACAAACTAAAAGATATTATGATACCTTTATATCTTGGTATAGAAACTGATAAGGTATCTAAAGAAGTAAAAACGGATACAGATAAAGTTATAGTATTTAATCATAGAACAAAAGAGTATAGAGGTTGGAAAAACTTTATTAAGATAATACAAGAGTTAAGAAAACAAAGACAAGACTTTAAGGTATTTTGTTCTATGGCTGATGCAACTGCAATATCAATGTTAAGAAATACTTTTGATGATATATCATTTTTTGATTTCAAAGGCCCAGAAGATAGAGATGAATACATTGCAAAACTTTCTAATTGTAGAGTAGGATTTCATGGTGGAACTCGTTGGGCTATGTCAAGTCAAGATGGATTATGT
>Ga0114933_10003023_pt1 | contig 16774 bp, 18 predicted proteins | sample 4SBtaG_FD_89691 | JGI IMG/M metagenome (GOLD analysis project Ga0114933, IMG submission 89691) | Deep subsurface microbial communities from Kolumbo volcano to uncover new lineages of life (NeLLi) - 4SBTROV12_W25 metaG | ecosystem: Environmental > Aquatic > Marine > Volcanic | place: Kolumbo... | reverse complement strand
TGGGTAAACTACAAAATGTATTTGGTAGACCAAACTTCTTTATTGTAGATAACGATGGTGAGGTGAGTGATTTAGATAAAAACACCACTAAAATTTTTCCCAAATTAAGTTCATGGGTGAAATCATTCCCAGATAACAAAATGGCACAAGCATGGAAAACTGCATTAACTATGAAACCTATGAAAAGCACTCAACTTGCAGCTGAATACGAACATCCAATAGACATGGAGAAGAGGTTAGAAATGAAAAGTTTTAAAGGGTATTCTGAGGATGTGCAATCAGACAATCTAAAAGATAGACAGAAAAGAGAAAGAGAACAACTTAAAACCAAACATGACAATGAGAATGATAGAGATGCATTGCGTTTAACAAGAAAAGCTAATGCAAAAACAGAAGTATCTGATGCAATTATGGCAACCAAAGAAAAGATACTAAAAGACCTTAAAAAGAAAAAAGAATACTTCAAAAAGGAATATGGTGATAAAGCAGATGAAGTCATGCATGGAACTGCAATGAATCAAGCAAAGAAAATACATAAAGTTGCAGAAGGTAGATTTCAGTCTGAATTAACAAGACAACTACAACTTGAAGTGCTTAATATGTCCCAAAGAAGAAAAATAGGGATGAGAATGAAAAGACTTGCAAAGAAAATTGCAAGAACTAAAGCTCGTAAAAAGAAAAGAATGAAGGATTCAAAGTCCTTACAGGTAAAAGCACAAAAACAAGCAAGAGGTATTCTATTTAAAAAGATGTCTGGAGGCAAATCGTCATCCCAATTAGCAATCGGTGCTAGAATAGCAATCGGTAAAAAACTTGATAAAAAGAAGGGTGCAATAGCAAAACTTGCAAAAAGACTACTACCTAAAGTTAAAAAGGCAGAAGTTGAAAGATTAGCTGCATTCAGACAGAAAAAGAATCAGAAAGATAAACAAAAATAATAGTGTAAGTAGTGATATATATAAATACTATAGGAAAGATTTAACAGGAGACCACAATGTCAGATATACAAGATAGATTAAAATTCAACAGTGGGACTGATAAAGTCACAAAATCTGTGGCAGACGCGGTCTCAGAAGTACTTAACTCTGGACAAGCACCTCAATCTCGTATGGAGAAACAAGCAGAACTTCATAACTATCCTTTACAGGGTAAACCAGAAGTTGCAGAAACATTCACACAAGAACTTGAAGAACTTAGAAAAGCAGTAAATGATGATAAAAAACAATTTATCAATGCAGCTCGTCAAGCAAAGAAAGATGGTAAAAAAGAGTTCACCTTTAATGGAAAAACATATCCATGTACAGTAGGTGAAGAAATTGCTAATGAAGATAACACCAACAATAAGTCAGATGATGGTGATGGGTTAGATAAAGTACAACCTAAAGCAGTTAAGAAAAAGTTCAAAAATCGTAAGGATAAAGACATCGATAACGATGGAGATGTTGATACATCTGATAAATTCTTACATAAGAAAAGAAAAGCCATTTCAAAAGCAATCGGTAAAGATAAGAAAGAAGATGCATCTGAAACAAAATATGATGCAAGAAGTAAGTCTTTTAAAGAAACACTTCGAAGACTTGGGTATGTAAAAAAGTCTTCACTTATCTATGATAACAAAAGAACTGGAAAGAAGTAACTATGTCAAAGAGAGATATCAAAACAGGTAATACTGTTGCAGATGCATACAGGTCTATGTATGCAAAGCCTATTGAAATAAACGAAGATATATTAAATGAAGAGTTGATAGATTCTCTCATAGAAGAACTTCGTCAAGAAGAAAGTCTTGATGAAAACATTCAAAGTGTTATTAAGAAATATCCAAGAGATAATGACTGGAAAAAACTAGTCATGAAGCATAAAAGACATGTCGATGCATTCAGAAAAAATGGTAAAGACATGCCTAAAAAAGTTGAAGACGAATTTCTTTCATGGGCAATGTCCAATAATGAAATCAAAACTGATGATTCAGATGAGTCTGATGAATGGTTAATGGATACTATTCAAGAAGCACCAATCTATGCTGCAAAGAAAAAAGGTAAAAAGAAAGTTAATGCATCTAACTGTTCAACAGAATCTTCAAGTAAATATGATGCAAATATACTTAAGTCAGTTGCAGACACATATGCATCAATGCAAAAATATGGAATACAAGGTGATGTTGTAGAAGACCTAGTAGAAACCAACCTTCAAGAAGGAACATGGGCAATTCCAGATTCAAAAGATAAACTCGAAAAATTAAACAGAGCTATGGTTAGACCTCACCTAATTAAAAAAGAGGGAGACCTTGACATGGCTGCTAAAAAGTTTGCTGGTCTCGTAGGTGATGATTCTGTCATGGATAAGTGGTATAAAATGTTCTTGGATTATGAAGATGTTAAAAAAGTTTCAGATGCAAGAGAACCAGTAGTTGAATTCCTAAAAGATTGGGGAGTTAAATTATCTGGATATAAAATTACACATGCTCCAGCAACATGGGTTTCTGGTATGGATGACGATGACCAAGACACAAGAAAAATAGATGAAACCCTTGAAGAAGGTTTATTTGACAAGTTGAAGAAAAAGTGGAAAGGTAAAGGTAAGATAAAGAAAAAGAGAGATAAAATACTCAAAGTTGAAGAAACTCAAATTGATGAAGTCAAGAGACAAGAAGTTGATGCAATGAAAAAGGTTTCTAAAGACATGCAGAGTGTCTTAAAATCTTATCAGAAGATTGCAAACATGGGTGATAAAGAACTCAAGAATACAGTTCATAACAAAGATTACAAAAAAGTTTTAGATGCAAGAGACTCAATCCTTAAGATGATTGGAACTCTTAACACTAAAATGTTAATGCAAAAAGAAAACTTTGAACTAGTAGAAGCATCTGCTGGTGAAATGATTGACAAATTATTTAAAACTGGTGGTGATAAGATGATGCAATATGGTGTTGCAAAACTTCTTAACATGACTGGTGTTAAAGTTGCAATGGCAATGCAAAAACAAAATCCGATAGGATTTAAAAATACTATGGTTGCAATGGGTAAAGATAACAAAATTAAACTTGCAACTAATAATGAATTAATGAAAATGTTCAAACAACAAGGTGTTAAACCTATACCAGAAGGTCTAGAAGAAAAAGTTAAAGATGGTAAGTTAGACCCTCTATCTCCTATGGGTAAATCAAAACTTACAGGAAGAGAAGTATCTAATTACTATAAAAACAATCCAAAACAAAGAGTGGCTGCAAGAGATAAGACAGTTAAGAAAGCAATTGAACTTGCACTTGATTTAAGTGGTGCAACAAACTATGCAATCAAAGAAATAGAAAAACTTAAAAGAGGATTATCAAAGAATTCAGCAGTTAAACTTGCATTAAAACATGCAAATGAAGAGAAAGAATTTACAGGTCATCATGTAGTGATTGAACAACTTTCACCTAAAGACCTAATTAAGTTAAAAACATATGGTAAGATGTTAGCAAAGATTACTAAACTACCATTTGATGACAGTAACCCAGAGAAAAGTATTGATAAGTTAATGGGTCAGATATGGCAACAGAAACATTCTCCAGCAAACTGGGATAGATTGCACAAGATGGTAGGAATGTTAAAAGGTATTGGTGTTAAGATGCCTTCTCTAAAAGGGAAGTACATGGGTTATGACCCAGTTGCAAAAAAATCAATCTTCTATAAGGAAGAGAACGATGAGATGATAGAGTGGCATCAAAAGATAGATGACATCAAAGAAGGTATTGAAGAACTTGTAGAGAAAAAAGAAATGGCAGCTGCAGACATCAAAAAGATTGCACAAATGACAGACAGAAATGACCATACTGGTTCATTAATGCATCTTGCAAAACTTCTTGGTGATAGAAAAGGACTAGATGCATTAAAAGGTATTATGATGACTCATAAAGCAATAGGTCATATGCCAGATGGATTAATGAAAACTAGAAATCAAATTCACGATAATCTCATGAGGCAATCATCAAGTAAGTATTCAAATCACAAAGATGTTATAAGTTCATTCTAGGGAGTCAATATGGAGACTTTCAAGGAAAGAAACTACAAGAAAGAATACGAAAACTACCACTCTAAACCAGAACAAAAGAAACGAAGGGCTGGTAGAAACAAAGCACGAAGACAACTAAAAGATACCAAAGGTATTGTTGGTAAAGATGTGCATCATAAGGATAACAATCCTATGAATAACGACAAGTCAAACCTATCTGTAGTTACTCAAAAGTATAATCGAACTGAACCCAGACGAAGAGATGAGGAGAGAGAACCTCAAGATAAAGATATTAAAGATAAGAAAGGGACTCAACCAGCAAAGTATTTTAAAGGTCTTAAGAAATCTACTAAAGATAAAAGAGATGCACACTTTAAAAAGAATGATGGTGAAGGGTCATTTAAAGATGCACCAGGCGATAAGAAAGCAAGAAAGAAAGATATGCCAAAATCTAAGTACACAAAAGATTATAAAAAGATGTATGATGAAGTTGTAAACTTCACTGAGGGTGCATTAGAAGATAAGGCTAAAAAGTCTGGTATATCAGTCGGAACATTAAAAAAAGTTTACGATAGAGGAATGGCTGCATGGAAGACAGGACATAGGCCAGGAACTACTCCACAGCAATGGGGACATGCAAGAGTAAATGCATTCATAGTTAAAAAGAAAAAAGGTAAGTTAAATCATGACCAAGACCTTGCACATATAGTTCATCCAGATGATGATTTATTAAATGAAGTTCGTGCATTCCATGACTTTGGTGCAAAGACTACAGCTGCAAATAACAAGATACGAGATTTTGCAAACAAAGCAAAAGATTATAAAGATGCAGTAAACAAAATAACTAATCATGCAAAAGGTACTTCTACTGCAAGTAAGAAGTTTGCAGATGCAATTGACTCTGGTAAGTATACAGATTGGGAGCCATCAGATGATATCAAACAAGAAGTAGACGATTTCATCAAACAAAGAGATAGAGTTAAGAAGATGGGCCCTCGTGCAAATGACCCAGATGCAAATCTTCTGGTTCAAATTAGAGGAGCTGCAGATTTAAGAACAGGTTCAAACATCAAACTTGATGATGGTTCAACATACAAACTTACACAAAAGAATGCAAAAATTATAAGTATGGCAATGGATAGGGTCAAACCAAACATGAAAAAACAATTGTTAGCATTACTTGGAAAGAACAAATCATCTTTCATGAGAGCCCTTGGTGCAATTAAAAGGAGTATGTCATAATGCCTACTGAAAAGTCTTCTGGAATGAAATCATCTGGTGAGATAAAACTCAATGGAACTGATGCTAAAGCACAATATACTGGAAAGAATATTGGTAAAGAATTCTTAGGCCATAGTAATGGGTCTGAATCTACTCAAATGGCACATCTATATAGGTCTGTAAGTGGAAATACAGCATCTGGTGGAAAAGTTCCAAATTCAGATAGTAATACTAGTGAGGGTCTTCCCCAATCTAGTCCATTAGCTATGTCAGATTTTTACCATACAAGTAATGCAGTAGACCCAGGCGATTTCATAACTGAAACAATTTATGGAAGAAATAATTTATCTGGTAATACTGCAAATGGTGGGGCAGGTGGAATGGCAGGTAGAGGTGCATCTGGTGGTTCTGAATGGGTAGGAACACAGGAAAGTAATGAGGTATTTTATTCTGGACATACAATGTATAGTAACAGTGTTTATTTGGTAAATACTGTAGGTTGGGATATGGGAATATTTGTTACCAAAACCACATCTGGTAAAGGTGGTAGTGGTTCTCTAACAGACCTATACTATTCTTGGATGGTTAGACCACACACTAACTCAAGTATTTTCTATGATACTAGTGGAAATGCAACAACAAAAAACACAAGTACTTGGACAGAAATTTGGAGAACTTCATTTGGTGCTACACCATGGGTTTCTGGTGGAAGTCAATTGTCAGATAATTTTAAATTTGCAGCTTCCCATTTTAGATTTAGTTATAAATTAACTGGAACTGGTACACCTTCTGGTGCAGTTTCTAATACATTTTCTACAAACAATAGTGGGTTTAGTACTAATAGTGGTGCAACTACTAATTATTATATGCCTCCATTACTAGAGACTTCTAATACTGTTTATACAGTAGGTGATGGTGATGGACATTACAGTTCAACTACTGCTGATGATTGGACTATAGGGGATATTTTTCGTGGTGCTAGACTTACTAACACAATGATATCATCTTGTAATAATGCAACCTCAACGAGATATCTATCAATGAATTGTGCATGGCAAGACCCATGGGATTCAACTCAAGGTTCTGGTGCAAATACAGATACAGTTAATGCTGGATATCATACATTTACAAGTCCAACATTTACATTTAAGATGTACCAAGATAATAATCTATCTGGTGGATGTGGTGGATTCATATGTCTTCATTATGATATGTTAGTAAATGAAAAAGATAAAGGTATTATTCATGTTCATCAAGTTGAAGTTGGAGATATAATTGAATGGGGAGAAGATTGGACAAAAGTTACTAATGTTCTAACTGAACATATGAGAGAAGGATATTATCTCGTAGATGGTTGGTTAAAGATTACTAATGACCATCCAATATTAATAAATGATGAATGGTTTACTGCTGACCAAGATGATTTTCCTTTAGATAAAGAATATTTTGAGGGAGATGTTCCAACAGTTTACATAGAAACTGAGTCTGGAGAGTTTATTACTTACGATGCAGATGATAATTATATAACAGTAAGTGGTGATTATGCAGATTAAAGTAGAAAAGAAAAACTATACTAAAGATTCTAATGGAGACATTGTTACTATAGAATGGCAAATGACAGGCCACTGGTTAGATGGAACAAAAGTTTATGATGAAACATTTATGTGGAATCCACCATGGGATAAAAGAATTCCTAGAAATAGAATACCAGTACCAGACATAGAAGCAAGAAAAAAACTAGGTGAAGATGGTTGTACTGAACAAACTAAAATTGATGTAATTATTAATGAGTGGGATAGCTTAGTTATGCTATCTAATGAATATAGGTCTCATTATAGACAAGCTGAACTTAAAGTACAACAAGAAGTTTTTGAACCAACAACAGGAACACTCGTTCCAGCAAAGGCTTAATTTAATCACACTAAATACTTTTATATTATGAACATCAAGTTTGAGATAGACCACGACAGGTGTGGGGACTGTAGAGTCTGTTGCAGAGTTTTACCCTTTACAGATGAAGCACAATGGGCAGACAAGTACCAAGAAGTTCCAAGATTTAAAGAAAAATATGATATAATCTATACTACAGGTCAGGCCTGTACTAAGATTTGTTCTACTGGATGTTCTATCCAAACAGATAAACCTAAAATTTGTCAAGAGTTTTGGTGTGATTATCTAACATATGAATTACCAGAAAAATATTATCCACATAATTGTGGATTTGTATCATACATATATAATGACTCAGAACTTTGGATAGTACTTGATGAACTTCCAGATGAAACTGGTGATTATCCTAACAAGGGATGTAAGATACTACAACCAGATGGTTCTTTTTATCATTTTGAATCACTTTCAAAAATTACAGATGGTTTAGTTTTTGATGAAATAATAAGATATGCATGGATGGTAAAAGAAAAGATTAATAAACCAGATATGCCTGCTTTACTATTAACTCGTTTTGAAAGAAGGTTAATGGTAGGCAATGACAGAAACAATAGTATAATGATATGAAATACTGGACATACCAACCAAAATTAAAACACCATTTAAATGAGAATCTTCGTTATGAGATTGCAAGGTTTCCAAAGGCCACTCAATCTCAGAAACAAGCATCAAGTCATTATGATGGATACAATCATCCTAAATCACTTAACATAAACTATCCAGAGTATCAGATGAGAAGGGACTATGCAACATGGAGTGATGATAGTGCTAAGGGCGGTTATGTTGATTGGGTAAAACCACCAATTGATATGTCAGATGACCAGAGATATAAGATTGTTTTCTGGGGTGATGAAGAAAATGGAATTGCACCTTTATTAAAAAAGTTTGCAAGAGATATTGCAATAAGACCAGAAACAGGATTAAACTATAAAATTTTTGTAGATATTATGTGGTTTCATCAAATGGATAAGGGTGATTATGATAACTGGCACAATCATTTTGCATGTCAATGGATAGGTATATACTACATTGATTTACCAGAAGGTGAACAAACAGAACTTATGGATTTTGAAGGAAATGTTTTTCAACCAGATGTAAAAGAAGGAGACCTTTTGATATTTCCATCTGGGTATGTACATAGGTCACCACCATGTAATAATAGGAAAACTATAGTTGCATTTAATTTCTCAGTAGCATCTAATTATAGTAGAGAAACAATTGAAAGGTTAAAAGAAACACATCCTCAAAATTATTTTGAAGATGCAAACCAAATTCGGAAATTTAAAGAATGAATATATTATTTTTAGAACTACAACATCAAAACTTTCATCTACAAAAAGAGTTAATGAAAGAGGGACATACAATTTATACAGACCAATGTAATCAAGCAGAAAATCCACAATATTATGAATCATTCGGTATAAAACCTATAAAAGATTTTCCAGTATATACTCATCTTACAGACCCAGACCCAGAACCAGTAGTAGGATTATACTCTACAAAACTTGGTATTCCAGCAGTAAGGAAGATTATAGAAAAATATAAAATAGACTTTATATGGTGTTCTGCACCTCATAAAGTTAGATTATTAGAAGGTTTAAATATTCCTATGATATCACCTACTACAAAGTCTATAAGGTTAGAAACTGATAAGTGGTATTCAAGAACACTTGCAAATGAATGTGGTATTGCATTACCTAATGTTCTTGCAACAGGAGATAGTCATTTAGAGTTTGAAGGGGTTGATGTAGATGTATGGGTTATAAAACCAAAACATAACTGGCATTCTGCATGTATTAATATGATACCAGATTTATGGAATCAAATGAAATCACATTATTTACCAGTAGGTGTTCCATATTATGTTGAGGAAATGGTTAAAGGAATAGAAACAAACATATCATATATAATGTCAAATGGAAAATGGGCATTTACATTTTCAGAAATATGTGACGAATCGCCAGGAAAACATTTAGGGAATAATGTTTTGACTTGGTATAAAAATACTCAAATCGATAACATTCCAGATGATTTAGATAAAAGAATAAGAAAAAATGTCACTCCACTTCTTAATGAATGTGCAAAGTTAGGTGGTCAATGGGAAGGAAGTATTACTCAAATGTTAGGAGAGGATGATGAGTTGTACTTTATAGAACATAATTGTAGGCCTTATGTTCATAATACCTTCGGTCTTCCAATGGGTGGTAACGAATATATGGATGCATTTCAAAACAATCCACAAAAAATTGGAGATTGTTTTACAGGTAGAAAGTTTCCTAAAGTAGTTTTCCAATCTCACGAAGCAACTAAAGCAAATCAAAATCAATTAGTACAGTGTCCATATCCAATGCATTTACACAATAAATACTCAGATGTACCAGAACCTACAGGATTATCATACATAAATGGTGATTATATGATTAAGTCTGGTGCATTTATTATCACATTCAATGATAAAATCAATATGGATTTTGTAGAAGAGATGAAAAAAGAAACAGGATTTATTGCAAATTGGGGTGACTAAGATATTAAAAGTTATAAATACAATAGAATAAACAAAAAAGTTTCTCATACAGGGAACTAAAAAATGAGGAGATAATTATGTCTTTATGGGGTAATTCAGATGCAGATGAAGCCAAACCTAAATGGTTAACAGCTGCACAAAAGAAACTAACTTTTGCAGATGCAAGAGGTTGGGTATATAAAAAATCTGATAATCATCAAGAAGAAGTTCTCTGTGCAATAGGAGAACTAGCAACTTCAATCGGTCAAGCAGACATCACACACATTGATTGGGTGTCAACTGCATTCGATAAATCAGATGGTGGTACTTTATCAGCAACAGTAACTTTCAATGAGAAGGTAACAGTAAATACTTCTGGTGGAACACCAACATTATCAGTAACTAATGGTAACCAAGGTTCTGGTTCTGGAAGAGGGCCACACTTACTTGCATATGCAAGTGGTTCTTCAACCAACAAACTTACATTCAGTCTTGCAATTGCTGCTAACAATGCAGCTACTAATGCAGACGATGTATTAGTTTTTGGTGCAAATCCATTAGCACTTAATAGTGGAACTATCGTTGATAGAGCAGAAGGTGGTAATGCAACAATTACTAGTGCAGCGGGAATCGGAACTGCAGCTGGTACAATAACAGTTACTGCTTAATAGGAATTAAATTATGAAATCATTCAAGAAATACATTGGTGAGAATTATGAGACTGATGGTGGTGGATACAAACTGAACAAAGATGTTACAGGTCGTGTCCCCACTGATGACCTTCATAGGTTTTCATCAGATAAAAGTGTGTTAGATAAGTTAAACACTTGGATAGGTGATATTGCAATGCGTGAACACATTAGTGTTGAAGCTGCAATGCAACAATTGGGTAGAAAAGTAGAGCAAATAGGAATAGCATTCCCTACTTCTATAGAAGAAGATATAGGTGATACAGGTTCTAAAGATGTACCTATTACTCAATATGGTGGTAGGTTTGGTAAAGATGAAGAAGGTGATATCGATGATAACTTTGTTTCTGCTAAGGGCCCAGACCTAAAAATGCATTTTGAGTGGGAAAGACTTCCATCCAAAATGTTTAAAGTTTTTGCAGAGATTAAATAACTTTCCAACATTGCACCTATATACTAGTATAATAACTAGGATATAAATTATGAAATTATTTGAGAAGTTGACAGATGAAAACTTCACCATGTTTGCAATGCAGTGTTACGATAACCCTCAATGTACTTCTATGGAAGAATTCATGGAAGACCTTCGAAGGTTTAGATATCTAAAACGACTGTTAAGAAGATACTACAAAAATGGTGAACTAAGAGAGAGATTAATTCTTAATCATCTCATTGTCATCTTCAATATATTTGGATTCGATAACTCAGTTAAAATGTTGGAATTCAAAATAGACCTAGAGTACTGGCCTGTACTTAAAACTTGTTTGATTTACATGAACCTAGTTAAAGAAGATTGGAAAACCAATGTTCCAGTTGACATGGAAGTAGCAGGAGTTTTAAGAGAACTATGACACAAATGAATTTACAAGAAGGTGCAATGGGTGTAATCGATACAGTCATAGTATTTCGTATTCTTAAAATGTTGACCAGAAAATGGGAAGAGATGGATGCATTCAAGTTCGGTCTCATTGATGCAAATGGTAAAAGAGTCAAGGGTGTTAAACCCAAAGGTTCGGAACAAAAAAATTCATACACACTACTACATAAACTAGTATTCAATCTTAAAAGAGTTCTTGAACTACTACCATTTGGTAGGACAAGACTTGCATCTTACGCTGCATCCTTAGCACTTCTTAAAGAACATTTCAACATAGATGGTGAACCATTAGAAAGACACTTCTATGAATATCTCAAAGAAAACAATTTAGTACTTGACTTATTAGAAGGTCATGATAACCTAAATAATTTACAGAAAGGAATGGAATACGAACTACGATTGTCAGTTTGGAATGAAGAAGACAACATAGGACTCAGAGGGGATAGAGTTCAAGTTCTAGGAAAAACTGATAATGTGATGGGTGTTGACATTTATAGGGCATACAATATAGACCAAGACCAATCAATGTTAATCACAGGACACGATGTCAAATGAAAAGATTTAAAGAAATGTTTGAAGATGCACCAGTGAATGCAACTGGAGATGCAGTTGCAACTAATGAACCTATTGTTCGTAAAAAGAAAAAGAAAGAAGATTCATCTGGTAGAGAAGTAGGAACACCAGAACTTTTAAAAAGATATAGAAAAGACACTCCAGGCCAAGCACATGTCATGGAAAGTGTAGATAAAAAAACAATTCTAAAACAATTAAGTAAAGTCAAAGGTTTGTCAAAAAAAGGTGCAGAAATGATTGTGCAATTACCACAACCTACACTCATGGCATTGATAAATCAACTTTCATTATTAGCAGGTGATAAACCAGAACATCCACCTCATGTAAAAGACAAAGAAAAAGAAAAGAAAAAAGTTGTACTTAAAGGTTCACTTAAATCAGTTCAAGAAGCAAAACTCATGACAGATGGTAAATTAGTAACTACTGTAGACCAAGTTTTTGATATCATAACTAAGAAAATTAAATCTGAAATGGGTAAAAGATATAAAAAAAGTAAAGATGATGGAATAAAGTATGTCAATCAACTTGCAAGAATGGTAGGAATGACTGCATCTGATAAAGGTCAACAGAAGAACAAAATGTTCTTAAAAATGGGTGAGGAACTAGAAGAAGGACTTTGGGATAATATAAGAAAGAAAAGAGCTCGTGGTGAGAAGATGAGAAAGAAAGGTGAGAAAGGCGCACCTACTCAAGACCAAATCAAAAAAGCACAAGAAGAATGTTGTGCAGAATGTTTAGGTTATTATGACCATTCAATTACAGAATCAGAGTATCAAGGTAAGAAAGTTAAATTAAATGACCCTATAAGGACATCAGAGAACCCTAACAAGAAGTTTAAAGTATATGTGAAGAATGAGAAGGGTAAGGTTGTAGTAGTTCGATTTGGAGACCCTAAGATGGGTATAAATCGTGATGACCCTTCTGCAAGAAAATCATTCAGAGCAAGACATAATTGTGCAGACCCAGGCCCTAAATGGAAGGCAAGATATTGGTCATGTTATCAGTGGAGAGCAAGTGCGAAAGTTGATAGCTAAAATTGTAGAGTTCTTTAAGAGTGCATGGTTATGGATAGTTAGTTGGTGGGAATGTCATAAACAACTAACTGTAAGTTACAATAAATATAATCAAGAGGGTGAGATTATTGATACCCTTACTAGAACATGGGAAGTTAGAAGGATTTATATGTTAGGGCCAAAGTTTATTAAATTCAAAACATTTGAAGGTAATAAGGTCGAACTTAAAACTGCAACTCCTATGGACTACATGACAGAGGAACTATGATAGAAAGAATAATAGCAGATAATCTTGGTTGTGACCAAGATATGATTAAAGACGATTCACATTTTGTAAATGATTTGGGTGCAGACTCACTTAACATTGTAGAATTGGTTATGGGGATTGAAGAATGTTTTGACATAGAAATCCCAGATGAAGATGCAGAAACATTACATACAGTTGCAGACTTAAAACAATATGTTGAGGACTACTCATAATGCAACAGGTATTGATAGGAATCATTCTAGTACTAGGACTTGGTTCTTGGTACTTATTTAATGAAAACCAAACCCTAACTGCAAACAACCTTGCACTTGAAGGTGCAGTCGAGGAACAAAAGGCAACCATGAATGCAATGAGAGAATCCTTTGAAAAACAAGGTAAAGCATTGAATCAATTAAGTAGAAAGAATGCAGAGATTGAACAGGAAATGAACAATTATCTGGATATCTTTCGAAGACACAATTTAAACCAACTTGCAGTTGCAAAGCCTGGAATGATTGAGAAACGAGTAAATAACAGCACTAAAGAAGTGTTTGAGAGTATAGAAAATGACAGTAAAGAATTGGACTCACTTGATGACCCTACTGTTGACATCAACCCTAATAATTAGTGGTTGTTCGTTAATACCCAGTAAGAAAGTCGAGATAGTCAGTAAACCATTAGAGATTGAAATAATTCAACCTACGATGCCTAGGAACATTGATTTGAAAGAACCAAGGTTCTATGTGGTATCAGAAGCAAAGATAACAAATCCATGCATCAAAAACGAAGAAACTGGAAAAAGAGATTGCTCATTAGGCAAAGAAAATCCAGATTGGCCAGAAGGATACACATACTTAGACAGATTTTTAGACGACATGAAGAAAGCCAATAGTGGTGATGTCGTATTTGTTGCAATGTCAGTCAGTGATTACGAACTCATGTCATATAACATGCAAGAACTAAGAAGATACATTCGTGAAGTACAAGAAGTTGTAGTTTACTATAGAAATGTTACCATCAAGAACCCAGATGGTTCTACAACAGAAGCCAAAGCTGCAGTCATAACCAAAAACTAAAACCAATGTCTAGATATTCGTAAGAGAGAACGAATATTACCTTGACAAATCCCAAAAACATAGTATTATAGATATATGTCTTTGTGGATTGATAAAAAATACCTTAAATTGGTATCTCCTCGGTTGAGAAATGTGAAGTGGAAGGATGATAAACTCCTTAACCATTCATGCACCTATTGTGGAGACAGTTCTAGTAACCAACTAAAAGCAAGAGGTTATCACTTCGTGCATAAGGACACCTATGTCTATAAGTGTCATAATTGTGGTCATTCTACTAATATAGGTATATTTTTAAAAGACCATGATGAAATGTTACATAAACAATGGGTCATGGAAAAGTTTGGTAAGAAGAATGATACTAGACCAGTTGCACAACAAAACTTTACATTTGAACCACCAAAGTTCAAATCTAACATACTTGCAAGATATCCCAAAGCAGAAGATAGTGAATTATGTGTTGAATATTTGACTAGAAGAAAGATACCAAAAAAATGGTGGAAAGATTTCTATTTTGTAGAGAAATCACAAAGTCTAAGTTCAATAAATTATAAGTATAATAAGAGAGTTTTAGGAAACGACCCAAGACTAGTTCTACCCTTCTTTGATAGACAAAATAATCTCATAGGAATAACTGGTAGAGCATTAAATAATTCACAACTAAGATATTTAACATTACGATTCGATGAAGAAAAACCACTTATTTTTAATCTCGACAAAGTTGATTTCAACCAACCTCTTTATGTTGTTGAAGGGCCAATTGACTCTTTATTTCTGGACAACTGCATTGCAGTCGCAGGTTCAGACTTCTCTAAGGTAACAAACGAAATTAGTAAGAGTGGTTCTACTCTTATTTTTGACAATGAACCTCGGAACAAAGAAATCATCAAGAAGATGAGGTCTATGGGTGACCAAGGATATAAGGTTTGTGTTTGGCCAGAGACGATAGGGGAAAAAGATATTAATGATATGGTACTTAACAAGATACCATCAATCGTTGATGTGATTAATAATAATACAAGACAAGGTTTAGAATTATCCCTTGCAATTAATAATTGGAGTAAAGTATAGTGAATGGTAATGGTTTAAGTATTACAAAGAGGGATGGGTCAAAGGAGAATTTAAATTTAGAAAAAATTCATAGAATGGTAGAAGCTGCATGTAAAGGTATCAATGGGGTATCTGCATCACAGGTTGAAATGAGTGCAAACTTGTCGTTTTATGATGGAGTAACTACTCAAGAAATTCAAGAAACATTAGTTAAATCTTCATCAGATTTAATATCATTAGATGCACCTAATTATCAATATGTTGCATCTAGATTATTATTGTTTGCAATTCGTAAGGATGTATTCAATACTAAATGGAAAGATAGTAAAATCTATCCACCATTGAAAGATATCGTAGAAAGAAATATCGAATATGGTGTTTACGATAAAGATTTAATAAATTATTATGACGATAAGGAGTGGGATAAACTCAACTCGTATTTGAATCATAACAGAGACATGTTGTTTGCATACGCAGGTCTCCAACAGGTAGTGGACAAGTATCTTGTACAAGACAGGTCATCTGGTAAATTGTATGAGACACCTCAGTTCATGTATATTTTGATTAGTGCAGTTCTTTTTAAGGACTACCCTAAAGAAACGAGATTAAATTATGTTAAAAAATATTATGACGCGATTAGTCAATTTAAAATCAACATTCCAACCCCAGTTATGGCAGGGGTTAGAACTCCTCTTCGACAGTTTGCTAGTTGTGTTCTGGTCGACAGTGATGATACTCTTTCAAGTATCTTCTCTTCTGATATGGCTATTGGTAGGTATGTTGCACAGAGGGCTGGTATTGGTATCAATGCTGGTAGGATTCGTGGAATCAATTCTAAAATTCGTGGTGGAGAAGTACAGCACACAGGAGTTATTCCTTTCCTCAAGAAATTTGAATCTACTGTCAGATGTTGTACCCAAAATGGTGTTCGTGGTGGAAGTGCTACTGTCCACTTTCCAATCTGGCATCAAGAAATTGAAGACATTATTGTTCTCAAAAACAATAAAGGAACAGAAGATAATAGAGTCAGAAAACTTGACTACTCAATCCAATTAAGTAAGTTATTTTATGAACGATTTATCAAAGACGAAGACATTACTTTGTTTAGTCCTCACGATGTGCCTGACCTCTACGATGCATTTGGAACAGAAGGGTTTGATGAACTTTACGAAAAGTACGAGAGAGCATATTCAATCCCTAAAAAGAAAATAAGTATAAGAACATTAATGATGGACTTGCTCAAGGAAAGAGCAGAGACAGGAAGAATTTATATTATGAACATTGACCATAGTAATAGTCATAGTTCATTCTCAGATAAAGTAAGTATGTCAAATTTATGTCAAGAGATTACTTTACCTACAAAACCAATCTCACATCCAGATGATGAGGATGGAGAGGTTGCACTTTGTATTTTATCTGCAATCAATGTGGGTTCAATCAAGATAGATGAACTACCAGAACTTTGTGAACTTTCAGTTCGTGGATTAGAAGAATTAATTGATTATCAAAAATATCCAGTGAAAGCTGCAGAGGTATCAACCAAAGCAAGAAGGTCATTAGGAATAGGGTATATTGGACTTGCACATTACCT
>Ga0114933_10003022_pt1 | contig 16775 bp, 16 predicted proteins | sample 4SBtaG_FD_89691 | JGI IMG/M metagenome (GOLD analysis project Ga0114933, IMG submission 89691) | Deep subsurface microbial communities from Kolumbo volcano to uncover new lineages of life (NeLLi) - 4SBTROV12_W25 metaG | ecosystem: Environmental > Aquatic > Marine > Volcanic | place: Kolumbo... | reverse complement strand
CGTTTCTGATGCATTAAAATCCTGGCCTTCGGTTTGTTTGTCCGATGAGCTCGCGTTTTTTGTTAAGCAGGGGCAGGCCGTGCTTTCGCCTAAAACGCCAAAAGAAAGGTGGGTTAAGTTATTGACTCAAAATCAGCACTTTTTTGGAATTGGAGAAGTGTTAACCGATGGGAAAGTCGCTCCACGCCGGATACTAAATGTCTAGGGGGGCTGTTCGGGAATATAAAGCCTACATTGGAAAAGCCGGATTTGGCCAGATCGCCCCATTATAATGATGAAATACATCATAGTTCACCCCTTCGGGGCCACTTTCAGAAGCCCAATGCTACCCTAATATTCGCCTCAAATAATGAAAAAATCACTATCAAGTCGAAGTTTTCTCGCTACGACTTTTATTTTCGGACAATCTCCTCGGGTAACTAATCATTGATCGGTGTTGTTCTAATCTATTGCTCTTGATAGAATCGCCGGATTTAAATTTAATTAACACTGGGAGTGAAAATACATGCCATTTAGCGCAGAACAAAAACATGCAGTTGTAAAAGACTTCTGTTTATCCTCTAGCGACACTGGGTCACCAGAAGTTCAAATAGCGCTTCTGACTGCGAAAATTACCCATTTAACGCCTCATTTCGCTGAGCACACAAAAGACCATCATTCTCGTCAAGGGTTGTTGCGGATGGTTAATCGCCGTCGAAAGTTACTCCAGTATCTTCATAAAAAAGACCTGACACGCTATCGGTCAATCATTGATCGATTGGGTTTAAGGAAATAATTATATTTCGGCCATAGGATAGATTAAACGTGAATCCAATTCGGAAAGAATTTCAATACGGTGAGCACTTAGTTGCTATTGAAACAGGCGAAATTGCGCGGCAAGCGAATGGTGCTGTTTTATTGGATATGGAAGGAACTACTTTGCTTGTTACTGCGGTGGCAAAAAAAGAAGCGGTTCCTGGAAGGGATTTTTTTCCCCTAACAATAAATTATCAAGAAAAAACCTATTCGTCTGGGAAAATCCCTGGTGGGTTTTTTAAGCGGGAAGGACGGCCAAGTGAAAAAGAAACTCTGACATCAAGGCTTATTGATCGGCCAATTCGCCCTTTGTTCCCTGATGGTTATACCAATGAAGTTCAAATCATTGCGACGGTTTTATCCCTGAATCCTGAAATTGATCCCGATATTCCTGCGATTTTGGGTGCTTCTGCGGTATTAGCAATTTCTGGGCTTCCTTTCAATGGACCGATTGCGGGTGTTCGGGTGGGCTATGTCGATGGAAATTTTGTATTTAACCCGAATAAAACTGCATTAGGATCTTCCCAACTAGATTTGGTTGTTGCGGGGACTGAAAATGCGGTTTTAATGGTCGAATCGGAAGCCGAAGAATTACCTGAGCAGGTCATGCTGGATGCGGTTCTTTTTGGGCATGAGAAAATGCAGGTTGCTATCACAGCGATAAAAGAGTTAGCTGCTGAGGTCAATCAGGAGCCGATACAATGGGTGCCTCCTACTACAAAAGTGGATTTGAAGGAAGCGATTGAGAAAGAAGCTCGCGAATCGATTTCCTCCGCTTATCAAGTGCCGGAAAAGTTGACTCGGCAAGAAAAACTGAAAGAGATAAGGAAGGCGGTCGTTGAAAAATATTCGGCTAGTGAAGAAAATGATCCTGCTGAGATTGGCCAGATTCTGGAGAAACTAGAAAAACATACAGTTCGTGAGACTGTACTAACGAGTGGGAAACGCATTGACGGAAGAAGTCTCGCGGATGTTAGGGCCATTTATGCACGTACTGGGTTGCTTGAAAGAACTCACGGTTCTTCATTATTTACACGTGGGGAAACTCAGGCAATGGTCGTAACTACTCTGGGTACTGAAAGAGATGCCCAGATCATTGATGCGATAGAGGGTGAGTACAAACAGTTATTCATGCTGCATTACAATTTTCCACCCTTTTGTGTAGGCGAAACAGGTTTTGTTGGCTCGCCTAAACGGCGTGAAATTGGACATGGTCGTTTAGCAAAGAGGGGCATTCAAGCGGTTTTACCAGACTTTGATACATTTCCCTATGTTATTCGTGTTGTTTCGGAAGTAACCGAGTCAAACGGCTCAAGCTCAATGGCTTCGGTTTGCGGTACTAGCCTTTCGCTTATGGACGCTGGTGTTCCGGTTAAATCTCCTGTTGCGGGGATTGCTATGGGGTTAATCAAGGAGGGTAACCAGTTCGCGGTGCTTTCAGATATTATGGGAGATGAAGATCATCTAGGTGATATGGATTTTAAAGTTGCGGGTACGGAAAATGGTATTACCGCATTGCAGATGGATATAAAGATCGATGGAATCACCTCCGAGATTATGGAAAAGGCCTTAGGTCAGGCGAAAGAAGGGCGTTTGCATATCTTGGAGAAGATGAATGAAGCATTGTCAGAGCCGAGGCAGCAGATGTCGGATTTTGCACCTCGGATTATCAGCATTAGTATTGATCCTAGCAAAATTCGGGATGTGATCGGCAAAGGTGGGGCTACTATCCGTGCTATTACCGAAGAAACTGGAGCAAGCATTGATATCACCGACGAAGGACATATAAAGATTGCTTCTGTTGATAAACAAGCGGGTTTGGAAGCTCGGAAAAAGATCGAAGAAATCACTGCGGATGTTGAAGTTGGGAAAGTGTATAACGGTCGCGTCGTTAGACTTATGGATTTTGGTGCTTTTGTTACGATTCTTCCTGGTAAGGATGGATTGGTCCATATTTCCCAAATTTCGGATGAACGGGTAGAAAACGTAAGTGACAAGCTGTCGGAAGGTGATTCGGTTAGAGTTAAAGTTTTGGAAATCGACCGCCAGGGACGTGTCCGATTAAGTATGAAGGCCGTCGAGTAAACGGTTGGTGGTACGGAATTAAAAAGGGCTTTATAGCCCTTTTTTTTGTGGCTTAACTCGGGTTTTCCATAACATTTCCCCCAATTCGTGAAAATATATGGGTAGCGAAAAGAATTGTTTTGATCCGTACTGTGAACGATGTCCTAGATTGGTCCAATTATTAAGCGAAGTACGAACGGCTCATCCTGGTTACCATGGCCGTCCCGTTCAGGCGTTTGGAGATCCTAAAGCTAAATTAGTTATTGTCGGACTCGCTCCGGGTATGCACGGCGCGAATGCCAGCGGTCGTCCTTTTACTGGGGATTTTGCAGGGATACTTCTTTATCAAACGTTGTTTGAATTTGGGTTTAGTAACTACCCAAAATCGGTTTCACGGGATGATGGATTAGTCTTGGAGGGGTGTTTTATTACGAATGCGGTCAAGTGTTTGCCTCCCCAAAACAAACCGGTAGCTTCCGAAATCCACAATTGTAATTCGTATTTAAAATCAGAGTTTGATTTGTTACCTTCCAATAGCGTTATATTAGCATTGGGCCGGATTGCTCACGAATCTGTTCTTAGAGCTTTGAATCTCAGACAAAAATTGTTTCCCTTTAAACATGCCGAAATTCATAATATCGATGAATCAAAAGTCTTGGTCAGTTGTTACCATTGCAGCAGGTATAACATACAGACTAAGCGCTTGACGCCGAAAATGTTCAGAGATGTTTTCCAGACTATAGTGAACTTACTGGATGAAAAGTAAAATACATTTATCACCTGCTTTTCTAAGGTTAAGTATTTTTGACTGGAACATAGCTGACTGGCATTTCTCGCTAGACTTAGCCTACAAGGCTGTAATGCGGTTAGTCGAGCTTTGTGTCTTCGGATTGAGCTATCTAAGCACTGCTTGTTCACAGAATTTCGGTCAACATTGTTTACATTGTACCCCTGCGATCTAATATTGTGAAAATTGTAAGAAATGCGGTTTATCGAGGTAAAAGAACTAGAAAAATTGAAGGTCGATGTTGCCGATCAAGTTCATTTCGACCCGAAAGCCTTTACTAAGAATTTAACTCAACGTCCGGGTGTTTATAAGATGCTCGACAAAAATGATAATGTTATCTATATCGGTAAAGCGAAGAATCTGAAAAAACGCGTGTCCAGCTATTTTCGTTCTGGTTCTGTCTCCCCAAAACATCAGGTTCTAGTTTCTCAAATCTGTGCAATGGAAGTGCTGGTGACCCATACAGAGGGTGAAGCGCTATTGCTCGAAAGCCAACTGATTAAACGTAATAAACCTCGTTACAACATTACACTTCGGGACGACAAAAGTTACCCCTATATTTGTGTTTCAACACATCAGGATTTTCCCCGTGTCGCCTTCCACCGAGGGGCAAAGAGGAAGCAAGGACAGTATTTTGGTCCTTACCCTAGCGCAGGTTCGGTGCGAGAAAGTCTGAAACTGTTGCAAAAAGTTATTCCGGTGAGGCAATGCGATGATTCTTATTTTAGGAATCGTTCAAGACCCTGTTTGCAATATCAAATCAAGCGTTGCACTGCACCGTGTGTGAATTTTGTTACGCCTGAGGTCTATCGTCAAGATGTAAACGACACATTATTATTCCTAGAGGGGCACAGTGATCGCTTGATTGAAGGTTTAATTGATCGTATGGAACACTCAGCAAAAGCACTGGAATTTGAACAGGCAGCTCATTACCGTGACCAAATTACCACATTAAGAAGTGTGTTGGAAAAACAGTTTGTCAGCAGAGGTACTGGCGATACGGATATAATTTCCTGTGCATCAAAAGCTGGAATTGCGTGCATCCAAGTAGTGTTTATTAGGAACGGCCAACACATTGGCAATAAAGCATTCTTTCCAAAAATGCCGGAAGCGCAAACGGCTGATAAAGTTTTGCAAGCCTTTATTCCCCAATATTATCTCGGAAAAAAAATCCCGAGCCAAATTTTGGTTAACCATGAACTTAAAAACCCGATCCTCTTGGAAGAGGTACTGAGTGAAGAGGCTCAACACAAAGTGCGGATTCAACACAATCCAAGGGGAGATCGTCTTAAATGGATTAAGATGGCTGAAACAAATGCTGAAAATGTTCTTGGCGCACGGTTGGCTAATAAGCAGGATTTGCATGGGCGGTTTTTGAGCTTAAAGGAAGAAATGGGTTGTGATGACCAGCCGAAGAGATTGGAATGTTTTGATATTAGCCACATCCAAGGCGATCAAACTGTAGCCTCGTGCGTTGTTTTTGATCAAGATGGACCGGTGAAATCAGCATATCGATTGTTTAATATCTCAGGAATACGCCGGAACGATGATTATGCAGCATTGGCCCAAGCTGTCACGCGGCGTTTCACGAGGATAAAGAAAGGTGAATATCACGCCCCCGATATCTTGTTTATTGATGGTGGAAAAGGCCAAGTTAATGCCGTAAAAAAAGCATTAACCAATCTGGAATTTGATCATATGATGATAGCTGGGATTGCCAAAGGCCACGATCGAAAGGCTGGAATGGAATCGATTTTTATTGCAGGCGATACGCACCCCATAATTTTGGCGCCAGATTCACCGGCACTACTTTTAGTTCAGCATATTCGAGACGAAGCGCATCGTTTTGCGATAACCAGCCATCGGCAACAGCGCAAAAGGTCGAAATCCAAATCGGTGTTGGAGGCAATAGACGGTCTTGGACCTAAGCGCCGTCAGTTGTTGCTTAAACAATTCGGAGGTTTGGGTGGCATCAAAAAAGCCGGTGTCGATGACCTGGCCAGTCTGCAAGGAATTAGTCGTTGCTTGGCGCAGAGAATATATGACAATTTTCACGAAGCCTAGACAGGATGTCTAAGGGTAGTGGCCTACTATGGACAAACCGACGTTGGCCCGTTTTTCCGATTAAATTCGTTAATTAGATCGATTCAATCTGACCCAAATGAATGTGTGACATCGTCCCATTTTTTCTGGACTATTCTTAAGCTGATTACGTTAGACTAACAAAATAGGTTAAGATAGGAAGCTCAATACTTTGACCATTAACCCGATCTGGTAATATGGAATTTAATCTGCCGACGCATCTGACTCTGCTTAGAATTGTATTGATACCAGTTTTGGTGATTTTCTTTTATTCACCGTGGGAATGGTCTAATATCGCTTGTACATTTCTATTTTCGCTTGCAGCCATTACCGATTGGTTGGATGGTTATTTGGCTAGAAAAATGGCACAAATCACACGGTTTGGCGCTTTTCTAGACCCAGTAGCTGACAAATTGATGGTCGCAGTTGTGTTGGTTCTCATCGTTCAGGCTGATCCCTCACCCTATCTGGCTATTCCAGCCGCAATAATTATCGGTCGAGAAATTACAATTGCCTCGTTAAGGGAATGGATGGCTGAAATAGGCCATAGCGGAAAAGTTGAGGTTTCCTGGTTAGGTAAAATTAAAACCATCGGGCAAATGATCGCTATCATTGCTTTGTTGTTCAGGGATGATTTTTTTGGAATTCCGATGCGCAATTTGGGGTATTTGTTTCTCTACATTTCTGCCACGCTAACGCTTTGGTCAATGGTGCATTATCTAAAAGCAGCAATGCCCGTGATGATGAAAAAGGACCTAGACAGAAAATCTCATTTTGAAAGTTGAAATGCGCTGGTACTCATAATTTTAACTTGACTTTGATACCTGAAACGATATAATTTTTCGGCTTCATGTTGATGCGGGAATAGCTCAGCTGGTAGAGCACAACCTTGCCAAGGTTGGGGTCGCGAGTTCGAATCTCGTTTCCCGCTCCACTAATCAATGAGTTTCCGTAACCGTAAAACCTCACGGGCAACGTTACTTTCAAAAAAGAGAGAACTAACAGGATTGAGCTTGCATCCTGGTTAACTAACCTACTACTCTCAGTCGCCTGTTCCAGCTCGGGGAATAAGATCTGCACCGCAAGAGTAACAACCGCTCCGTCTCTATGAGTGCCATTAAAACATCTGATAGAACTTTCGTCGGATACTAAAACGGCAGTCAGCTTGGATATATATTTCGCTTCCATCATTCATACCAGTTACCTCTTTGTTGAATTAACAGCGTTCATATTCTTGGGTTAAATTAGTAGGAATTGTTAACATCGGGATGATCTCCTGATCTGCCTATCATGCAATTTTAGGATGATATACAGTTAGCCAATTGGACCGTATTCACAAGTTCGTTGTTTTGGAGCCAAAAAATCGGGAAGATATGTAGAAACTTTATAATTATTTGTTAGCTGAATTGATGACAAAATGCACACAAATATGCTACACTTTGTTGCATGAGAATCTACAATTGGAATTCCGATAAAAATCAGGAACTTTTAATCGGAAGAAACGTGTCTTTTGAAGAAGTGATTTTTCATATTGAGCATGGTGACTTATTAGATGACATCGTCCACCCGAATGCTTCGGATTACCCTAATCAACGGATTTTCATAGTTCGTATTAAAGAATATGTCCATCTTGTCCCATATGTGGAAAACGAGGATGAAGTATTTCTGAAAACGATCATTCCCAGTAGGAAATTTACCAAGCTATATCTTGGAGGTTAATCATGAGTAAAGCCAAATTGTTAAAAGATGAGAAAGCGCTGCTTGAAGCTTTAGAGGCTGGTGAGTTCGAGTCAGTTTTAACTGAAGACCGAAAAAAGGAACTTGAGGCAATTGCGAGCAATACATTTAAAAAAGATAAAAGAATAAATATTCGAATTTCAAATAGAGATTTAACGGCTATTCAGTCAAGAGCGACTGAGGAAGGTATTCCGTACCAGACTTTTGTATCGAGTATAATCCACAAATATATATCTGGTTCACTGCAAGATCTCACAGCTAACAAGCAAATGCAGCCGACGCAAAAAACGCGCGGCTGATTTTGGCGTTAAAGGGCTTAATTGAAACTCGCAACTGCTATTCTGATTACTGTAATTTCGAGCCCTTCGTTTGCTGGCGGTAACGATTGGCCAAAATCTATTGATGAAGCTGTTGGAGAAATAGTTGCAGGCCTTTCAGACAAATACAAGAAACGAGTTAAGCAGACGAAAAGGGAAGATTTAATTTTGTTTCATCATGGCTGGGGAACAGGAATTCGAAATGAATTTGGTCTCTGGCAAGGAAACATCGAGCTAATCGAATCGGCCTGTGGATTCCCCTGTCACCCCGATGCTACCAACGACGGAGAGAAACGGGGTCAGGCCTTACAATTGACAGGTTAGCATAACTATTTTGTCCTGCATTGAAATAAAATCTTATTTATGAGTAATACTATGGCTAGACCGCTTCGTATTGAATTTGCAGCGGCTCTGTATCATGTGACATCCCGAGGAAATGCCAGGCAAGCTATTTATATATCAAACGATGATCGGCAAAAAATTTTGATTTTTTGTCCAAAACGATTAATCACTATGATTGGTACTGTCATGCTTATTGCTTGATGGATAATCATTACCACTTGCTCATTGAAACCAATGCGCCGACCTTATCTAAGGGAATGAAGTATGTTAACGGGACTTATACACAGTATTTTAATCGACAGCATCAACGGGTTGGTCATGTGTTTCAAGGCCGATACAAAGCCATCTTAGTTCAAAAAAATAACTACTTAATGGAGCTTGCGCGCTATATCGTCTTAAATCCAGTTAGGGCGCAGATGGTAAGGAGCACAAACCATTGGCCGTGGAGCAGCTTTCTTGCAACAGCCGGATTTTGTGAAAGTGCTCCGTGCCTGACCACCGATTGGATACTTTCCGGTTTTTCAGACAAAAAAATTGAAGGCCACCAACGCTATCGCGATTTTGTTCGTGCCGGGAGAGGGCAGCCTTCGGTCTGGCAGCAGTTAAAAAATCAGATTTATTTAGGCGATGAGAATTTTGTCAATGACATGCAGTGTAAAATTGATCCCGGACAGTCACTGAAAGATATCCCTAAAATACAAAAACAAACCCCTATAAAACCATTAGCGTATTTTGCTGAGCGTTATTTAAGTCGTAATGAAAGCATGGCTCATGCCTATATGAATGGACATTATACACTGGCCGAAGTCGGTAACTATTTTGGGGTAAGTTATGCGACTGTCAGTCGGGTAGTTAAATTGTTTGAGAATAATGAAGAAGATGTCAAGGCTAAGGCCTAACCTTGTAATTCAAAATTTTTTCTCAAGTTCGACAAGTTGACAAAGCTTACTCTCTGTTCGAAAATCTAAATCTCTAACTCAGGGTGTTGTCATGGAAGTTGTCTGGATTTCTGCATTTTGGATGGGAATTATTAGCGCCTGTTCACTACCTCTCGGATGTTTAACCACTGTTTTCTGGAAACCAAACGATCGTGCCATCGCTTTTTTTATGGCTTTTGGTGGTGGTGCTTTGCTGGCAGCATTAACTATCGATTTAGTCGCGTCATCCCTTGATGAAGGACATTTCAACGCTCTCGCACTCGGCTGTATCTTTGGCGGGTTACTCTTCATTGGCCTTAATGAAATCATTAATGATTTTGGCGGCTTTCTCCGTAAAGCATCGACCCGGGTTTACCATATTCGAAAACAGCAACATAAGCAATTTAAACGAATTCTTTCCGCGGTCCACAAGCTTTCTGTTTTTGATGATTTATCCGATGGCGATTTAAAAGCGCTGGCTGCATCAGTCAAGCCACTACAAGTGAAAAAAGGTGCCTATATATACCGCTGTAACGACCCTCCTGATAACCTTTATATAGTCGCCGACGGATTAATTGACCTGATTGATCCGACTGGCGTTAAGGATCCTCAGATTTTCAACAGGAATGAGACGTTTGGCTGGTTGGCATTTTTTACCGGATCACCTTACCGCTACCATTCTATAGCTAAAAAAGACAGCACACTATGGCAATTGCCAAGAACCACTTTTACCCATTTAGTTCCGAACTCACCCACTTTGTTACAATCGGTGCATCTTGAGCTGCGAACACCTGAAGTCTCAGAATATCTCCAAGGTCAGCAGAATCTTCCTGCAGAAAAGGTAAAAAAGTGGTGTGATAATGCTGTTCATAGCCTTTTAAAGCGCGGAATTTATAACCAGGCTATTCCTGTTGACGACAACAGCCAGGGATTTTTACAACATTCGACCAATATCGACCGATTGCCTATATTTCGGGATCTACCAATAGATGAAATCAAAGCAATCGCCTCACGCCTTATCTTTAAACATTATTCACGAGGGGAGACTTTTTTTCACCAAGCGGATCAGGCCGACCGCATGTATTTCATTGCGAGTGGCGAGGTATCTATTCTGGACGCCAGAACAAGTTCAAGTCGCTCCAATGAGTTAGCGGAAAATAATGCATTTGGTTTCATGGCCTTTTTGACCGGTGGACGACACACTGTCTCAGCGCTAGCTACAACCGACTCTGAAGTTTGGACACTGCGTAGACAAGACTTTCAAGAATTAGTCAAACTTTTACCTGAACTTTCAAAACAACTTAAACACTTTATCCAGCAACCTGTCATTACAGAATATCTCGAACAGCAACAAGGGCTGAATGCAGATACATCTGCCCGCTGGTGTCGTAATTCACTTCTTAGTATTGATAACGGCGCTGAATTACCGACAATTTCCGACATGGTTTTTGACATTAGCGGCCACCAGGCGATGCCGCTCTCCATCTGGCTTGGCTTATTGCTGGATGGCATTCCAGAAGCCTTGGTGATAGGCGCCAACATGGCGGTCTCACACGTAGGACTTTCGCTTTTGTCAGGCCTTTTCTTATCCAACTATCCTGAAGCACTATCCAGTTCGGTAGGTATGCGTCATGACGGTATGAAATTTAGTATCATCCTGTTCATGTGGGTCTCATTAATGCTACTGACAGGAATTATTTCGGCACTTGGTTCGATATTTTTTGTCGGACTGAGCCCTTCTATTTTAGTGTTTACACAAGGAGTGGCTGCCGGATCAATGTTAACCATGATTGCACAAACCATGCTTCCGGAAGCCTACTTAAAAGGCGGTTCGGTAATCGGATTTTCGACTCTTTTGGGATTCCTTGCAGCCATTTTCTTCAAAACTCTGGAATAAGATACCATCAACTGCATCAGCGAAAATCCTGAATTCTCTTTGTTACTGTCTCGGAACGAAAAAAGTGCATTGTCCATAGCAGAAAATTGGAACCTTTTTCGAATTGTCATGATTTTGTAACAATACTATCATATTATTCTGGGCATAATCTTCCAAAATGTTCATCTTTAGCATCAATTGGGTTAAGGAATGAATATCATGAAAAATCACTATTCATAACATTAAAACTTGGAGGAAGTAATGTTCAAAAAAGGTCTGCTTTTATCGGCAGTGTTAACCACTACCTTTACTGCTGGAAGTTTGTATGCAGCATCGACTCGTGACTATATCAGCATTGTCGGCTCTTCAACTGTCTACCCTTTTGCAACAGTAGTTGCGGAACAGTTTGGAAAAAACTCCACTTTTAAAACGCCTAAAGTTGAATCAACCGGTTCAGGTGGCGGTTTAAAACTTTTCTGTGCCGGAGTTGGTGTCGAGCACCCTGATATCACAAACTCTTCTCGTCGAATCAAAAAATCTGAATTCGATATGTGCCAGAAAAACGGCGTTAAAAATATCCTTGAAGTAAAAATTGGTTACGATGGTATTGCCGTTGCCAACTCCAAAAAAGGCACGCCGATGTCTTTAATCACTAAAGATATTTTCCTGGCTTTAGCGAAACAGATTCCAGACCCTGCGGGTGGCAATAAACTAGTCGCTAATCCTCACAAAACCTGGAAACAAGTCAATGCGACACTCCCCGAAATAGCTATTGAAGTATTAGGGCCTCCTCCTACATCCGGAACCCGTGATGCCTTTGCTGAATTGGCAATGGAAGGTGGCTGTAAAGCGTTTGACTGGATCAAACAAATAAAAGCTGATTCCAAAACAGCTAAAGCAGCTGGCGACAAAGTGAAAGCCAAAGAGCTTAAATCCAAGTATAAAAGTATTTGTCATACGGTTCGTGAAGATGGCGCGTATGTAGAAGCGGGTGAAAATGACAATCTGATTGTCCAGAAACTGGCCGCCAACCCTAACGCTTTGGGTGTTTTCGGTTTCAGCTTTCTTGATGAAAATCTCGATAAAGTTCGTGGTTCAGTCATTAACGGGGTAAAACCGGAATTTGAATCAATATCAGACGGCAGTTATCCTATTTCACGTCCATTGTATTTTTACGTCAAAACTGCACATGTCAATGTAATACCGGGTATTCAGGAATTTCTGAACGAATTTACCAGCGCCAAAACTTGGGGTGATGAAGGCTATCTTTCTGACCGCGGTCTGATCCCAATGCCGACTGTTGAGCGCACTCAGTTTGAAGAAGATGCAAAAAATTTAAATCCGTTAAAAATGTAGTTAAAAAGGCTCGAATGCAATGTCAGTGATCACACTCTTAATTTCTAACGGTTCTGAGTGTGATTATTTCATATTATTAAATTCTTCATTCACAAGAAATGGAGATATTTTCTGCTTATCAAATAATAAAAACGCAAAAAATTCAAAGCTGTATACCCTGCTTTGGAAGAATAGTTAAATGCAAATCTCTACTATAACAATTGTAATACTGATACTAACTACCTTAGCTTTTTTTATGGGTCGCCACCGAGCTTCAGCAGTTGTTGAAGGAAAGCTACGTGATTTACATTCCCTGCCCTCTTATTACGGTTTTTTTACCTCCATGTGGTGTGGTATCCCCGCATTATTACTGGCTGCAGCGTGGACTGTTTTTGAACCCGGCATCATAACCAATATGGTGGTCTCGGACCTTCCGCAAGAAATCAAAAATGTGGGCGAGGATCGAATGAACCTGGTTATTAATGACATAAAAAATCTAGTTGAAGGTAATATCACTGCGAATAAAACCAGCAATCACATCAAATCAGCTGCCGATAGTTATAAGAAAATTGAATCGACCAGCCGCATCATTCTTGCAGTCCTGGTGCTGGCAGCGGCTTCAATAGCTGGCTGCCTGGCTTTAAGTAAAGTCCACCCCGAGCTACGCGCTCGAAATGCAGTAGAATTTCTTATCAAGGTATTTCTTATTATTTGTTCCAGTATCGCAATTCTGACGACTTTAGGTATAGTCCTTTCAGTACTTTTTGAATCATTACGCTTTTTTAATAAGGTTCCTGCCAGCGAATTCTTTTTTGGTCTGGACTGGAGTCCGCAAACGGCTATTCGTGCGGATCAAGTAGGCTCCAGCGGCGCTTTTGGCTCCATTCCTTTGTTTACAGGTACCTTGTTGATTTCGTTTATTGCCATGTTAGTGGCTGTACCGATTGGTTTAATGTCTGCGATCTACTTATCTGAATATGCCTCAGAACGAATCCGGGCTATTGCCAAGCCACTTCTAGAAATTCTTGCAGGTATACCGACTGTTGTTTACGGATTTTTCGCAGCCTTAGTTGTGGCACCCTTTATCCGGAATATAGGTACCAGTTTGGGGCTTGAGGTCGCTTCTGAAAGTGCTCTAGCTGCTGGTCTGGTTATGGGAATCATGATTATTCCGTTAGTCTCTTCACTATCGGACGACGTCATCAATGCCGTTCCTCAGTCCATGCGTGATGGCGCTTATGGATTAGGGGCAACAAAATCAGAAACTATTCGCAAGGTGATCTTTCCCGCCGCATTACCCGGTATTGTAGGTGGAATTTTACTAGCTGTCTCGAGGGCAATTGGCGAAACCATGATTGTAGTCATGGCAGCTGGACTTGCGGCAAATCTAAGCTTTAATCCTCTGGATGCTGTAACCACTGTTACTGTACAAATTGTAACATTGCTGACGGGCGACCAGGAATTTGACAGCGCTAAAACTCTGGCTGCTTTTTCTCTGGGTCTGGCGCTATTTGTCATTACCCTGTTTCTTAATGTTATTGCACTTCATGTAGTACGCAAATATCGGGAACAATATGAATAATTCAACAGAAACAGCTGATCCTCGTTCTCCTTCTCGAGGAAGAACGATGGAAGTGGTCACAGCTGGCTTGAAAAAACGCCAACAATCAGAAGCCATATTTCAGTTTTTGGGTAAGGGCGCTATTGTTCTTGCCGTCGTGTTTTTACTCATGCTTTTTATCAGTATTATTGGCAAAGGTTATAGTGCTTTTCAACAGACCTATGTCAAGCTTGACATTAACCTGCCTTCCAAATCTATAAACCGCGATAATATTGATACTTCAGATTTCGGTGGCATTATTAAAGCAACACTTCGTGAAATGTTCCCTGAAGTTAGTGGTCGACGTGCAAAACGTACGCTTTATCGCATAGTCAGCCAAGGCGCTTCGTTCCAGCTGAAAGAAAAAATCAAACAGAATCCAGACTTGATAGGTAAGAAATTTGAGCTTTGGGTGCCCGCTGATGCCGAAGTCGATATGTTTGTTAAAGGCTATATAGACCGAAATTTACCTGAAGATGATCGACAGATAAAAAACAATCAGATTAAGTGGATTGATCAATTAACTGATGAAAGCCGCCTGGAAAAGCGTTTCAATACCACTTTTTTCACCGCAGGCGATTCCCGGAATCCCGAACAATCAGGAATCTGGGGGGCAACCGTAGGATCTTTTTATACCCTTTTAGTGACGATATTATTATCGTTTCCAATCGGTGTTGCAGCAGCGGTTTATTTGGAAGAATTTGCTCCAAAAAACAAATTGACCGACCTAATAGAAGTTAATATCAACAACCTGGCAGCAGTCCCCTCCATAGTTTTTGGCTTGTTGGGGCTGGCCATGTTCATCAACTATTTTGGCCTGCCTCGTTCTGCGCCATTTGTGGGTGGCCTGGTACTGACTTTGATGACTTTGCCGACTATCATAATCTCCAGTCGTGCGGCGCTTAAATCTGTTCCACCGTCTATCCGTGAAGCCGCTTTAGGAATCGGCGCCTCAAAGATGCAGGCTATTTTCTATCATGTATTACCCTTGGCTATGCCAGGCATGTTAACCGGCACTATTATTGGTATGGCACAAGCATTGGGTGAATCAGCACCTTTGTTGATGATCGGTATGGTTGCTTTTATCGTTGATATTCCTGGTGGTGCATTCGATCCTTCCACGGTACTCCCGGTACAAATTTTCCTTTGGGCTGATAGTCCGGAACGAGCCTTTATGGAGCGCACTTCAGCAGCCATCATGGTATTGCTTGGCTTTTTAATCTTGATGAACGCATTCGCTGTCATCTTACGAAAACGCTTTGAGCGTCGCTGGTAAAGTCCGGTTATACTTTATAAGGTATTATTATGGCTAAAAAAATAAACGAACAACCTGAAACAACTATTGACATTAATGACAACCACGTCAAAGACACAATTGAAATACACTCATCCAAACCCAAAGTCAGTCGTGAAGATCGATCAACTATGGGTGAAATCAGAGTATCCAATCCCAGAATGCGTTGCAGTGACATCAATGTCTATTATGGTGACAAACATGCGATAAAAAATCTAAATCTAGACGTGGGGAACTCTGAAATTTTGGCTATGATAGGCCCATCCGGATGCGGAAAATCAACATTTCTGCGCTGTCTCAATCGTATGAATGACACGATTGATATTTGCCGGGTCACAGGCAGCATAGAAATGGATGACAAGGACATTAATGATTCTTCAATCGATGTAGTACCATTGCGTGCGACTGTCGGAATGGTCTTTCAAAAACCTAATCCATTTCCCAAATCGATCCGTGAAAATATTACTTTTGGCCCTAAAATACACGGTCTTGCCTCACACAAAGATGATCTGGAAGGAATTGTTGAAAGCAGTCTGAAAAAAGCTGGGCTCTGGGGCGAAGTCAAAGACCGGTTGGATCAACCGGGAACAGGATTATCAGGTGGTCAGCAACAACGGCTTTGCATCGCCAGAACCATAGCCGTAGAACCCGAAATTATTCTTATGGATGAGCCCTGCTCTGCCTTGGATCCTATTTCGACCGCCGCTATTGAAGAATTAATGATGGACTTAAAAGAAAATTTTTCCATCTGCATTGTCACTCATTCTATGCAGCAAGCCGCACGTGTTTCAGAACGCACCGCCTATTTTCATTTGGGCGACCTGATTGAAGTGGGTGATACTAAACAGATATTCAATAACCCTTTGCATCAATTAACCGAGGATTATATAACTGGCCGTTTCGGTTAAGAGTTGAATATTTAATGAATCAGTCACTCGAAGGTCATGCTGACCACAGATTTGACGGAGAACTAAGTTCACTGCATTTGCTCATCCTGAAAATGGGTGGGCTAACACTTAATCAAAGCCAACTCTCTTTACAAGCAATATTACAGCAAGATATTGTTGCTGCCCAAACAGTGATAGGAAAGGAGCCTGATATAGACTCTCTGGAAGCTACAGTGGATAGCAGAATTGTTGAACTCATTAGCAAACGTTCACCCATAGCAAAAGACCTGCGTATTACCATGGCGTTTTCGAAAATAGTCGTGGATCTTGAACATGTCGCGGATGAAGCCGCAAAAATTGCAACTATTGTGTTGATATTAAATGATGGCAACCCAAAACTGAGCAAACGCCAAACGCGCGACATAGCCTCTATGGGTAAACTTTCGGTGGGTTATCTTGAAACCGCTATACAAGCTTTTGATACACTGGATGTCAAGCTGGCAAACTCAATACTAAATGCAGAATTAGAGCTGAATGAAGAATTTCAATCGGCGCTGCGTTATTCAATGACCTTTGTGCTTGAAGATGCCCGAACCTTGGGAAACTCAATAAATATCATGCTCATGCTGAAGTCACTGGAACGAATCGGAACCCATGCACAAAATATAGCTGAATATGTTATCTATGTGGTACATGGAATTAATATCCACCATCAAAGAAGAGCCACTGATAAAAAAAACGG
>Ga0114933_10003019_pt1 | contig 16803 bp, 14 predicted proteins | sample 4SBtaG_FD_89691 | JGI IMG/M metagenome (GOLD analysis project Ga0114933, IMG submission 89691) | Deep subsurface microbial communities from Kolumbo volcano to uncover new lineages of life (NeLLi) - 4SBTROV12_W25 metaG | ecosystem: Environmental > Aquatic > Marine > Volcanic | place: Kolumbo... | reverse complement strand
GGCGCCAATTTGCCTAGGGTAGTCCAGGTGTTTTTCGGACTATGGAAATCTGAACCAACGGAACCGAGTAGCCCATGCCGGCGGGCTAGTTCAGCGGTATTACGAGTATCTTGATCGCTATTGCTGCCACAGACGACTTCGATAGCTTTTCCTCCAGCAGCTTTAAATGCGGACAAGAAATTTCGCATCCCGTTGGCATTCAATTTATAACGCATTGGATGGGCAATGATGGCAACACCCCCGGCGTCGTTAATCCATGCGATCACATCTTCCAGTTTAGCCCATCGAGTAGCAACGAACCCTGGTTTTCCTCGGACCAGAAAGTGCTTGAAAATATCTCTAATATTCTTTCCGTAGCCTTGGTCAACTAAGTATTGGGCAAAATGGGTTCGTGTGACCATACCGCCGTTAACAGATTTCATAATCAAAGCGCCAATATTCTTACCAACGCCATATTTTTCAAGTTGGTCGGCGATTAATTCTGCACGTTCTAATCGTGTTGTTTGGAGACTTTTAATGCCTTTCTGCAAATTGGGATCCTCAGGATTGATGTTTAATCCGACGATATGAAAACATTTGTTATTCCAAGTCGTTGAAATTTCGATGCCGGGGATCAAGTTAATATCTACTCGGTTGGCGGTAATTTTTGCCTCATTTAAACCTGCTGTTGTGTCATGGTCGGTAAGCGCTAAGGTGCTAACAGCTTGTTTAAACGCAAGTTGGACAAGCGCTTCGGGATTGAGTGCACCGTCCGATGCGGTGGAATGGCAATGAAGGTCATAAATACATGTGGTCATCGCATTACTTTTGAAGTCGGCGGGTCAAGGTCAACAGATGACGCTGATTGTTTTTCTCCATAGAGTTTTGCGTACAAACCATTTTGCTTGATCAGGGTACGATGTTCGCCCTGCTCGCAAATTCTTCCATCCTCAAAAACGAAAACGCGGTCTGCTTGTTTTACTGCGCTGAGTCTATGGGCGACAATAATTGTGGTTCGGTTTTGGAGGAATTGCGCAAGGGCGATGTGGAGGTGGTATTCGGTTTCAGCGTCCAAGGCGGATGTGGCTTCATCTAAAATGACAATCTTCGGATTGGCAAGGACCATACGACCAATGGCTAATCGTTGTTTTTGACCACCAGACAGTCGCATGCCATTCCGGCCAACTAAGGTGTCCAGTTTTTTTGGTAGAGCGGTAATTGTTGTCTTTAGTTGGGCGATTTCAAGAGCTTTCCAGAGTTCATTATCGGAATGATTGTTCCCCAATGTTAAATTGTTCCGTACACTATCATTAAACAATATTGGGTGTTGTAAAACCGTGACCACGTGCTCTCGGATCACATCTAGGCCAATTTCAGAGTGGGAGTCACCATCAAAGTAAATTGTACCTGAGGTTATGGGATAAAGCCCAATTAAAACCTGGATTAATGTAGATTTTCCACCGCCGCTAGCTCCAACTAAAGCCACTTTTTCTCCTGCTTTTATCTCAAGAGTGACACCGTTCAGAACGGTGTTGTCTCTATTGTAGGCGAAATGTAGGTTTTGAATATTTAAGCTGACAGTGCGCTTGTTTTTAAAAGGGTTTTTTAAATGTGGATATTGGGGTTCTTGTCTAAGTGTTTGAAAGAGTTGGATACGTTGAAGAGCGGCTTTGGCGGCAAAAAATGCATATTGGATACCGAGGATTTCCTGGACAGGACTCATCATAAACCATAAATAGCCAAAAACTGCTAGCATTTCACCAATGCTTAGGTTGGAAAAAACGACCATGCACATTGCGATGGCCCGGAAAATATCAAAACCGAATAGAAAAACCACTAGGCTTAAACGATTCGCAGCATCGCTTTTCCAAGCGAAAGCCGATGTATGTTTTTTAACCAAATACGCGGAATCTATGACTTGTTTGAGGTAATATCGTTCACGGTTACTGGCACGAATTTGGTGAATTGCATCCAAAGTTTCGGTAAGCGATTGCTGGAAAAGTTCAAAGGCTGAATTTTCCCTTTTCTTTAGGTCTTTAACGTGTTTTCCTAGTATTTTGGTGAAATAAATTACCAATGGATTTAGAAACAGGATAAATAGTGCGAGTTGCCAATGCACCCATAACAATACAAACGCGGTGCCGACTATGGATAAAACAGCTACTAAAAGGCGACTGACTGTACTACCGATAAAAACATCGAGCGTATCGAGATCGGTAACCAAGTGGGATACAACACTACCACTACCCAGAGTTTCGTACTCAGCCATGGAGATATTTTGCAACCGTTTGATAAGACTGGAGCGGATTCGGTAGATAATATCTTTTGAAATGAGTGTGAATTGGCGAGCTTGGTAGACATTAAAGACTAAAGCTAGCAGGCGTAACCCCAAAGTGATGACTAAGATAGTTAGGATATAGAGCACCGGTCCGTGCCAGTTTGCGGGGAAAAACGAGTTGAGGGTTTGAGTGATTGCGCCAGGTTTATTAAGTAAAACCTCGTCGACCAAAAGTGGCATGAGTAATGGTACTGGGACACTGGCAAGCGTTCCGAGGATCGCGATAGTGTGAGCGATACAAAGTTCGCGCTTATGTTCAAGGGCAATTTGATAAAGGTACGACCAATCGTATTTTATCGGTTGGTTTTTGTTTGACGTGGGTGTTTTTGCCATAAATTGATTATCGCGTATGTTGAGTTGTTTCGGTAATTAAAAATTGGTTCGAAAAATATTCGTGGATTCAGAATTGTCGCATTGACGTAGCAGATGGTACTCTGACGGCGGCATGGTCGGTTAAGTTTGTATCGAAGGTAAAAAATGCATAGTTTTGTTTGCTTGTTTCTGATTTTTTTGGGTTTGTTCAGCGGTTCCCAGGTGCACGGGGACAGTCTTTCAGACCAAAGAAAAAATTTTTTAAAGGCCGAAAGAGCGATAAAAAAAGGTTACTATCGGCGGTTAAATGAGTTGCTTCCTAAGCTAAAAGAATATCCGTTGTACCCCTATCTTTTATACAAGAAATTGAGCAAAAAGCCAGATTCGATGGAGCAAATTGAATCTTATTTGGCGGAGTATTCCGACACGCGATATCCGACTCTATTGCGACGGAATTTGTTGAAGTCGCTCGCCTCTAAAAAGAAATGGCCGGAATATATTTCACACTACGAAAAAACAGTAAGTCCCGAGCTGCAATGCTTTTACTATTGGGCCTTATATAAAACCGGGCGTAAAGATGAAGCGTTGGTCGGTGCCGAAAAGCTGTGGCTTATCGGGCGCTCGCGGCCCAAGGCTTGCGATAAACTGTTTGTGAAATTTCAAAATAGTGAAGTTTTTAGTACCGAGATTGTTTGGCAAAGATTCGGCCTTGCCATGGATAAAGGCAAGCCTCAATTAGCCAAGTACTTAAAACAGTTTATTCCCAAAAATCAGCAGAAATTAGCGGATTTTTGGTTGAAAGTCCATCGCAATCCGCGGCTTGTCATGGGTTGCAAACAGTGGGACTTTGCGTCACCAAAAATGAGCCGAATTTTCGTGCATGGTATTGGTCGGTTGATTGGCAAAGATTCAAATTTGGCCCACCATGTCTGGGAATCAAGAAAAAATAACTTTAATATCGAGCTAGAGCAACAGAGTTACATCGAAAAGCGATTGGGAATTGCACTTGCGATACGCAGAAACCCTAAGGCTGCGCAGTTTCTTGCGAACATCAATATTGCACAGGCTCACACCGAACTAAGGGAGTGGCGAGTACGCAATGCTTTGTTAGTCCAGGATTGGCAGTCTGCGCGGCTTTATTTGGAACAGCTTCAACAACCCGATCAAGTGCTGCCACAATGGTTATATTGGCGGGCAAGGTCCTTTGAAGCTCTGGGACAACTTGACGAAGCTTTGAAGATTTATGCCGATGTGGCGAAGAGCAGAAGTTTTTATAGTTTTCTTGCCGCTGATCGTCTAGAGCAGGACTACGAATGGGGTGATCGCCCAGTTGCTGTAAGCGAAGTTGAAATCGAACAACTTGAAAATAGAAAGGATTTTGCGGCGGTATTTGAATTTAAGCATTTTGGGCGCAATTCAATGGCGCAGCGGGAATGGTGGCATATCATTAGAAAATTGAGTACGCATGAAATACTTGTGGCGGCCAAGCTGGCGGAGCGCAGAGGTTGGAATCATATAGCCATTTTTACAATCGCTAAAGTCAAATATTGGGATGACCTGGCATTACGTTTTCCAGTGTTATTTGAAAAAACCATTACCGATCATGCGAGTCGTCAAGGGCTTGATCCATCATTGGTTTATGGGCTGATACGCCAGGAAAGCGTATTTAATCAACATGCCCAGTCACGGGTTGGCGCTCGTGGTCTGATGCAAATCATGCCGGCTACCGGTCGAAGTATTGCGCGTAGTTTAAAGGAAAAATGGAGCTCTAGCCGCATATTGTACAAGCCTGATGTGAATGTCCGGTATGGGACGAGTTACTTAAAAAATTTATTGGATCAGTTTGATCAAAATTATGCGTTATCAGCTGCGGGTTACAATGCTGGAGAGCATCGCGTAAAACGGTGGTTGCCTGTTGACAAGCCAATGCCGTCTGATATTTGGATCGAAAATATTCCATTTAAAGAAACTAGACATTACGTTAAAACTGTACTTGCTAACGCTTCTATTTACCATAAACGACTAAATGATAAGTTGTTACGGGTTTCAAGTTTAACCAATACGGTGGCCACAAAAAACAAATCCAAAGTAAGACAAAAAAAATTACCACATTTGAAATCTTGTAATCAGTGATTTTTCACTGAGTGTTGTTTTATTACTGAATTTATTTTTATCCTGAGGGATAATATAGGCTTTTTTAATGCTCTAAAGGAATTATTACGCGATGCAAAATCGGTCCAGCTACACGCGGGAGGAACTACTTGAGTGTGCTTACGGAAGGATGTTTGGGCCCGGTAATGCTCAATTGCCACTCCCAAACATGCTAATGTTTGATCGGGTTTCCCAAGTCAACGCGCATGGCGGTCGACATTCAAAAGGCGAAATTTGTGCGGAATTGGATATCGTACCGGATTTGTGGTTTTTTACATGCCATTTCCATGGGGATCCAGTTATGCCGGGTTGCTTAGGATTAGATGCGATGTGGCAGTTGATTGGGTTTTATCTTGGTTGGATGGGTGGATCAGGTAGAGGAAGGGCACTAGGCGTTGGGGAAGTCAAGTTTAGGGGTCAAGTTTTGCCTAGTGCTAAATTGGTGACCTATCGAATTGATATAAAAAGATTGATAATGCGGAAGTTAACCATGGGAATTGCCGATGCGGTTATGGATGTTGATGGGAAAATCATTTATGAAGCCACCGATTTACGAGTAGGGTTGTTTGCTTCTACCGATGATTTCTGAGGGCAAATAATTATGAGGCGTGTGGTTGTTACGGGATTAGGGATTGTTTCTTCGATTGGAAACAATAAACAAGAAGTATTCTCATCCTTGCGTGATGGACGTTCGGGTATCGAATTTAGTAGTGAATATAAGGACTTGGGTTTTAGAAGCCATGTGCATGGGCCGATTCATCTCGAATTAAAAGAGTTAATTGATCGAAAAGTCAAACGTTTTATGGGGGATGGTGCAGCTTTCAATTACGTTGCCATGACTGAAGCGATTAAAGATTCTGGAATGGAGGACTATGAGGTTTCCAACCCTCGTACAGGTTTGATTATGGGGTCTGGTGGGCCGTCTACAGCAAATCTGTTACTGTCTACAGATATCCTGCGAGAGAAAGGTTTGAGGAAGGTTGGGCCGTATATGGTGCCTAGGACAATGTCGAGCACCAATACGGCGACTTTGGCTACGCCATTTAAGATCAAAGGGATAAATTATTCGATCAGTTCGGCTTGTTCCACGAGTGCACATTGTATAGGAAATGCAGCGGAACAAATTCAAATGGGTAAGCAGGATGTTGTTTTTGCCGGTGGTGGTGAAGAGGTGCATTGGACCATGACGTTGCTATTCGATGCTATGGGTGCGCTTTCATCAAAGTACAACGATTCGCCGGCAACTGCGTCGAGACCCTACGATGAAACCCGTGATGGTTTCGTTATCTCCGGCGGCGGTGGGGTGCTGGTCATGGAGGAATTGGAACACGCAAAAGCCCGTGGTGCTAAAATATATTGTGAACTTGTGGGTTATGGTGCTACCTCGGATGGTTACGATATGGTTCAACCTTCGGGCGAAGGCGCGGTACGTTGTATGCAACAAGCCATGGCTACAGTGGATGGACCAATTGATTATATTAATGCCCATGGAACTAGTACGCCCGTGGGTGACACCCGAGAACTAGAAGCCATCAAGCAAGTGTTTAAGGATAATATTCCCTATATTACTTCGACCAAATCGCTATCCGGGCATGCTTTGGGGGCGGCGGGGGTAAATGAATCTATTTATTCGTTGATTATGATGGAATCTGGATTTATAAGCGCCTCAGCAAATATCAGCACTCTTGACCCAGGTGCAGAGGGATTTCCTCTTGTCCGTGAACGCCGAGATAACGTCGCATTGAATACAATTATGTCGAATAGTTTTGGTTTTGGTGGTACTAACGCTAGTTTGGTTTTTCAGCGGTATTCAGGCTAAGAGGTTGTATTAGGATAAAGTTGATTACCTAGGAGGCTGTCCGAAAAAACAGAGCTTTTGGGGAAAGCATGGTTTTGGTCTGTTTCTCTGATTAAACGTGGTGAAATCAATTCTAACAATTCATGGGTTTTGTGTCGGTTTCAGTGGCAATTTTTTAATACCTCGTCCTTGGTTTGGACGATCTTCAATCGCAATATGTGCCAGCAAATATTGCTAGATTTCTATTCATCACCCGTTTTTAGGTTTTAGATCCAAGCTTTCGGTGATGATCACCTCAGTTATTATCTAAATTCAATAAGTGGATTTGGCACCAGTTTTAGTTATGACTCTTAAAGCGAAAAAAGATCAAATAAACTTTAATAAAGTACAAAAACGATTGCGGCGAAATGTCGGTCAGGCGATCGCCGACTTCGGGATGATTGAAGAGGGTGATCGTGTCATGGTCTGTGTGTCGGGCGGGAAGGATTCGTACACTTTGTTAGAAATTCTGCTGAATTTACGCAAAAATGCCCCAATCTGTTTTGAAATTACTGCTGTAAATCTCGATCAGAAACAACCCGGTTATCCCGAACATGTCCTCCCGGAATACCTGAGCAATTTGGGAGTAGCCTACCGCGTACTTGAGAAAGATACTTATAGTATTGTGCGCGACGTTATTCCGGAGGGAAAAACGACGTGTGGTTTATGTTCGAGGTTACGGCGGGGGAACCTTTACGGGTTTGCTGAGAAAAATGGGTTTAACAAAATAGCTTTAGGTCATCATCGTGAAGATATCATTGAAACCTTTTTTTTGAATCTTTTTTACGGTGGAAAAATAAAAGCTATGCCGCCCAAGTTGTTAAGCGATGATAATAAACATATTGTAATACGGCCGCTGGCTTATTGTCGGGAGAAAGATATTCGAATTTATAGTGATTTCAAACAATTTCCTATAATTCCTTGTAATCTTTGCGGTGCACAGGAAAATTTGCAGCGAAAAGTGATGAAAGCAATGTTAAAAACGTGGGAAAAAGAATTTCCAGGTCGATTGGAAACGATTTTTACCAGCTTACAGAATATTGCTCCTTCTCAACTGGCCGATCCAGAATTTTTTGATTTTGAGAATCTGGAAGATCGACGCGTTCAGTTCGAATGGCAAACTTCATGCGAGGTAGAAAATACTGTTAAGGGTTGTTGAGAAGACTTCTTATCTTTCACGAAGGGAACCGGTCGTCGATGAATCATGGGTTATGATTTTACTGTTCACAGATTTTGGTTGGCAAGGACCGTACTTAGGTCAAATGGAATTTGTATTGCGAAAAATGGTGCCCAATGTAGATGTTATCAACTTAATGTGCGATGCGCCGTTTGGAAAACCTCTCCCCAGTGCCTATATGTTGGCTGCTTTAAGTTCATCTCAACCTGGGTATGCTATTTGGGTGTGTGTGGTAGATCCAGGGGTTGGGGGAGATCGGCTGCCCGTTGTTTTGAAGGCTGATGAACAATGGTTTGTTGGTCCGGAAAATGGCCTTTTGAATATGGTTGCCAGGCGGGCTGAAAAAGTTCAGTGGTGGACTATAGAATGGTGCCCCAAAAAGCTATCTTCGAGTTTTCATGGTAGGGATCTTTTTGCTCCCGTTGCTGCACGACTTGCGAAAAACAGCGATATTTCCGGATTGCGCCCTTTCGACGGTCCCGATTTGTCAGCTTGGCCGCGAGATCTTCTTGAAATTATCTATATCGATCATTACGGCAATGCAATGACAGGTTTGCGAGATACCGCTTTGCTTAAGGATAAACTATTGGTTATCAACGAGCACAAAGTTTCCAGTGCTGACACTTTTTGCTCAGTTCCCGTGGGAGAAGTATTTTGGTATAAAAACTCGATTGGCTTAGTTGAAGTAGCGGTAAATCAAGGTAGAGCTGACGAGCATTTGAGTTTATTGGTTGGAAATCAGTTTTATCTTCAATGAATTTTTTTTCGGAGAGAACCGTTTTTTGCTTGTACAGCAGTCTATGATCCTGGATAATCGTACTACTAGATTAGGGAGAAATTCCCACTGCTTTACAATATTCTATCGATTATGGTGAGCAGTGTCGGTCCCTTCGCAACGATACACCGTAAACTCCGTCAGGCCTGGAAGGGAGCAGCGGTAGCGGTGGATTCGTGTGCCGAGGTGTGGCTGGCACAGCTTGCCGCCCGCTAGGAGTTGTCCGGAAATAATTTGAATATTTCGTATTCTTTCTTTAGGTCCTTATTGGGCTATCATCCATCACAAAGTTCTCGGTGTAGAACTGCTATGTTTGCGCTTTTGGTCAATAATGTCGGCTGAATTTGGGTGTGATATCGATCAAGTTATTTCCATACGACTTTTTAGCTTTTGCCAGCTTTTATTGTTTCTTACCCAATAATCCATGAGTTACCAAGTTCTTGCCCGGAAATGGCGTCCTCGTGAATTTGGTCAAGTTGTAGGTCAAGAGCATGTGGTCCAGGTTTTGGTTAATGCTTTGAAGTATGATCGAATGCACCATGCTTGCTTGTTCACAGGGGCTCGTGGGGTTGGGAAAACAACCATCGCTAGGATTGTGGCTAAGGCGTTAAATTGTGAATCACGAGCTTCTTTCGAACCCTGTGGTCAATGTTCATCATGCCAAGCTATCGATGAAGATCGATATATTGATTTGATTGAAGTTGATGCGGCGTCACGCACAAAAGTTGAGGATACTCGCGAATTGTTGGACGCTGTCCAATATTCGCCCAATGAAGGTCGTTATAAAATTTATTTGATCGACGAAGTCCATATGTTGTCTGGGCACAGTTTCAACGCGTTATTGAAAACATTGGAAGAACCGCCGAGCCATGTTAAATTTTTATTGGCAACGACCGATCCTCAAAAAATTCCAGTTACGGTATTATCCCGATGTTTACAACTTAATTTGAAATTGATGTTACCGAATCAAATCCGAGATCGATTGGGGTTTGTTTTGGATAAGGAAGGTCTCGAATTTGAAGCTGCAGCGTTGAAAACGCTAGCCTATGCCGCGAACGGTAGTATGCGGGACGCATTGAGTTTGCTGGATCAAGCGATCGCCTATGGTGGAGGAACGGTGCGTGAAGCGGATGTTTTGTCCATGCTTGGTAGTGTAGGGCATAGGCCTGTTTTTGATGTACTGACGGCCGTAGCACAGGAGCAGCCTAAAGTTTTGATGGATCTGATTGATGTTTTGGCGGATCGCACACCAGACTTTGGTGGGTTTTTGCAACAGATACTTCTAGTTTTGCATCGTATTGCTTTGGTTCAAATGGTCCCTGAAAGCGAAATAGACGAAGAGGAGCAAGAAATGATCATGGATTTGGTCAACACAATGACTCCAGAAGATGTACAGCTATATTATCAGATTGGGTTGATTGGGCAAAAAGACTTAGCCTTTGCACCCGACCCGAAAACTGGATTCGAAATGATTTTATTGCGCATGATGGCGTTTAAACCGGTAAATTCTGAATCATCAGGAATTAAACCGCTCAAAGAAAATGATACACTCAGTGTAGAACAAAGAGAAAACAGTGAGGGTGAACGCAGTCCATCATGTGATCCTAGAGATCCTGGGGATTGGTTGGGCATTATTCAGGCAATCAACCCGAAGGGAATGGCGAAAGAATTAGCTTTGCATTGTACTTTACAGGACGTCGATGACAAACATTGTAATTTGTTGCTGGATCCGAAACACAGTCAGCTACTTAACGATCGTATTGAGCAACGGTTGGAAAAATCTATTCAGGATTATTACCAAAAACCAGTAAAGCTGCAGATAAAATTGGCGCATTTCGAACAGGAAACCCCAGGGACACAGTTGCAGCGTGAACGTGATCAACGTCAAAAAGACGCAGAACTTGAAATCCATGGGGATGACAACGTAAAAGCATTAAAAGAAGCATTTGACGCTAAAATAATACCCGGATCCATAGAACCCTTGGAATGAATTTTACCTTGTTCAAAACAAGGGCTGTTTGATTAGATTTTAAGTTGGAGAAAATAAATGAAAAATCCCATTGGTAACATAATGCAGCATGCACAAAAATTGCAGGAAGACTTTCAAAAAGCTCAAGAAGAACTCGCGTCCATGGAAGTAAATGGTGAATCGGGTGGTGGTTTGGTAAAGGTGCTTATGAATGGCAAAAGGGAAGTGGCTAAAATAAAGATTGATGACACCCTTGTTGGGGATGATAAGGATATGTTGGAGGATTTGGTAGCTGCTGCTATTAATGATGCGGTTCGGCGGGTCGAGAAATTGAAACAAGAAAAAATGTCTGGTCTTACTTCGGGGTTTCCCCTGCCATCGGGATTTAAAATGCCTTTCTGAGAATGCAACAAAAAGGGTGTCTCGCTCAACTAATACAGGCGTTTCAATGCTTGCCTGGTGTTGGGCCTAAGAGCGCCCAGCGAATGACTTTTCATTTGCTTCAGCGGGATCGTCAAGGTGCCCGCAATCTTGCTCAAATTCTTCAATATGCGGTGGATAAAGTTGGACACTGTAATCTCTGCCGTACCCTAACCGAAGATTCGGTTTGTGAACTTTGTGCGGACCCGAGTCGTGATGTGACGAAACTTTGTGTTGTTGAAACTCCGGCCGATGTCTACGCAGTCGATCGAACAACAGTTTTTAAGGGGTTGTATTTTGTCCTTCATGGACGGCTTTCCCCCCTTGATGGAATTGGTCCTGAACAATTGGGTTTGGAGCAATTGGACAGTCAATTGTCTTCGGGCAATATAAAAGAATTGATTTTAGCGACGAACACAACGGTAGAGGGCGAGGCAACAGCTCATTTTATCGCTGATCTGGCCCGTCGTCACCAAGTGCAGTCAACCCGCATTGCATACGGTGTTCCTCTTGGTGGGGAGTTGGAGTATGTCGATAGCGGTACCCTGGCCCATGCGTTCAGTGGTCGTACAACACTATAAAGAGGGAACCGAATGACTGATTGTTTGTTTTGTAAGATGGTTAGCGGTGAGATAAATCCAGACATCGTTTATGAAACGGCAGGGGTACTTGCTTTTCGCGATATTAATCCCCAAGCGCCTACCCATGTATTGGTTATTCCAAAACGACACATTGCCACCTTGAACGATCTTCAAGAGGTTACTGTCGCCGGTGAATTATTGTTAGCCGCAAGTAAAATAGCAGAACAGGAAGGTTTGGCCGAGGATGGTTACCGCACCGTAATCAATTGTAATTCGAAAGGCGGTCAAGAGGTCTACCACATTCACTTGCACCTGCTCGGTGGCCGCCAGATGGTCTGGCCACCAGGGTGAATCTACACGATTAGCTATAATTCAGTGTATGGGGTGCAAAAAGTATGTCTTCACTGAATTATTGATGTTGGTTCGCTAGGTTTATGGCTCGCTATCAGTGCACGATTGGCAAAAAGCACTACCAGTTTAAGAACTTGGTAGACCTTCTCGCCAGAGCATCTCCTAATCGTAGTGGGGATTTTCTCGCTGGAATCGCTGCACAAAATGATGAGGAGCGGGTCGCGGCCCAGATGATTTTGTCCGAAACATCGCTTGACCGTTTTTTGGAAGAGCCGCTGATTCCCTATAAAGACGACGAGGTGACGCGTCTACTATTCGATGAGCATGACAATGAATCGTACCAAAGGATCAAAAGCTTTACGGTAGGAGAATTTAGGGATTGGCTTTTAGCCTATGAAACCACAACTGATCAACTAAACGCATTATCTCCGGGCCTGCTTCCTGAAATGGTTGCTGCAGTCAGTAAATTAATGCGTAACCAGGACCTTATCTTGGTGGCGAGTAAATGTTCGGTCATTTCAAAATTTCGTAATACCATTGGTTTACCCGGACGCTTATCGATACGCCTCCAGCCTAACCATCCAACCGATGATCCAGAAGGAATCGGCGCATCTATACTCGACGGACTGATGTACGGATGCGGAGATGCGGTTATCGGGATAAACCCTGCTACCGATAACATCGATGGCATTGAGCGGTTGTTAAACAATCTTGATCAATTCATTCAGCGCTTCCATATTCCCACTCAATCCTGTGTGCTAGCCCATGTAACTACCCAGTTGGAAGCAATGCAACGGGGTGCACCCTTGGACCTGGTTTTTCAGTCGATTGCAGGTACCGAAGCTGCTAATACTAGTTTTGGAATTAATCTGGACATGCTTGACGAAGCCAGAGAAGCCGCGTTAGCTCTGAATCGTGGTACCGTTGGCGATAATGTAATGTATTTTGAAACCGGCCAAGGTTCTTGCCTTTCTGCTGGCGCTGACCATGGAGTGGATCAGCAAACTCTCGAAACTCGAGCCTACGGTGTGGCGAGGAAATTTAAGCCACTTCTGGTTAATACTGTCGTTGGGTTCATTGGTCCAGAATATCTTTTTGATGGAAAACAGATTATTCGGGCTGGACTGGAAGATCATTTTTGTGGAAAACTCCTGGGATTACCTATGGGATGCGATGTTTGCTATACCAACCACGCTGAGGCGGATCAGGATGATATGGATAATCTGATGACTTTGCTCGCTGTTGCGGGGTGTAGTTATTTTATGGGTGTACCGGGAGCCGACGATATCATGCTCAACTATCAGTCCACTTCTTTTCATGACAGCCAGTATCTTCGACAGATCTTGGATTTAAAACCTGCGCCAGAATTTGAGGAGTGGTTGACCAAGATGGGGATTGCTGATAGATCGAGCAAATTGTTACCGGTAGATAGCCAGCATCCATTGTTGAAAGCCATGTAACTTTCAGTCCGCTGCTATCTTGCTCAATATCAGTGAAAAAAAGCCGATTACTACACTTATACTGTGAATTTCCTCCTTGTTATGAAACAAGATGGGCACAATCTATACATTGATTTTACTGGTGAAGAAGAGGCGCTAATTTAGATTTTGGATAAGTTGATGAAAGGCCGGATTACTCACCCCCCCGATTCTTGGCAGCGGCTGCAAGGTTTAACATCTGCGCGAATCGCTTTAGGTCGTTCGGGTGGAAGCTTACCTACACACGAATGGTTAGATTTCAAATTATCGCACGCGAGGGCGCGGGATGCGGTGCACTGTGATTTTGACTTCGGTCGAGTTGAAAATGACATAGCTAACCTTGGATTAAAAACAGTCGTTGTGGATAGCGGTGCCGGAAATCGAATGACTTATCTTCAACGACCGGATCTAGGTCGTCTTTTGAGCGCCGATTCTACACGTGTATTACGGGAATTTAACTGTCAGTGTGACTTGGTTGTTATTGTGAGCGATGGTTTGTCCGCACTCGCAGTTCATACCCAGGTTGCACCATTGTTGGCAAATTTAATCCCCAAGTTGGAGAAACAGCAATGGACTTTAGGACCAATTGTCATTGCGCGTTATGGTCGGGTAGCGCTTCAAGATGAAATCGGCAAAAGTATTGGTGCGAAAATCGCTTTGATATTGATAGGCGAGCGTCCTGGCTTGGGCTCACCGGATAGCCTCGGCGCTTATCTTGTTTATGGCCCCAAACCTGGTAATACTGATGCCAATCGAAATTGTGTTTCCAATATCCGTCCCGAGGGGTTAAACCATCAAAATGCGGCAGATACTATCTACTATCTCTTGAAAGAATCCAGAGCCCGAAATATTTCAGGTGTGGCATTGAAAGATACGCGACGGATGTTGGAAGGGCCAAGGGTTTTTGAAGGTAAGTAGGCTCCAAAAAAAGATCCTTGATATTCGCTGGATCGAGCGTTTTAATAATTTACAACGCTCGAGGAAACAGCTTGATAGAGCCCAACTATACCTATAACTATTTGTTTATTAATGAACTAATAGGAGAATCGCCCATTGCTCAAAGCTAGACTGATCAGGCCGCTGCATAACTAATCCCGGCAAAAATCCAGCGGTGGAAAAAAACATATACTCAAGAAGTGATATTCCAGCCAAGTAACCCATGCCCTACGTGGCCGCTTTCGAGTCAATTGCGGACAGTTGAGAAATATCGCTGAATATCCGGTTTATACTCAAAGGAGTCATTCAAATCTTCTAAGTGATGGTTGCTATTCTCACACGATAAACTTGATTTGATATAATTAATATTAGGAGAATGCAAATCAACTGATGGTCTTTTCCAGAAGAAGATTATGACAAGGTTTTTCCGTTATCTTATTATTTGGCCCATCTTATCATTAAGTAGTGGTTGTTCGATTCAGACCGCCTGGAACCAACCTCCTGTAATTCCCATGGAAAAAGTCCACGTCGGTATTTCTCGAGCTGAACTAATTTCAGTTTTAGGCGTACCTTCCCATACAGAAATTGATGAAAGAGTAAAGACAGATTACTTTCAATTTGTTGATGGATATCATACGAAAGCCCGGATCATTATTTATTTAGTGGGTGACTTTTTTACAATTGGAATTGCAGAAGTATTTTTCTGGCCAATCGAGCAAGAACTGTTTAGCGGTAGTAAGACGGGGAAGGCGACAGCAACCTACGATAAAAATAACATTGTAAAAACAATAACTATCACCAACAGGTATGGAGATCCATGGGAATGAGATTATCAAAAAGATTTGGCTAATTCCCTTTCGAAGCAACAAAATTCGTTCATATGCATAATGGATACAATTGCTCGGATAATTTTTAGCACACTTCTATTATCGCTAATTTCTGGCTGTGCATATTCTAGACTTGGGGAACTAATTGTTTGGTCTTTTGAAGGCATTTATAAAGGAATTCAAAAACCCACAGAAGACCGTCAACATGCTCGTACTATCCAACTAGTTCCGACAGCAAAAAAAGAAATGAGCAACGCAAGGATATTTGTATTGAGAGAGGCTCGGAAAATTTTCGGGGACAACATATCAGCAATATTATTTGAAAACGAAAGAAAAATTGGTGCATCGGCTCCTGGGGGATTACTTGCATGGGAAACAAACCCAGGTGAGAAGCTTATCCGTATAAAAAGGGGGAAACAAAAACGCTGTTTGAGAACATTTTCGGATGTTTATTTTGATTGTCGTGAAGGCACAGATGGATTATTGCTGGTTGATAATAAATACGAGAAAGCTATTACCCTAGAGTTATTGCTTCAAGCTAAAGAGAAAGAAACTTATTTCATTCTTTTAGAGTTAAATATATTTTTAGAAAATGAATTTAAATTAATTCCATTCTCAGAGGCACAGAAGGTAAGTCTAACGAACGAGCATAGGAAATTGTTTAATGAGCTTGTAGATTAAAAACTAAAGTACTCCTCAAAATTAGAGATGATGCCGAATATGCGGTCACAAGGAAGCAAGTCGTTTTTTTATTACACCCAAAGTTTGGAGTCATCCTTTTTTATTTCCATTAAAAAGATAAATTTTCCCTCGCAACTATTCTAGCCAGTGAGTAGCTGAAATTGGCCGAGGGTATATGATACCTCGTTGCTGATTATAAACGAAAAACGGGGCTTGGCCCCTTTACTTTTTATGATTTTGAGTCGAAGGCGACCCCAGTAGTCAAATTCTATTCATTGGCTGCATAAACGAAAGTTGAACGAGAATTATTGTCAATGAAATATGTGACAGAACCGATGATATATTACAAATACAGCCTAAGGTATAACTACCCCTAGCGAGATGATTATGTGAAACTTAATTCGTTTTTTTTTACTTTGTAAACGTTAATGATCAACCATATAGAGTCTTTCCATGTTCACCGTAATGGAGCCAGGCAATAATATGAAAATGGCTATATGATAATTGTTAAAAATCCAATTCCAAAGATTCCTCATCATCCTTGAACAACTGATATTCATTTCAACTGAAAGAAAAATTAGTTTTTGGTAGGTGATTTGTTTCCAAAGAGTTACATTGTTCCCGCTACAACGAATGACGGCTTATGGCCGAATTCGGTCTTTCAACCCACTTTCCTGACCGACCGCTTGGGAGCCGTTCCAGACGTTCAGACATTTATCCTCAATGATCGGGTTGGGTCGATAAGCGACCATCCTACATGGTAATTAAATTGGTTCCTTTCAACAAATTGAGGAATCAATCTGGAAAAGACATAGCGGATCATAACCTATTGTCTTTCAGACTATTACGCGCTTGCTCAATGATTTGATCGAAAGATTTATCGCTGATATCGCTTTTCAATCCTTCGGTAATCGCTTCTTGCAAGGCTTTTACTTTGGTCCGGTTTTCATGGTCCTGACGGATCAGATCGCGGACATAATCGCTTGTGTTG
>Ga0114933_10003018_pt1 | contig 16807 bp, 9 predicted proteins | sample 4SBtaG_FD_89691 | JGI IMG/M metagenome (GOLD analysis project Ga0114933, IMG submission 89691) | Deep subsurface microbial communities from Kolumbo volcano to uncover new lineages of life (NeLLi) - 4SBTROV12_W25 metaG | ecosystem: Environmental > Aquatic > Marine > Volcanic | place: Kolumbo... | reverse complement strand
CGAACGCATCATCGAGGCGAGCGTGCGGCACCGGGTGCTGGTGCTGTTGGTGGCCGCGATGATCGCGTTCGCAGGGCTCTGGGGCTTGAAGACCACACCGATCGACGCCATCCCCGACCTCTCCGACGTGCAGGTCATCGTCTACACCGAGTACCCGGGCCAGGCCCCGCAGGTGGTCGAGGACCAGGTCACCTACCCCCTGTCCACCGCCATGCTGTCGGTGCCCTACGCCCAGACGGTGCGCGGCTACAGCTTCTTCGGCTTCTCGCTGGTCTACGTCATCTTCGAGGACGGCACCGACCTCTACTGGGCCCGCTCGCGGGTGCTCGAGTACCTGAACCAGGTCGACGATCGACTGCCGGAGGGCGCGAAGACCCGACTGGGGCCCGATGCGACCGGCGTGGGGTGGGTCTACGAGTACACCTTGAGCGACTTCTCGCCGCGTGCCGAGGCCCTGCGCGCGGCCTGGGACGTCGATGGTGACGGTCGGGTCAGCGTGGCCGAGCTGGGCTCCTTCGAGGAGGTGCTCACCGACGAGGGGCAGATCTACGCCGAGAAGGCCTTCGATCGGGATGGCGAGCCTGGCCTCTCGCAGGCGGAGCGTCTGCAGGCCGCGAACTTCCGGGGCGTGGACCTCGCCGAGCTGCGCTCCATCCAGGACTGGCTCTTGCGCTACGACCTGATGAGCCTGCCCGGCGTGGCCGAGGTGGCCAGCGTCGGCGGCTTCGTCAAGCAGTACCAGGTGGAGGTGGACCCGGAGAAGCTCCGCGCCTTCGGGCTGTCCATCGCCGCGGTTCGCACCGCCATCCAGCGGGCCAACGTCGACGTGGGCGGCCGCCTGCTGGAGATGGGCGAGACCGAGTTCATGGTCCGGGGGCGCGGCTACATCGCCAACCTCGACGACCTCCAGACCATCCCGGTCGCCTTCGACGCCGACACGCACACACCGATCCTGCTGCGCCAGGTCGCGCGGGTGCAGGTCGGGCCCGAGGCCCGTCGCGGCCTGGTGGAGATGAACGGCCAGGGCGAGGTCGTGACCGGCATCGTGCTCTTGCGGTACGGCGAGAACGCCCTGACGGTCATCGACAGCGTGAAGGAGCGCCTGGCGGAGCTCGAGTCCAGCCTGCCCGTGGGGGTGGAGGTCCACGTCAGCTACGACCGGAGCGGCCTCATCAAGCGGGCCGTGCGGGCCTTGTCGGTCAAGCTGATCGAGGAGGTCGCGGTCGTGGCCGTGATCTGCCTCGTGTTCCTGCTCCACCTGCGCAGCGCCTTCGTGGCCATCGTGACCCTGCCCGTGGGCGTGCTCATGGCTCTGTTGGCCATGCGTGGCCTGGGGATCAACGCGAACATCATGTCGCTCGGGGGCATCGCCATCGCCATCGGCGTGATGATCGACGCCAGCATCGTGCTGGTCGAGAACCTGCACAAGCACCGGGAGCGCGACCCCGACGGCGACCAGGTCGAGGTGGTGCTGCGCGCGGCCAAGGAGGTCGGTCCGGCCCTCTTCTTCTCCCTGGCCGTGATCACGGTGAGCTTCCTCCCGGTCTTCGCGCTGGAGGCCCAGGAGGGACGCCTCTTCGGTCCGCTCGCCTGGACCAAGACCCTGGCGATGGCCGCCAGCACCTTGCTGAGCGTGACGCTCATCCCGGCGCTGATGGTCGTGCTCGTGCGTGGTCCCATCCGCTCCGAGGCCGAGAACCCGCTCTCCCGGCTCTTCGTGGCGGGCTACCGCCCCATCATCCGGCGCGTGCTCGCCTGGCCGAGGCTCACGATCGCTGCGGCCGCGGTGCTCCTCGCGCTGACCGTCGTGCCCTACCAGAAGCTCGGCAGCGAGTTCATGCCGCCCTTGAACGAGGGCGACCTGCTCTACATGCCAACCACGCCCCCGGGGCTGTCGATCACCAAGGCCAGGGAGCTGTTGCAGCAGACCGACAAGCTCATCGCGACCCACCCGCAGGTCGAGCACGTGCTGGGCAAGATCGGTCGTGCCGACACCGCCACGGACCCGGCGCCGCTCACCATGATCGAGACCACCATCCTGTTGACCGACACCGACACGTGGCCCGACGACAAGACCATCGAGGACGTGGTGCGGGAGCTGGATGACCTGGTCCAGATCCCTGGACTCACCAACGCCTGGACCATGCCGATCAAGACGCGCATCGACATGCTGGCCACCGGCATCAAGACCCCGGTGGGCATCAAGCTGCTCGGCGACGATCTCGAGGAGCTCTCGGCGCTCGGCCAGCGGATCGAGGCCGTGGTGCGCTCGGTGCCAGGAACGGCTTCGGTCTACTCCGAGCGCGTCACTGGTGGGAACTTCGTCGACATCGACATCCGCCGGGACGACGCCGCGCGCTACGGGCTCAACGTGGCCGACGTGCAGGATGTGGTGCGCAGCGCGATCGGCGGCATGAACGTGACCTCGACGGTCGAGGGCCTCGAGCGCTACCCCGTGAACCTCCGGTACCCACGGGAGCTGCGCGACAGCCTGGACGCCCTGGAGCGCGTGGCGGTGCCCACCCCGATGGGCCACTACGTGCCGCTGGGCCAGGTGGCCGACATCAGCACCCAGAAGGGCGCTCCGGCCATCAAGAGCGAGAACGCGCGGAGGACGGCCTGGATCTTCGTGGACCTCACCACCGACGACATCGGCGGGTACGTGAAGGAGGCCAGGAAGGTGGTGGCCGACGCCGTCCAGCTTCCCGCGGGCGTGAGCCTCCAGTGGTCGGGGCAGTACGCCTACATGCAACGGGCCGCGGACAGGCTCGCGGTGGTCGTGCCGCTGACCGTCGGGCTGATCTTCCTCCTGCTCTACGCGCACTTCCGAAGGGTCGCGGAGACCCTGATGGTGATGGGCACGCTGCCCTTCGCGCTGGTGGGTGGTGTGTGGCTGCTCTACCTGAACGGCTTCAACCTCTCCGTGGCGGTGGGCGTGGGCTTCATCGCCCTCGCGGGGCTGGCGGCCGAGACCGGCGTGGTGATGATCGTGTACCTCGAAGAGGCCTGCGAGCGCTTCCGGGCCGAGGGCCGGCTGAGCAGCCGTGCCGACCTCTCCCGTGCCGTGATGGAAGGGGCGGTCGATCGCGTGCGGCCGAAGCTGATGACCGTGGCCACCACCATGATCGGCCTGTTGCCCGTGATGCTGGGCACCGAGACCGGCACGCGGGTGATGAAGCGCATCGCCGCGCCCATGGTCGGGGGCCTGGTGTCGAGCACCGTGCTGACCCTGGTCATCCTGCCGGCGGTGTACCTGTTGTGGCGGGCGAGGGACCTCGCCGTGGCCGACACGGGCCGGCGGCCGCAGGTAGACTGAGCCGATGTGGATGGTGTCGGCGGAACCCCTGGATGGCGTCACGGGCCGCGTCGCGTGCGTGTGAGCTCGGCCGTCCTCCTCGTCGACGACGACACCACCGGGCGACGGGTGGCTGCGCGGCACCTCCGCCACGCGGGTCTGGAGGTCGACGAGGCCCGCGATGGCGCCGAGGCGCTCGCCGCCTTCGAGGCGGACCGGCACGCGGTCGTGGTCACCGACCTCAAGATGCCCGGGGTGGACGGCCTGGAGCTCCTGCGCACGCTGAAGCAACGAAGCCCGGACACCCCCGTCATCCTGATGACCGCGTTCGGCGACATCTCTCTGGCCGTCACCGCCACCCAGGAGGGGGCGTGGGACTTCATCGAGAAGCCCTTCTCGCGCGACCGCATGGAGATCACGCTCCGGCGGGCCCTCGAGACCGCGACGCTGCGCCGCCAGAACGCCGCCCTGGCCGGTGTGGAGCGTCCGATCGTGGGCCACAGCGCCGCCATGCAGGCCGTGATCGAGCTGGTGGACCGCGTGGCGACGAGCGAGGCACCGGTGCTGGTCACGGGCGAGAGCGGTGTGGGCAAGGAGCTCGTCGCACGGCGGCTGCACGCGCGATCGCGGCGCGGCCGGGGCCCCTTCGTGGGCATCAACTGCGCGGCGATCCCGGCGGAGCTGTTGGAAGCGGAGCTCTTCGGCCACGAACGGGGCGCGTTCACCGGCGCCGAGCGGGCGCGCGAGGGTCGCTTCCGTCGCGCCAACGGTGGCACGCTCTTCCTCGACGAGGTGGGCGAGCTCACCGCCCCGGTGCAGGCCAAGCTGCTGCGGGTCCTCCAGGAGAGCCAGGTCGATCCGGTGGGGGCCGATGCGTCCGAGGGCATCGACGTGCGGGTGGTGGCGGCCACGAACCGGGACATCGAACGACGGGTGGAGGCCGGCGACTTCCGCGAGGACCTCTACTACCGGCTCAACGTGCTCCGCGTGCACGTGCCACCCCTTCGCGAGCGCCTGGACGACGTCGTGCCGCTCGCCAGGGTGTTCCTCGCCGAGTCGCGGCCGGATCTCAGACTCCCGGAGGATCTGGCCGCTGCGCTCCGGGCGCGACCCTGGCGGGGGAACGTGCGCGAGCTGCGCAACGTCTGCGAGCGCCTCGCCATCCTGGCACCCGGGCGCGAGGCGCGGCTCGCCGACCTGCCTGTCGACCGGCTCACCGGGCCCACCCGGGCCTGGATCGAGCAGCTGCCCGCTGGTGTCGGGCTGATGGACCTGGAGGCCATGATCATCCGCCAGGTGCTGGACCGCTGCGACTGGAACGTGGCGGAGGCGTCGCGGCGGCTGCAGGTCCCCCGGCACATCCTGGTGTACCGGATCGAGAAGTTCGGCCTCCAACGGGGATGATGCTCAGAAGCAACTGGCCGTGGTCGCCTCCTCGGCCCAGCTCACCCCGTAGGGCAGCACGTCGGCACCGCCCGGCTGGCGTGTCCCCGAAGTGGCCGGCGCGACACGGTTTCTTGCGATAGGCCTCCGGCTTGGAGGACGGAAGAATGTCGAGTTCCGGCGAGCTGCTCGCGGCCCTTGTCGATGCCATGCCGATCGGCGTGGTGGTGTGGCGTGTCGAGCACCCCACCGACGGTGGCAAGCTCCGCATGGTTCGGCCGAACACCGGCGCCTCGCGGGCGTCGGGCATCGATCTGCGGCCCTTCATCGGGCAGACCATGGAGGAGGCCTTCCCGCCCTTCGCCGCCTCCGGGGCGCCGGACGAGATGTTGCGGGTGGCCTTCCACGGCGGCGAGACCCTCGAGCTGGGGCGCATCGAGTACGCCGACGGCAACATCGAGAAGGGCTGGTACGCCGCGTCCGCGTACCGGCTCGACGACCAGCACCTCGTCGTGCAGTACCGCAACGTCACCGAAGAAGAGCAGCTCCTCCGGGACCTCGCGGTGGCCAACGCGGAGCTGGAGCGCTTCGCGTACTTCGCGAGCCACGATCTGCAGGCGCCCGTGCGGCAGATCATGGCCTTCTGCGAGCTGGTCCGCGAAGCCGACGTGCTCGACGACGACACGCGCGGCTACCTGGGCTACGCGATCGATGCCAGCGAACGCATGGGCAACCTCATCCGTGACCTGCTGAACTACGCCCGTGCGGACCGCGGTCCCATGCGGCTGGTGGCCGTCCCGGTGAGCACCCTGCTCAGCGCCGCAGTCGACGATCTGCAGACCCTCATGGCGGAGAACCAGGCCGTGGTGGTCCTGCCCACCACCGAGCTCCAGGTGCTCGCCCCCACCGGCCTGGGCGGCATGGTGCTCTTCAACCTGCTGAACAACGCCATGAAGTTCTCGCGACCCGGCGTGGCGCCGCGCGTCGTGGTGCGCGCGGTGGCAGACGGTGAGCGCGTCCGCGTCGAGGTGCAAGACAACGGCATCGGCTTCGACCCCGAGCGCCTCGACGACGTCTTCACGCCCTTCAAGCGGCTCGTGTCGAACGACGACTACGCGGGGTCGGGCCTCGGGCTGGCCTTCTGCAAGCGCGTGATGGCGCGGGCCGGCGGTGCGCTCGAGGGCACCGGCGTGCCGGGAGAGGGGTCGACCTTCACGGTCTGGTTCCAGCGGGCCCCCGTCAGCTGATCGGCAGCTTGGCCGTCCTCAGCCAGAACTCGTCGAGCGAACCGAGCACGTCGGCGTAGTCGGCGGCGCGCACCGGCTTCACCAGGTACGCGTTGGCACACAGCCCGTACACCCGCTTCACCTCGTGGGGGTCCTCGGAGGTCGTGAGCACCACCACCGGCAGCGCGGACAGGTCCGGGTGTTCGCGCAGGCGGTGGAGGAAGGTCTCGCCGTCCATGACGGGCATCTGGAGGTCGAGGAGGATCAGGGCCGGCAGCGCGGCCTGCTCGCTGAGCAGCGCTTCCAGCCGCTCCAGGGCCTCTCCGCCATGCTTGACCCACTCGACCCTGGGGGCGGTCTCGGTCTTGCCGAGCGCCATCTTCGTCAACAGCGCATCGGCCGTGGAGTCCTCGACCAACAGCACCATGGAGCTCGACGGCATGTCCCACCTTGTCGCGCCGGGTTCCGGCAAGTGTCCTTCACGACCATGTGTGGGTTAACCCATCCTGGTGGTGGAAGATCGCCGTTTGACCATGAAGGTGTTGCTCGTCGAGGACTCGGAGTCCGATGCGGCGCTCGTGCGGGCGCAGCTCGGCCGCAGCCGGGAACGGTTCGACACGGTTCGGGCGGCGTCCTGTGCCGGGGCCATGGAGCAGCTCGAGCGCACCGCGTTCGACGCGGTGTTGCTCGCTCTCGACCTGGGAGACAGCTCGGGGCTCGCCACGCTCCAGCAGCTCCTTCGGGAGTGCGGACACACGCCGGTCCTTGTCCTGACGGGACGCGACGACGACACCATCGGCGTGCAGGCCGTGCGGGCGGGGGCTCACGACTTCCTGCCGAAGTCCCGGGTCACACCGGAGGGGCTGTCTCGTGCGCTCCGGCACGCCCGGGAGCGTGCGCAGTTCCTTGCCGAGCGCCGGGAGGAGCGGGATCGCTTCGTCCGCGAACAGGGGGAGCTCCGCGCTCGGGGGCTCAAGGCGCTCGCTCGTCTGGCGGGTGGGATCGCGCACGAGTTCAACAACCAGCTCATGGTGATCGGTGGAAACCAGGAGCTCCTGGCCGAGCTCGCGCCGGAGGACTGCCAGAGCTTCGTGGCGCGCACCCTCGCGAGCGTCGATCGGGCCGCCAAGGTGGCCGGCTACCTGGCCGCGTTCGCCGGGCGCGGGCCCGAGAGCGTGCCCGATCTCCCCGTCGATGCCACCCTCTCCGGCATCGAGCGCTCCCTCACGAAGGGGCTTCCGCCCGGCGTCACCGTGTCCTTCGACCTGGCGGCGTCGGACGCGGCGGTGGCCCTCACCCACGCCGAGCTCGGCCATGTGGTGTCGCAGCTCTTCCGCAACGCGGTCGTGGCTGTGGGCACCGCGGGCCACATCGCGGTCGCTTCGCGCCAGAAGCGTGGGCCGAGGCGTCGCGCGGTGACGCTGGAGGTGGTCGACGATGGCGTGGGCATGGACGCCGACACGCTGGCCAAGGCCTGCGAGCCCTTCTTCACCACGCACCCGACGGGTGAAGGCATGGGCCTCGGCCTCTCGGTGGTGCACGGGATCGTGGCCCAGGCGGGCGGCAGCCTGGAGCTGGTGTCTCGACCGGGGCTCGGAACGACCGTCACCGTCACTCTGCCGCATGCCACGGATCAGTCGTTCGACATGGCTCCGAGCCAGTAGCCGAGGATCTGGTCCACCACCTCCTGCAGGCGCTTGAAGCCGATGGGCTTCACGGCGAAGCCGCTCGCGCCACGGCGGTAGGCTCGAAGCGCGTCCTCGTGGCTTCCGCTGCCCGAGAGCATGACCACCGGGACGTGGAGGCTGTCGCGTGTCTCTGCGCGCAGGGTCTCGAGGAGCTCCAGGCTGTCACCGGGTGGGAGGTGCAGGTCGAGCAGGATGAGAGCCGGCCAGGCTTCTGTCCCAGTGGTCCAGGCCGCCAACCGCCGACCGACCTCGTCGAGCGAAGCGGCCTCCAGCACGGTGCACGGCACCGGGCTGCGCTTCAGGGCCTCCACGATCAACACCCGGACGGCGTGCGCGTCGTCGACGACCAGGACGGTCGGAGCGTTGTTCTCCAACATCGGGGATCGGTACCACGTGCGGCTGGCGAACTCCAAGTGGAGCGGCGCTGCGTCACTCCACGTAGCCCAGCGCCTCCAACTCCTCGAGCGCCTCTGCGTCCACCGCGAGGCCGCCGTCGGCGCCGGCTACCGTCCAGGTCGCGCAAGCCGAAGCGCTCAGCTCGCCAGCGGCGCGTGCGATGACCCAGTCACCCGCCGCCAGCTCCAACGACGCGCTGCGGCGCGTGGCGTGGAGGCGCACCTTGGAGGCCCCGTGCATCACGACAGGCTGGAGTGCGGTGATGCTGCCCGAGGCGGTGAGCTCCACCGTGGTGGCCTCGTCGCAGCGCACGTGCAGGCCGCTCGCGGTGGCTGCGATGCGCTCGTGCAGCTCCTGGGTGAGGCGCTCCACGACCTCCGGATGCTGCTCGGCGAGGTCCACCACCTCACGCGGGTCCGCGTCGAGGTCGAAGAGCTCGGCCGTTCCCCGCTTCTTGTCCGCCTTCCGCCAGGCCGGCTCGTCCTGCTGCACGCCGAGCCAGCCCTTCGGCCAGGTCCACACCAGCTTCCAGCGGCCCTCCAAGACGGCGCTCCGGTCAGGCCCGCTGTACATCGCCTCCGCCCAGAGCGTGCGCTCCGGCACTGGCTCGCGGAGGTCGATGCCCTCGACGGGAAGGCCGGCGAGGGCCCTCAGGGTGGGCGCGACGTCCACCAGGCTCACCCGCTCGTCCCGGCGGCCCACGGCCGCGTCGCCCGGCAACCGGAGCATCAGCGGCACGCGGAGCAGCTCGTCGTACAGCGTGTTGCCGTGGATCCAGGCGTCGTGTTCGCCGAAGGCCTCGCCGTGGTCCGAGACGAACACCACGGCGGGGTCGAGCGCTTCGGCGGCGGACCAGAGCTTGGCGAAGGCCTGGTCGATCCACGCGACCTCGCCGTCGTAGACCGCCTCGATCCGGCTGGGGTCGGCCTGCAGCGCAGGGGTGAGCTTCTCGATGACGATCGCAGCGCCGTCGCGCAAGGCCTCGAGGTCCTCGGTGGGCTGGTCGGCGACCTCGTCGCGCAGGCGGTAGGGCAGGTGCGGATCGACGAGGTGCAGCACCAGCAGCAAGGGGGGCGCGTCGGCTGCCCGGTCCGCGAGCACCTGTTCCGCCAGGGCCACCCCGTTGTCGGCGCCCTTCAGGTTGTTGCCCCGGTAGTAGTGGTAGCGGTCGAAGCCCCGGTCGAAGCCCAGCTCGGTCGAGAAGAAGTAGTTGGTGTGGATGCCCACGGTCTCGTAGCCGGCGTCGCGGAGCTGTTCGGCCAGGGTCGGGATCTGGTCGGACAGGCCCTCGTGGTTGAGCTGGTTCCGACGACGGGTGGTGGCGTTGGCGCGCGTGACCTTGAGCTCACGGGCCACCCGAAGCCCTGCGCGGTGCGTGCTCGGCCAGGTTCCGGTGACCAGCGAACCCAGGCTCGCGGCGGTCCAGCCGGACGGCGCGCGGGCCTCGGTGAACACCAGGCTGCGCTCGGCCAGGCCATCCAGCGCGGGGGTGAGGCCCCGGCCGAGTCGGTCGGCGCGCAAGGTATCGACCACCACGACCAGGAGGTCGGGCCGGGGGTCGGGAGCTCCCCAGAGACGCGGGGACATCCACGCCGCCAGGCCGCTCTCGGTGGTCAGGCGCAGCTCGCCCGGCTGCACGCTCGTCGACACCGAGGCTTCGCCGTCTTCGTCGAGCTCGACGTCGACGCTCGCCCCTCCGTCCGGCTGCGAGACCCGCACGCGGGTGCCGTCCTGCAGGCCGACCACCCGCGCGGTGAAGGTGCGCGGCCCGGTCACGCCCACCGCCCAGGTGGCACCGGCCGGGGCGAGCAGGGCGGGGGACGTGACGCGGTCCACCGTGAGGCGCCGTGCCCAGGGGTGTTCGGCATCGGGAAGCGCGGGCTCCTGCAGCAGCGCTGACAGCGGGTCCAGCCGCTCCACGCGGAGGTCGCGGAAGGTGGCCACGCCGGTTGCCGAGCCCCGGGCGCGAACGCGCCGCAGCGCCAGCGTGCGGGTGGCGCGCTCCGGCTCGACCACCAGCTCGAGCGTCGTCGGGCCAGCCGTGCCCCGGAGACGGGGAAGGTGGTCGTGCCGGACGACCACGTCGCCGTCCGCGTCGAGCTCGTGCACCTCCAGCCCAGCCCCGAGCGCCCCCTGTCCGCGCGGGGTGAGCGCCTGGGTCTCGAGGGTCACGCTGACCCGGTAGCTGCCCCCCTTCACGGGGAGGCGCGCGACCACCGCGGCTTCACGGGAGGCCTCCTCGCCGCCGACCCTCGTCGGGCCGGGCTCGTGGAGCACCGGCTCGGCCCCCGGCTCGATCCATCCGGTGAGGTTGGCCGCGGTCACCCCGGTGACCAGCGGGCCGTCGACCACCGGCGGCGCGCCGGCTGTGGGAAGCTCGGGGGTTGAGCAGGCGAGCAGCCAGAGCATGGTGCCGGGTATCCTGATCGATGAGGGGACGCGGTTCACGTCCGCTCGGAGGCGAGGCCACCCTGGACGACGACATGCGAACGTGCTGGGCGTTGCGCGGAGCCGAGCGGGCCGTCTGGCCTGTGGCGTCCTGAGGTGCTCCCCGCCCTCCTGCTGTCGTGCCTCGCGGACAAGGTCCACTCCGACATCCGTCCGCTTCCACTGGCACCCCTGGAGCCACCGGCGGGCTTGACGCTCAGCGCGGCCGGATGCGGCGGCTGCCACACCGCGATCTGGGAGGCCTGGCACGGGTCGGGCATGGGCCAGGCATGGACCGGCCCCCTGTTCCAGGCGCAGCTCGCCCTCGATGGCAACCCGATCTGTGTGCGCTGCCACGCGCCTCTGCACGAGCAGGCCCCCACGCTCGTCACCGGCGTCGAGGGGCTGGTGCCCCTGCGCTTCGCCCAGGAGCCGAACCCCGACCACTCGCCCGCTCTGCAACACGAGGGCGTGACGTGCGCCGCCTGCCACCTTCGTCCGGGCGGCGCCCTTGCGGGGCCGCGGGCGGCCGGCGAGGTCTCCGCGCCCCATCCCGTGGTGCACGACACCGAGCTGGGCACGGCGGGGTGCGAGCGGTGCCACCAGCTGGCGGAGCCCCCCCTCAGCCGCGCGGCCCGTCCGCTGGCCGACACCCACGGCGAGCACGCCGCTTGGGGCGGAGACGAGAGCTGTGCGGACTGCCACATGCCTCGTGTCGAGCAGGCCCTGGTGACGGGGGGAGAGGTCAGGAGCACCGCCTCGCACGCCTTCCCCTCCCTGGTAGGGACCGGCATCGAGCTCGGTCTGCACGAGGGTGTGGCGGTCCTGGAGAACCGCGCTGGCCACCGGGTGCCCACTGCCGAACCCATGCGGGCCTACGTGGTCCGTGGCTTCTCGGGGACCGCGGTGGAGGAGGTGCGGCTGGAGCGCAGGATGGACGGTTACCGCGACCTCGAGGACACCACGCTCGCTCCGGGCGAGACGCGCCGGGTGGCCTTCTCGTTCCCCGCCGAGCGGGTGGAGCTGGAGTACGTGGCGTGCACGGAGCCCGAGCTGGAAGGTGCGGCGCCGGCGGCGCGCGTGGTGGCGCGGGCGCCCTGACGGCGCCTGGCTGGCCCCGTGCGAACCATCTCTCCGGGGGGCTCGGCGTCGCCGGCTGACCGGCGAGCGTTAGAGCTTGTCGGATCGGAGACTCGGATGCTCTTTCTTCTCGCCTGCATGCAGGATCCCTACGGCCTCCGCGCCACCCCGGAAGGCAACGGGCCGATGGTCGTGGTCGACTACGACGCGAAGCCGCTGCCCCAGCTGCCCTTCCCCAACGACCTGGCCACCCGCACCGACCCCACGTCGCCCACGGGCTTCCGGCTCAACATCGCCACCGACGCGCGCACCCACGCGGAGACCGAGGCCCGCGAGAAGGCCAACACCATGACGGGCTTCGGCGTGTACGCCCCCATCACGGTGTCGTTCACCGAACGGCTCGACCTCGACGTGTTGCTCGACCGGCACCGCGACAACGACAACTTCTTCGACGACGCCATCTACGTGGTCAACGTGGACCCGGAGTCCGAGGGGTACCTGGAGCTGGTCCGCCTCGACGTGGGCCACGGGCGCTTCCCGGTCGATGTGCCCGACACCGGGCGCTACTTCGAGAACGATGCCCGGGCCGACAGCCCGAGCCTGCTGTTCGAGACCTTCGACGAGGATCTCAACGGCAACGGCGTGCTGGACTGGGGCGAGGACACCGACAACGACGGGCGCCTCGACAAGCCGAACGTGTGGCCGGAAGGCGGTGACCCGCGCGCCGACCTGATGGGCTTCTACGAGCTGGAATCCGAGACCCTCATCCTCCGCCCGGTCGTGCCGCTGCGCGAGGAGACCACCTACGCGGTGGTGCTCACCGAGCGCCTGGTCGGCACCGACGGGGAGCCGGTCAAGAGCCCCTGGACCTGGGTCAACCACACGCGCCAGACCGACGCCATCTTCCCCGCGATGAACGCCTTGCCGGACTACGGCGTGGACGTCGAGGGCGTGGCCTTCGCCTGGTCGTTCACCACGGGGCGCATCACCGGTGAGCTGCAGGACGTGCGCAACGGCCTGCACGGCGAGGGGCCCTTCAGCTGGCTCGGCGACGCCTACCCGGCCACGATGACCGACGCTGCGGTGATGCACACCCTCGACAGCGACGACCCCCACCGGCTGCCGATCGACGTGCTGATGACCCCCCTGGTCAGCCTCGGCCTGTTCGATGGCGCCGCCGCCGACTTCCTGGTCGCGGGCTACGAGAACTACGGCGATGCCTGGGTCGGTGGAGCCTTCTACACGCCCTACCTGCTGGCCGACCGCGACGACGGGGGCTTCGACGACAGCGACGAGATGTGGGAGGTCGACACCCACAGCGGCTCGCTCTACGCGGCACCCCAGCGTGTCCCGTTCACCTGCGCGCTGCCGAGCGTGGGTGAGCCCCCCTACGACGTGGTCATCTTCGGCCACGGCTACGGCAGCTCCCGCTTCGACTTCCTCGGCTTCGCCCACGCCTTCAACCGCACCGGCAAGGCGGCCTGCGCCATCGACTTCCCGGGTCATGGCCCCACGGTCGACCCCGACGAGCTCGAGACCATCGAGGTGGTGCTCGACGGCTACGGCCTGCAGCCTGTGCTGGACCACCTCTGGGACGCGCGCTTCCGCGACCTCGACAACAACGGCACGCTGGACTCCGGCGGCGACCAGTGGAGCGCCGACACCTTCCACACCCGTGACATGGTGCGCCAGGCGGCCCTCGACTGGAGCCAGTTCGTGCGCATGCTCGACAACTGCGGCGAGGGCACGATGGTGCTCGAGGACGGCAGCGAGCGCGTGACCTGCGACTGGGACGACGACGGCGAGCCGGACATCGGCACGCCGGACGCCCGCTACTACTACGTGGGCGGCTCCCTGGGCGGCTACAACGCCTCGGTGGCAGCGGCCATCGAGCCGCGCGTCACGGCCACGGGGGCCATCGTCGCCGGTGGAGGCGTGCTCGACAACGGCGTGCGCACGGAGATCAGCGGCGCCGTCGAGGCGCTCTTGGGGCGGCTCTTCACGCCCATCTTCATGGGCACGCCCACCAAGGATGGCGGGCTCGACATCGTGCAGATGGTCAACTCGGTGACCGACATGCGCGACGTCACGGTCGCTACGCTGGACAGCGTGCCGAGCGGCGGGCGCGTGGTGGTCGAGAACCTCGACAACGGGGAGCTGGTCGAGGGGTGGATCCCCGAGGACGGCACCTTCCGCGTGGGCATCGCGGCCGACGCCACCGATGCCTACGAGAAGCGCATGCTCACGGGCATGCCGCACACCGGAGCCGACGAAGGCGAGGTCTACACCGCCCAGGACACCACGGACTTCGGCGACGAGCTGATCGTCACGCTCTACGACGCGAACGACGCCCTGGTCGCCGAGATCGACACCTTCGAGGTCGACGCGGTGTTCGAGAGCGTGACCTACCCGGCCGGTGAACCGCTGGTCGCCCTGGCCGACGGCAACGGCTACATCCGCGGCACCAGCGACCTGCGCCGCGTGGCCAGCTTCTTCGCCAGTGTGTTCGAGCCTGGCGACCCGATCGCCTACGCGCCCACCTACGGGCTCCGACCACCCGAAGCCCGTGGAGGGGAGCCGATCAACATGCTCCTCATGCCCACCCCCGGCGACACCATCGTCTCGATCAACGCCCAGTACGCTCTGGCTCGCGCCGCCGGCCTCATCGACTTCGAGCACGTCGATCCGCGCTGGAACAAGACCATGGACCGGCACATCATCGACAGCGGCGCCGTGCACGGCCTCGAAGAGTTCCAGGACTGGACCTGCGCCGACGGCGAACCCTGCCTCTTCGACATCGACGATCTCGACGAAGGGCTCGACCAGATCGGCGCCCCCTCGGCCGAGCCGGTCCGCGCGGAGTACACCACCGACGCCGGCACCATCGGCATGCGCGTGCCCTACGCCGACAAGAACGGCTCGCACGGCTTCAGCCTGCCCGACCCGGACCTGCCCTTCGACATCAACACCTTCGCGATCTTCCAGATCGCCGACTACTTCGCCCGCGACGGGGCCGAGATCTCCGACGACCACTGCCTCGAAGATGCCAGCTGCGCCTCGCTGGACTGGGTGTCCGAATGATGCTCGTGATGCTGCCGGCCTTCGCGGCCGATGTGACAGGCTCGCTCGACACGCGCGTGGTGCAGAGCCTCTTGACGGACTTCCCCGTCGACGCCGAGGGCACCACCCACGGCCAGACCTCGGTGGGCGACCTGCGGGTCCGCACGGGGCTGAACGCCACCCTCGACACCGTGCTGCTGAAGTTCGAGGCCGACTTCTTCACCGGCCAGGCCTGGGGGGAGCCCTGGGGGATCGCCACCGACATCGACGAGCGCCACCGCGACACGGTCGGCGTGTTGAACCAGGACGCCTTCGTCCCGCGCGAGCTGAGCCTGAACACCCGGCTCGGCGACGCCGGGCTGCAGGTGGGCCTCACCACGAGCCAGTGGGGCCTGGGGCTCTTGTCCAACAACGGCGCGGGCGATCCGCTCTTCGGTCGCACCGACTTCGGGGACCGCGTGGTGCGCGTGGCCACCCAGCTGCCCGCCAGCGAGCTGTGGTCGGTGGGCCTCGGTGGCGACATGGTGGTCGAGGACGACAGCGCGATCGCCGCTGACGGGCAGCAGGCCTACCAGGTCTTCGTCGCGGCCCAGCGCGTGGAAGGCGAACGGGAGCTCGGCGTGTACGCGGTGAACCGCAACCAGCGCGAGCCGAGCGAGCTCACCACACAGCTCGGCGTGCTCGACGTGTTCGTGCGCGTGCCCGTGGCCCTCGGGGACTGGACGCTCCACCTCGCGGGCGAAGGAGCCGGCATCGTCGGCCGCACCGACCGGGCCACCACCTACGACGCGCCCGACGACCAACCGGTCCGCACGGCCGGCGCGGTCGCGCAGGTCGCGCTGGAGGCGCCCTCGCTCGTCACGGCCCACCTCCGTGGCGGCCTCGCCAGCGGCGACGACGCCACCGACGACAAGGCCACCGGCTTCACCTTCGACCGCGACTACGACGTGGGCATGGTGCTCTTCGACGAGGTGCTGGCCGGGGTCGACGCGGCCACCTACGCGCTGGTCGACGACCCCGCGAACGCCGGGCAGGCCCCCAACGGTGCCGACGGCCTCGTGAAGGAAGGCGCCTTCGGTCAGGCGGCGTACGTGCAGCCGGCCGTTCAGCTCGAGCCGGTCGACGGCCTCGACGTGCGCGTCGGTGCGATGGCCGCCTGGGCCACCGCGCCCATCAGCCAGGCCTTCTACACCGCACGGAACGGCGGCGTGCCCACCACCCACCACGAGACCGCCTCCACCGGGCGCTTCCTCGGCACCGAGCTGGACTGGGCGCTGGGCTACGAGCGTTCGCTGAAGGACTGGACCCCGGGCGTGCGCGTGCAGGGTGGCCACCTCTTCGCGAGCGCGGACGTGGCCGGTGATGGGCCGGACCGCATCGACCTCTACAGCGTGGCGGTGCGCGTCCAGCGGTAGTCAGGACTCCCGCAGCACGAGCCCCGCTCGACGCCATCGGTAGAGGCGGTCCAACAAGCCGATGCGGGTGTGGTACCCGCGGTCGTGGTCGATGAGGGCATCGAGGAACACCGGCAGATCCGGGTGCCGGCCAGCGACCGCAGCGACCTCGGCGATCAGCCTGGCCAGGGCCTCGTCGTCGTCGTAGGTGGCGCTCTCGTCGGCGCGAGGGAGCGGGAGCACGCAGGCCGTCGCACGGCGCGCCACCGCGGCCAGCTCTTGGGCGTCGCGGACAAGGAAGACGGCGCCCTCGGGCGCGTCGGTGTCGTCGGGGCGGTAACCAGGCTGCGGGAAGTGGCTGAAGTACACGCTGTCGTCGGGGCGCTTCTGGCCCACCACCGACCACCAGAGGGGCGGGAGCTCGAGCTCCGGGACCGGTGCGTCGGTGCCTCGCGGGAGCACGATCTCGGCGGCCGCCAGCATCCAGCGGTGCTCGGAGAGCAGCCTCCAGGTGGCGTTCGTCGGGGCGCCGGGCACGATGACCACCCAGCGGTGGCCGCGCTCGGCCAGCTGCGCCATGCGCTCGCGGTGCAGCAGCAGATCGCCGACCGGCACGCGGAACGTGTTCGCGCCCAGCTGCCAGGCACGCCAGAGCCACAGGTCGTTCCGCGCCTGCTTCCGCGCAAAGGGATCGATGTTGTCGGCGGGCAGCTCCCTCGGAGCGGCCCAGCTGTGGCGCAGGGTGAGGCCGAAGGGCACCTGCACCGCCCGGCTGGACCCTTCCACGTCGGGTAGGTCCAGCGGTTCGAAGCGGTGACCGCGTTCGTCGACGTGGACCAGCGCAAGGCCGAGCTTGTG
>Ga0114933_10003016_pt1 | contig 16811 bp, 7 predicted proteins | sample 4SBtaG_FD_89691 | JGI IMG/M metagenome (GOLD analysis project Ga0114933, IMG submission 89691) | Deep subsurface microbial communities from Kolumbo volcano to uncover new lineages of life (NeLLi) - 4SBTROV12_W25 metaG | ecosystem: Environmental > Aquatic > Marine > Volcanic | place: Kolumbo... | reverse complement strand
TTTTCAGCATCGCTGCCGCCAAGCTGCATGAACGGGTATTCAGAAATGATCGGCGAGAGATTCAGCCCAAACTCTCCAGCCTTCGGTTTAATGGTCGGGTCGAGGACGACCGGTAACATTTCACCAATCCGCGTCCGCGCTAGCGAACTCAAGCCAAATCGTGGGCCTGCAATCACCACTAGGCCACCACCAAACTCTTCAACGTACTCGATCAGCAGATCCTGAAAGGCCTTGGTCATCATCTCAGCAGGCACATCACTCAACAGAATGACATCATTTGAGAAAAACTCGCGGCGAGGCCGGACAAGCTGATCAACGAACAAGTCGTTTGTTTGCCGAACCTTGAAGTCCGCGGACCGCAGGAAGGTTCGAAAGCCGTCCTGTCCGATCAATGGATCTCGGTGAAAGACCTCTTTTACAAATCGCCACTCCCATGTCGGCTCATATTCAACAAAGTAGAGCTTCAGTGAGTCGTCTTTAATATTGACCTCGCGACGACCGCTGTTGTTGTCGGTGTTTACTTCGCCAGCAACGGGCTCGATGGTTGCAATCAGTTCAAATCGTCCCGATTCATCTGGCTGCAACGGAATTGGCACGGTCACGGTTGGTTGATCGAGTGTTGCCGCAACGGGGGTCCCGATGGGCACCTGCTCTTCTTCGGCTCCCGCATCCCCAAGCGGGCGTGCAAAAAGCTGAATCTGCACAACCTGGCCATCGAGCCCCTGCTGCTTAATGGTTGCAGTCACTGCCGTCAGCTCATCCTGTTTAAGCACCAGCGGCGCTTCGAGCTGCACTTGCAGGTCTACCGCATCTACCGGGCCAAGGCCGATAGCAAAGACTTCGGAATTCAGCCTTCCGATAGAGTCTAATGCCGGAACCCCAGCGTTTTGAATGAAGTCACTGACAATAACAGTTCCGCCAATCCGCTGGCTACCATGACGTAAAGCAAGGTCATCGAGTGCACCACCAAGAGCCGTAATTTCAGCATCAAATGTGAGCAATTCAGCGAAATCTTTACTTGCGGGCGTCTCTTCTTCCTCAGATTCGGTCTCCAATAACCGGGCTTGATCCAGCGAGTCCATGAGATAGAACCGCAAATCAAAATCCTCTTTTATTTCGTCCAGAGTATCCGCGAGAGGGCCAGCCTGCATTGCAAGCCTGACCAGCTCGGCCCGAGTAAGCGTGGTTGGATCTGGACTTTCACCGGATTCAGGCGATGTTAGCAGCGTTCTCATTTCAGTGACTTGTTCATTAGGCAGTTCATCGCGAGTATTCATACTGCCAGAGCCGTCGAGCAGCACTAATAGTTGTGGCTTGTGGTTTTGTGTATATGCGACCCAGATAACAGGTTCAGCCAGAACGAGAACCACGATCACCATCAAAATAGATCGCAGAATGGAAAGGAAAAACCGACGCTTGGGGCGTTTTACGAGGCCAGCTTCCGCATGCAGTTTGTAGTAGAAGAAAACCGCAAGGATGATCGCGGCGATACAGGCCAATATGACCAGAACCGGGCGCCCTTCTGCCCACGGAGCGGCGAAGCGTAACTCAACACTTTCAATCGTGGCGCTGGAATCCAGCCCCACCATTCGGCTAATGAAGGAGTTCACTATGCGCCTCCTTCTGCTGACAGAGCGGTCGAAGCTCCGGTGCCGGAGGTGACCTTTTTGCGTTGTCGCAACAACCACATTTCCATGGCCATCATGAACATCATCAGGATCCACAGCCATCGCCAAGAATCCGTGCCGACATATGATTGTCCACTGAGTGTAATCGTATCGTTTGCACCAACCCAGCGCGTGTTTTCGGAATTAATCCGGCCCATTAAGTCTTCTTGGCTAACGTAAACCAAGCGACTCTCCGCAGCGGGCCCATTAAACGCGAGTAAAAAGGGCGGCTCATCATCTTGCTCTTCGACGGCCGTTCGTATGATTTCGTAAAACCCTCGATACGTAGGTGAGCGAAGAACGACTCCGTACCGGTAAGTCCCGACACCCTCTACTCCGATTGGCGTACCTGTGTTCTCACCGGGGTAAACCACTTCGAAGCTGTCACCGCGTTGCCTTGCTGGTACGGGTAACACCATACTTGCCAGTGGCCCCATCGTGCGATCGGGCAATGACCTGAGTAACAGCTGCCTGACAACTCGACTAAAGATTAATACTCCGGAATCAACGGCTACCGTATTCCACACCGGAAATACACCGGAAGCCATCATGTAAACGTGCCCCTTGCCAATTTGACGCTGGACGGCGAAAGGCTTGCCGTTGTCAAATCGCCCAAGGACGCGAGGTGTGTTTAGAGCCACGAGCTGTTCGGGTGTGTAGCTGCTGAAATCCCGGGCGAGTGGGTTTTCCCAATTAAGCCAATTTGCCTGAAGACTTTGTGACTCAAGCAGCAAGCGTGCCTGTTCAGCCTTGTCTTCGTCGGAGAGCGTTTGTTGCTGACCGAGCTGACCCAGCCGTTCTTCGATGAGTTTTGTTTTCTCGGTAAGTGCCGAAACACGACCCAGCTCTGCTTCCGCAAAGCTATCAAGCGCATCCTCCTCCACCTCTGTCACCAGATAGAAAGATGGCGTGGAGATGATATCCCGTTGCTCCTCTTCCGAGAGCTCAAGCTTGTACAAAGGATCGTCAAAGGTATTTGGATCCAGACGAAAAGCATTGGGCTCCGGGGCACCGGGTTCGGGCAGGTTACCTAGAAGATTGCCCGAAAGGGGCGCTGGCAACAGACCTTCGCCATCACGCCAGGCAGAGGCGTTCCAGGCAGCGGGATCAAACTCCGCGCCGCCGGCGATCAAGAGTTGCCCGCCCTGCTCTACGTATTCTCGCAACAGATCCTGAATAGCATCTGGCGGTGGCGCAGAGCCAGCGATTACAGCCATGCGAGCGTCTTGCAAATCTTCACGGGTGATTGTGTCTGGTGTGCGATGGATCGGGTCGACCAACTGCGGACCATCTTCTTCATCAACCGAGGTTAGCAATGCACGAAATGGAAATGACTCGCCATATCGGCTTCTGTCCGGATCTTCTTGGCTGCCCCACTGGTCAGCGAACATCACGGGTATCCGTGTTAGCACTGGTACCACGCAACAACGCACATCATCGTCCTGCAGTCGGTCGGCGGTGATCTTAAGCTCCGCTCGATTAAAGACAGGTTGGTCAGAGGTTCCACCACTGACGAACCGATGTGTGAACACAACCTGGGAGGGTTGCTCGCGGCTGACATCGATAAATTGTTCTTCGACGGCTACATCATTGATGTACAGTGAGGCTTGAATCCGAATAGCAGGCTGCGGCCCGCGATACTGAATTGCCCCGTGAAAGACTGCCGAGCTCTCGGTATCCGCGATGCCATCACGCAAGAAAAAATCGGTAACCCAAGTGTTTTCTGGCTCCGTAGGCTGAATGGCAACCAGTTGTACTGAAGGAAGATCCTTAAAAGCATCATCAAGGGATCCCGTCGCCGAGGCTTCCTGCATATCGCTAAAAATGATCACCCGCTTGGTTTTAATATCACTGCCATCCTCGCACTCAGCAGCAGCTTTTTCAGCAGCAACCAACAGCGATGCACTTCGGTCAACGACATCAATCCGATCGAGTGCTTCGGAGGCGTCTTCGCGAGTTGCAAATGCACCGCGCGTGTACCATTTTTTGACATCACACAACGGAACGATAGAAACGTCTGAACCTGCTGGCAGGTCTTTTATGAATTCGCGTGCTTTCTGTTTCGCTTGATCTAAAAGGGAAGGATCGAGTTCGCTGTAGCCCATCGATAAACTGTTGTCGATGACCAGCACCGCATGGACCGGCTCGCCGCTGTAAACGCTATTTGCTCCGGTCGTCCAGTATGGACGAGCCATGGCAAGGACCAAGAATATGACGATGAGGGTTCGTAAAAGCAGCAAAATGAGGTCCCGCATCTCGATTGCCTTGCGATTTCTTCGCAAGGCCTCGCGCAGGAAGTTCATTGCCGCCCACTGCTTGGTGCGGTAGCGTCTGCGATTCAACAAATGAATCACAGCTGGCCCGGCGGCAGCTGCCATTGCTGTCAGGAATGAAATTTGCAGAAAACTCATACGGCGGCCGTGTTCCTAGCGAGCTGCGTCATTTTGGGCGTCACCAAATTCACCTTCCTGGAGAATCGGCAGATACCTGTTTGGAATGCTCAATGCGAAGACAGATGTCGCAGTGCCGAACAGCTTTCCGGGAACACCGCTGACGCGGCCACCTTCCCAGGCACCGTCAACTGATTGGCTGGTTGACTTGGATTGAGACCGGACAATAGCATCTCGGATTAACGGATAATTCTTGCGCCAGCGATCGCGTCCGACCTGATAAAGCCCCTGTGCGACGTAGTACATTGTGTAGGCGTCAAAAGGAACGTAGCCAGCTCGAACCTGCATGCTGTTTTGTATGTCATTTGCAACGTGATCAAGGCTGCGCAGGATTCGGAAGTCGTCGTATTTACCGAATTCCTGCAAACAGACGGCGCCAGCTGCTGCCATCGCAGTCGTGACACGGCCGCCATTATATGTAAAGGCACCAGGCCGATCGGCGAGTGGGTCGTTCCCGTATCGCTTTCCGTCAGGAGGGCCAAGTGCTCGATAGTAGTTTTGTACAGACTGAATGGAGAGCTCGATGACGCGTGGTGGAATGTCGAGCCCGATATCGGTGGCTCCGCGGAGTGCCTTGGCCTGCATGACTGACAATGATAGATCGTGGCCGCGGGATCCTCGTCGCGCAACATAGTCCCAGCCACCGTCACTGCACTGGACATCACAGATTAGCTTGATTCCGCGATCCAGTGCACCACTGAGCCGCTTGTCCGGCACGGCACCATATGCCTGAGTGAGGGCAAATACAGCGAGCCCATGGTTATACATGTCCCGCCCTTCGGAGGAGATGTTTAGCAGTCCGGACGGTTTGGCATTGGTGAGGATATAACTAATTGCCCGACTGACCGTGTCGCCATACTGGGATCTGCCAGGACCAGGAGCATGGCCTGCGGCAAGAAACGCTAATGCACCAAGAGCGACCAGTCCAAGGTCGGTGCTCTGCCAGTTACCACTCGTGCCCTGATTCCGAGCAAGCCAGTCTAGGCCCCTTTCTACGCTCTTGGCACTTTCAGCGGTGATTTCCCATTCACCTTCCCCATAAACGACGGGTGTGCCAGCAAGGGCTAGCGTGCCACTGGCACCTATAAATGAACGTCGATCCATGTTTAAGGTGGGATCCTTAGGCAGGCTGGGATAGCGAGATGGCCAGTCGATTTACGAAATCGAGGTGGTTGCAATGGTGCGACATCTCTTAGATCAATGTTTAATTATACGTTGTTTGAGATGTGAATGCGCTCTTTACAGCGTCACTTAACGAATCCAGCGTACCCAAAAGTGACCGCCCCACCTCCGCCACCAGTTTTGATTTGCATGGCGGACGCACCCATTGGTAACTCAAGGTCAAGCTGATAGGGCCGAGTAAGCAAACTAAACTGCCCTGTGCCACCAATTCCGGACAACGAAGACCAAATGACCTCTTCATCAACGAGAATCTCGATGGGGCCAACCGTTGATGTGCCGGACGTCATTCCGAGTAATGCTTGAAATCGTGTGTAATCCGGATCAAGCACATAAGTTAGCGTGGTTCCCGGTGGAAAACTGTATCCTTTCTCCACAGGCAATGCCATTATCGTTAAAGGCGTTTCGTCGTTCACTTTATCAGCCGGCGGCATCTCCTCTCGGCCCGGCACAGTAAACTCTGTCGGGTTGAGCGAAGTCAATTCGATAGCTGGAGTAAGTGGCTTCCCGTTATCGGTGTCAACATAAGGCACCACTCCGAGAGAATCGAAGGAAAAACCTCGCATTTGATATGTACCAGCGGTCGGCAGACTAACCTTAATGGTCAGATCGACTTCCTGACCATCCAGCGCATTGAGATCCCACGCGCGAACAGCATATGTTGCGGCTGCACCGCTTGCTGAAGCGTCACCACTGGACACAGATACAAGTGGTTCGCCATTTACATCAACGCTGGCAACGAGCGTATTGGCTCCAGTGCCACTGCCGGTCAATGAAACTGGAATCCAGTTTGCTTCTTCGGACACGGTGACCTTGCGGGCTAGCGTTAGCACGACGTGACTCGCTTCGTAGGCTTCTTGCTGCTTAGGCTCTAATGAGGTGATCCATCTACCTTGAGCGGGATTGAACCACATGCCCAACTGAAAGCGATTTAAGTCCGCTTCCGCGATATCCCAACCTGTAAGCTGCATCGCACGGTATTCAAGAGCCAAGTCGTTTTGGCGAGCAATATTCATGTCAATTGTGACAAGTGGCGCCATCCAGTTTACTTCGTCCCGAATATCAAACGGATCGCTCCCTGCCGGGCGACCGTCATGACCGTAATCCGTGACCAGCACGACTTGTTGAAAGCCGGTAAGCGGTACGCTGACAGCGACGGGCTCTTGTTTACCGATCAAATAACCGCTTTGCCAGGCGGGATTCTGATCAATTTGTTCGGCACCTCTCAGGATTCGCACCTGTACACAACCACCGCGATCAACGCTTTTATCAATACCTACGGATGCTGAAAAAGTAGTGGCACCCATCGGCATTGCGAAAGAGATTTCGCTGTATGAGTGGCTTCCCACCCCAAAATCGGCTACCGCCGTACCACTGGCCAGTATGCGATTACGAATGGAACGGTCTCTTTGCCACCGCCACACAAATCCGGTAGCACTACTTTCTGCAAGTGTTCTAGCAGGCAGCATCGACAGTGCGATTTGGTTGTGCTCGCGAAAACTGATCATGGCAATTTGAGCGAAATTGACGCGAATGATGTCGAGAGCCCATGTGGGCTGAACTCCGTGGTGTGGCATGCCGTTGACCGATCGCTCCGGGACTAGCATCGCTTCACGGAAAGTAAGAACTGCTCCATCATCCGTCGTGATTCGCCCCAGACGACTGTCTGGAGTCGGGCACGGCGCAAGTAGGTCATCAAGGATGGCTGCTTCGGAGGTCAGGATGCTTTCTGCCGCCGGATAGAATTCAGCCACCTCGTTCCAGGCGGCACTCTCATTTGCTTCATCATTCAACACGCGAACCCCTGAAGCGGTAAACCGATGTCGAGTGAACGGTACGACGCGGCCGTCAATGAGCACTAATTGTCCCGGCCGCAAATCGCCATTTGTTGTTTCAGCCAGAACAATTCGACGGATACGGTCGAATCGAATCCTCACCGTGCCTTCCTGTGCCAGCCAGCTGTGCACCGATCCACCGAGAGATACGACGGCGTGTTCGGGCGTATTCGTATGTGGGCTTTCTTCCACTACCTCTAGCACTTTACCGGGCAGCACATCCCCGTTTGTTAATTCGATGTAAGGTGCTGCTAAGGGTTTGATTTCATTGATGGTGAGGTTCTGAAAAAAGCGGATTGGGTTGGCCGGATCGGCCAATGCACGCCCATCAAGGTCTGGATTCTTCCCGAGACCATCCCAGTTTCGAATGGCCTTACCCGCAAAGACTTCGTTGTTCTTGAAGACCACGCGAAACAACGGGTCATCCTGACCAAGAGCAGAAGAGCTAAACGACAACAACAGCAGGCTCAACAATAAGCCACAACAAAGTACCGGTTGAGCCGCGAGTTCTTTTCGAGAAACAGTTTTCACATTTTGTGAGAGTATGCGGGACATGACAGGTTTCATCATTTTGGGTGAATGCGAAGCACCTGTACTTTACGGGCGCTTACATTGAAATTGGAAAATGCAATGATCTGGTCACCGTGGACAAAGCAGCGCTCCACGTCAAAGTACGTTTCGTTTCCTTCAATCGGCGAACGATGAATCAACTGGCCCGAGTTTGGATGAATCCATCGAACATCCCGATGTTTATCCGATGGCGGAATCGTTGCATCGGTCGGCGGTGTGAGCATCGCGGCAACAACGTAGTCATCGGAGACCCCAACAGAGCCCGGCCGCGTCCGGCAGCCATAGAACCAGCTTGGCTTCCCCGTTTCCGCGTTAATCGCAAGGATGCCATGCGTGGTAGTCACGATCACGTTATCACCGGAGACGCCAGCTACTGCACGGAGGTTCGGCTGCCACTGAACCCAGTGTATGCGACCAGTACGTGGATCCAAACGCGTAATACCGGCAAACCCAGGCGATGAAACCACAATGCTCTCATTCAAGACGATGGGATTTGAGACGACGAATTCATCGTGAATTCCAAGATCCGTATTCTTTGGGGTAGTTGGTAGCACACGTGTCCAAAGCATGGTACCGGTAGTCGAAACCCCATAAACAGCTCGATTAGCGTGCAGTACGATTACGTTCTCGGCTAGATACGCCTGACAGGTTTTGAACAACTCAGTAGAGATTTGAAACTGGAGCACTCTCTGAGAGGACAGGATTTCACCGTCGGTCGAAGCAACCTCGACGAGGTCTACAAGCCCATAGTTAGTTCGATCGGGCTTCAACACAAAGGCATAAATGGATTTCCCAACCACGATTGGGTCGGCGAAGGGCATGCCATCAATGGGTTTTTTCCATTCGACAGCACCACTGGTCCGATTGATCATCATCCACTGGAATTGTTTTTCGAACAGCATTGGAACGAAGATCTTATCGCCAGTGAGAGCTGGTCGTGGTGGCCGTGAGTATTCGGTGGGCAGCTGATAGCCATCACCTTTAACTTCCCAAAGTGCCGCATTGGTTTCCGCATGAATGGCCTTTAACCAACCGTGTTCGTGGATGAGAAGAAGGCTATCATCTTTTATCGTGGTGAATTCTCGGATTCGATGAGGGTGCCCGTTTAAACTTGGCAGCAATGTCAATTCGAGCGAGCGTGTAATCGTTCGGTCATTCGGATTGTGCTGTACAGCCGCTGCTGTTGGCGTAACGACGGCGTTTTCCTTTACCAAAGTGTCGATGAAAGCCTTGTAATCCGCTGCTGATTGTTCGCCAGCTGGAGTAACCACCGGCCCGCTCAGTGCATATGTTGATTGTCGGCCGGTCATCGCCATCGCGAGCATCTGCTTAGCCATCAGGTCATTTGATTGGCCGCCAGGTTGCGATAAGGCCAACGCGTATAGACGGCTCGCCTCAATAAACTGACCAGCGGAAAGCGCTTGGTCACCAAGCATCGTAGTAGCACGATTTGCTCCATCTGTGCCGGGGAATTGCATGGCTACGGCCCCAAGCGCTTCACTGTCCTGTGCATCGAGCGCTTGTGTCAGACGCAACATGGCGAGATCGCTGTTTTGCGTCCGAATGATATCGGCCAGCTCCTGATTTTGAGCAACCTGATCTGCGTAGTAGACCGAGGCATCTTGATAGAGAGTCAGGGAAGAATCAACCGGCAGCACTCCTTCGGGTGCATCACGATTAGTCATCATTGTCAGTGCGGTGTTCCAGTCATCAGACTCTATAGCTTGCCGTAACTCACTAACAGAACTAGCGGACTCGCGGTCGGTTGTTACAACCTCACGATGTTCATCCATCAATTGTGGCAGGTCTTCTACTTCCGGGACGTCTTCCAAATTGCCAGCAGCAAGCCCATGTAGCCACCGGACAAAACGCCATACATGCCCCGGCTGATTAAACGTCTGAGCGCCGGTTTCCGACATCGACAGGAACTCGTATTCACGAGCGATTTCGTGAATTTCGGACCATTCTCCTTTTTGATACATGTCAAACAGCACAAGCATCGTGAGAAGCGGCGGCGCAATGGGCAAGTTGTTGTATTCAGCACCGCCAGGCCCGACATCAATGCGATACCAGTCGTAAAGCAGCTTCTCCAATTCATCTACACGTGACTCGGTCCAGAGCCTTGAAGCATATAGGTCAAACATGCGATGTAAGTTCGACCAGGAGTGATCCAGAGTATCTGTTCGGCGAAGCATCATACGTTGCGGTAGATAGAGTAAGGCTCGGCGAAGCAAGTCATGGTCGTCGTGTGTTTCGACGGCGTGCTTTAGCAAGCGGATCGCGGCGTCTTGGCGCATGAGTGGAGTGGATTCGCTATGTAGCACCTTTGCATAACACGCCAGCTGCCACTTCCAGGCCGGAATGGACTCCGGGCGTTTGGCGAGCAGCGGCTCGATCGCCACGTCAGCACTCGCTGCGGTAGACTTACGTTCGGCTAACTCCGGGATTGGCGGGACTTCGTTAACAGGCAATGCAAACGCCAATTGCTCCAGTTCATTTTTGTTGATTGCCAAAATGGAGTCGATTTTTACGGAACGAATACCGGGGCCGTTGTATCCGACAACAGCAATGCTGGTTTGATTCCGTAGCGGCAGTTGTGGATTAAGCGTTTCCTGGTGCAGCGGGATCCACCGCTCACCGTCGTTGCTAAAGCTGATATTGATATAGCTGTCCGCGTAAAGCGCTTTCCACCAGATAGAGTCATCGGCCAGGATGCCGTCAAGATACTTGGTGTTTGTAAGCGTACGATCGACGGGATTGATGCAAATAACGCTTTGGTCGCCAACGTCTGTGGCAAAGTAGCTGAGCCACATATCGCTTTGCGGATGCAGGAACCCAACACCGGTGTTCGGTTGAAGATCTTTCATCTCGATAAGGATCTCCGTTGTTCCGTCGAGATTTACGACGGTTTCAGCCCGAAATGGCCCAGCACCTTCTTCACGCACCACATTCAGCGTGCCATCAGTATTCTTATTAATAGTTGCCTTGGTCGCCTCATCGGTGTATTGCAGCTTCCAGCCGCGCTTCGCCGCATTATTCCTTGGAGCTTCCGGGATCGTTGTTGCAAACGGTGAGGTCAGATTGTCCAAAGGGGGCAATCGAATTGGTTCAAAGTGTCGAAGCCGCGATTGTGTTTGTAATGTAATTGCACCGGGCGGCGACTTCATCGGTAACGCAACCAATGGAATATTACCGCGTGCGATGACAAGGTGCCCGTCCTGATACCGCAGGTCTAATGTGCTTCGAAACGTGCGATTCCAGAGGAACTGGTCGACAACTGTTTGCACCTTCACCTGATCGGGCATGTCAGCTGCAATGTTTGCCCCGTACAGGTACAGCCCTGCCAGCCCCTCAGCGGCATCAGGTGTCTCATCCGTTCGCAAGGCGCTTGCAGGAATCAGCTCACGGGCCATTTCCAATTCAGGAGCTTCCCACTCCAGCTGGATGCTGGCACTTCCCTGATCGCTGAAGAACTCGACGACGATTTGCTTTTGACCCGCCTCAAGATCAACCATGCCGTTTGCTTCAAAGGCATCACCAACTTGCCAGCGGTCGATCACGACCTGACTATTTATATACAAACGCAATCCGTCGTCAGCTTGTGCATGAAATGTGTACTTGCCGTCCTTGGGAATATTGATCATTCCTGTCCAGCGTACGGCGAAGAAGTCAGAGTCAATTTCGGTGTCATTAACGATGATCGGATCGTCCTGCCAGTCAAACTGTATGATCGGATCCACACGCTCTTGCACCATCATGCGCCGCAGCCTTGGTGCAATTCCAGCGGGCATCGCTTCTACTGTCGCAGGTGGCGAGATCGGACGATACGATGACAGCCTGAGCTGAGGCGATTCATATTCAAGCTCCAGATGTTCGCCCGGATTGTCGAAAGCGATGTTTAATGACCGCAAGTCGGAGAAGCGCAATCGCAGTGACGTACCATCGTCCCGCAACCCCGGCAATCGAAATTTTCCAGACAGATCGTAGTATTGAACGACGCCGTCCACGGCACCTGGAGTGACAGTGATCCCGTCAAAGACGTCCGGGATGGCCAGCCGTTTTAACTGCTCAACCCAGTCAAATTCACCTCGCGATGCCTTGTCGTCCAGCAGTTCCCACGGAGGAGAAATGGCCATAGCAGGTATCGTTGGATGTCCTTCCGCAGACGAAGGCACATCTTGTTGCGGCTCGGTGTCTTCAGTCTGCACAACCTCGGCAGTTCCGCCGTCCGACTCCGGATCGACCTCATCATTACTGGTCGAAAGGTTTGTTGAGCCAATCGTATCGACGCCATCTTCTTCTGGTGTTTGTATGAAAATGGCCCCGGCAGCTCCGATGCCAATTAGAACGAGTACGCTGAGTACGGAAACGATCCAGCCAGTGTTCTTTGCCGACGGGCGAGACTTAACAAAAACATCGAGCCATTCAAGCAGCTCATCAATGCCGTCGTCTTCAAGCTCAATAGCTAAGACTTCAATTTGCTGAGCTTCCATTTCACGGACAGCTTCAGCGAACAGATTCGGCCGTTCTTTAATTGCGGTCTCAAGAAGCTCAAGCTGTTGATCGCTCAAGTCGTCTCCCAGACGATCCAGAAGAAACTCGATAATTGAATTGGAATCCATGGTCTTTTTAACGGCGATGGTTTGTTCGGCTCAGAGTTGATGCGACGCACGTATTTTACGTGAATCCGAAGTCACATGCGCGTAGATTCGCTTCAAGACATGAATATGAGAACCTTAGATTACGAGTTACGAGCAAGAATACGGCGAGGTTACTTTGAGCCCGTCACTCGCAAAACACGCTCTGCCGTATATTGGCTGCCATTTTCAAGCTCGACGAGAACGGTAATTAAATAAGTCCCAGCGGATAAGTCCGCAGGTACTGACGAGTGCCAAAGATGCGCGGTCTTACGAGGAGCGGGCAGTGCCATCCAGCGCTCGCCATCGCTGATTTTGGCCAACGCAGCAGTTTCCCGGTCATAAACCTGCTGGTAAACAGGGTCTACACCGGCCTTTTGCTCCATGGACACAGTGCCAAGGCTCTCACCCTTAGTGCTGAGATTTAACTGTACCTTGCTCTTTTTATTGCCGTTATAGATGTTGGCAATGATTTTCAGATCAGCCAGTTGATCCTGCGAAACTTCATCCGGCGCGTACACGTGTAACTGTCGGTCTGCTGGAAGACTTGCGGCTTTGTAGTCGATCGAATAACGCTGTCCGTCAAACGTGACAATCGTGTAACCATTCGGCGCTCCATCCTTCATGGTCGTGTGAGGGATTTGCCGCTCGTCTTTTATGCCACCCCACCAACTACCGCTAGCAGTCACATTGATCATGTGGTGATGCGGCTCTGCACCTTGCCATCCACCTTCTTCGCCAATGAACCGATGTTCATGGTAGTGAGTATGACCGGAGACAGAAAAAGTATATGGCCGTCGTTCAATCAAACGAAATACACCTTCACGCTCCTCCATAGAGTCGATCGGGATGTGCATTAACAGGACAACCAGTTTGTTGCGAGGAACACGAGCAAGGTCATTGCGGATGAATGCCACTTGGTCTTTTCCCAGTGAGTTTTTATAACTGGGCCGATTGTTCTCCTTGTCCTGATACCACGAAATGTTGTCCAGTGCCAAAAAGTGCACCCTTCCATAGTCGAAGGAGTAATACGATGGCCCATATACACGCTCAAAAGTCTCATCGCTCAGTTCATCGGTTTCTGCTTCACGGTTCACATCGTGATTTCCGATGATGTTGTACCACGGAATCCCCAAAAGCGCGATCGCCGCGTTTTGAGACTCAAACAGCTCGAGGCCATCGAATGTGATGTCACCAAGAGTAACTCCAAACGACGCATCCGTGCCCATCAGGTCTTCAACGATATCGTGTGTAACGTAGTCTACTTCTGTCTGACTGCGAGGCTGTGGGTCTGCAAACAGGACAGCCTTAAACAGCTTTGGCTCCTGCTGGCTGTACAAGGGAAAGTCGATGGATTCTGGAAGCGGTCCGGTTGGTGCGACGCCGGGATACTTGAAGTGGTCAGGCGAGCCATTCGGCTTGTGGATGTAATGGAAACGAGGAAGGCGATTGTCGTTGAGCGGGCAAGCCCATCCTTCCGGCTTAATGACAAAAACGATTGTGTCATCTGTTACAGAAACTCGATAACGACCATTTCTATCGGTCTCAACTACGTCCCGGCCGTTGGAGACACCGACACCTTTGAGCAAGCGTTCACCGGTGTCATAAGCACCATTAGAGTTTGCATCGTGAAAGACACGACCGGTGGCAAATTGTTTCTCGGCAAGGAGCGATGTGGAAAGGCTGAATGAAAGAACGAGAGCCGCAAAAAGGATCTTCATTGTTTGGTCCGTTTGATTGACGATATTGCTACTAGTTGGGAGGGATTTGGATCGTAGGTTTGCCACGCAGGTACTTCAGGCTCCTGAGAAACCGGTCCATTTCGTAAACCGTCTTTTCGTAACAGGCATTACCTTGCCCGGGGTTAAAGAACCCATGCCCTTCACCTTTGTATAATTGAAGATCACAACGATTGCCCGCAGATTCCATTACGGATTTATATTTTTCCGCAGTGCTTACAGGGATCAGATTGTCATTTGTTCCCAAAAAGACGATGGTTGGCGGATTTCCTTGCGAAATGTTGTGTAGCGGTGAGATTTCTTTGTAGCGTTCTTTCACACGTTCATGCCCGTATCCATCTGGGCCATTGTCATAGACCGGATTAAACAAAAGCAGAGCATTTGGCTTGCTACTTATTGAGCCATCCTCACTTGGCTCATCAAGACCGGCGATTACTCCAGTTGCCGCGGCGACATGCCCACCGGCAGATCCGCCACCGGCAGCAAGCCGATTTGGATCGATACCCAGTTCCGCACTGTTAGAACGGAGCCAGCGGACAACACTTTTGCCATCCGCAACACATTCAAACGGAGTAGTATTCTGTCGTGTCTTCACTCGATAGTCGGCGACTGCTGCTACCATGCCGCGAGATGCTAAGTACTTCGCATGCGGCACGAATTGGTTGACCGTGCCACCGTTCCATGAGCCACCAAAGAAGAATACGGCAGCGGGGCTGCGATCCTTTTGTTTGTTGTGCCCCTCGGGGAAAAAGAGGTGAACATATAAATCCGTCTCACTTGCTCGCTTGTAAATGTGAGACTCCGCGCCAGCGACCTCTGTGATCTGAGGCTCGGCCGCCACAATCGTCGGTGATGAAACCAACGCGGCCATTAGGAGGAACATAGAAATAGACTTCATGGATTTCCTGTTAGTTGATCTAGGACTTGTTCGGTGGGCCATACTTTCGTGTAAACACGTGCCAGGCTGGAAAGCGCGGCTTGATGATGCTCTGCAAAGAAAGTTGCTGTGGCGTCTTCCACCACCACCACATTGTATCCTCTGTCCGCGGCGTCACGAGCAGTCGTCTCAACGCACATGTCTGTTGCCATGCCCGCCATGACTAGTGTGTCGAGGTTTAGATTCCGTAGCAGCTGATCAATACCGGTTCCGTTAAATGGACTACTCGCATTCTTGTCGATAACTAACTCGTCCTGCTGAGGTTGTAATACTTCCAGAATGTTATGCTCAAAATTTCCTTTCGACCAAAGAGCTGGCCGCTCGGTTTGGTGAACCGCATCCGTGTCTCGCCTCTGTCGGCGTAGAATCATATCCCGACCGTCTGGCAATAATGCTCCGTGCCGGGTGTAAATGACTTCTCGCTGAGCCTGTCGAAAGGCGGCGATTAGCGATTGTGTGTTTGCAACAGCCTGCTGGATGCTAGGTATATAGTGTTCCGCCACATCCGGATATTGGTTGCTGATCATTTCAGCGATTCCGCACTCCGGGTTTGAACTGTAGTTTTGTAAATCGATGATCATCAAACCGGTACGGGACCAGTCGATCTCGAATGCCGGCCAGGGCATTATCCAATTGGTGAGCGATTCCGGTGAGTCAATGCGTGAATTAGTCATGCTGCTGACCTTAGCTTAGATAGAACAGTGAAGAAGGATGCTTAGTAAGGCGTGAGAAGCACAATCCATGACACAAAGCTCATAATAGCTCAGGATCACTCGCCCCTCGTTTGCACTACAAAATGGCTAAAAAACTCCCAAATACCAGCGATTTTCGCTCGTTCAGCCGAATTGCCTTTGGTGAGACTGAATCCCAAGGGCTATGATTAATGTAACACCACTTGGCCGATATACCTCATATATGGGTAATGATATTTCAAGGGTTTAGGAAATTAGATGCTTTCAATTCGTGATAATCACTTGAGCCGACGATCCTTCATGCAAGTCGGCGGATTAGCCTTGGGTGGGCTGACCTTACCACAAGTAATGGCCGCCACCGGCGAAGAAGATCCTTGGAAACTGTTTAAAGGAAAGACAGTTATCTTTGTCTTTCAACATGGCGGTCCAAGCCAGTACGAAACCTATGACCCAAAAATGACTGCGCCGAGCTCCATCCACTCGATGACCGGTGAAATTCCCACCTCACTGCCTGGAGTGACGTTTGGCGGCACGATGTCCAAACTGGCAAAGCACGCGGACAAGGCGACCATCGTTCGTTCATATCGCAGTGGCAGTAATGCACACAAAATTCAGCCCATCGTGAGCGCCGACACCCATAACGCAAATATTGGCAGCTTCTTCTCACGTGTTGTCGGAACTAATAATCCTGAAAACGGTATGCCAACGAACATCGCGGCATTCCCCAATGCCGTAGATGAAAACGAACCTGGACCATTCAATACTTTTGGTGTCTTCGCATCCTCCGGCCCGTTTAATTCGGGTTTCGCACCATTCGTTCCGGGCACTGGCGGCGAATTCCAAAAAGACATGGAATTGTGCATAGATCGTACCCGTCTTGATGACCGACGGTCGCTGTTGTCAGGACTTGACCGCATTAGACGGAAGCTCGATGGAGGCTTGGCTGATGGATTGGATCGTTTTCAGCGGCAGGCATTCGACGTTGTGACAGGTGGTGTGGCTGAGGCATTTGATCTCAGCAAAGAAGACCCGAAGACCGTTGCTCGGTATGACACTTCAGGCATGACCCGTTTTGAACAATGGGAAGACAAGAATAACAAGAACC